>Ga0268264_10001901_pt1 | contig 18934 bp, 15 predicted proteins | sample KBSSwiS32_FD_190357 | JGI IMG/M metagenome (GOLD analysis project Ga0268264, IMG submission 190357) | Switchgrass rhizosphere microbial communities from Kellogg Biological Station, Michigan, USA - KBS Switchgrass S3-2 (SPAdes) (version 2) | ecosystem: Host-associated > Plants > Roots >...
GACGAAAGGCGGGGTGCAAACCAATCCATAGGCACGGGTGTAGAGACGCCCCAGGACGCCACCACGACAGAACCGGGTGCTGGCCGTCGGGGCGTCTCCGATAGCGGCGCGAACGATCCGGTAGGTGGAACTATCGCCCGGACGCACCTGCCTGCTGACGAAAGGCGGGGTGCAAACCAATCCATAGGCACGGGTGTAGAGACGCCCCAGGACGCCACCACGACAGAACCGGGTGCTGGCCGTCGGGGCGTCTCCGATAGCGGCGCGAACGATCCGGTGGGCGGAACTATCGCCCGGACGCACCTGCCTGGCATCACCCGAGCGTCGTCCGCCGTTCGTAGCGGTTGGTGTGTTCGCCCGCGAGGAGACGCCCCGACGGCGTGGAACCCGGTTCGGTCGTGGTTTCTGGGAGGTTGGAGACGCCCCGACGGCCAGCACCCGGATAGGACCGTGGTGGCGTCCTGGGGCGTCTCTACCCCAGTTCGGCTAGGCGCCCTGCGAGAAACCGTTGTTCCGGTTCCAGCCGCGCCAGCGCAAGGGCCCTTCGATAGGCGTCCGCCGCTTCGGCCGTTCTTCCTAGCCGGCGAAGGAGATCGGCCCGCGCCGCGGGGAGCAGGTGATAGTCGGCCAGCGCACCGCTCGCTTCAATCCCATCGAGCAACGCCAACCCCGCCTCCGGGCCTTCGGCCATCGCGACGGCGACCGCCCGATTGAGCTCTATGACGGGGGAAGGGCGAGTGCGGAGGAGAACTCGGTAGAGCTCGGCGATTTGGGGCCAGTCGGTTTGCTCGGCGCGCTCGGCTCGGGCGTGGACGGCGGCGATGGCGGCTTCCAGGGCGTAGGCGTCGGGCGGGCCGGCGCGGAGCGCTCGTTCGACCCTCCAGAGCCCTTCGGCGATTTCGCGGCGATCCCAGCGGGTGCGGTCTTGGGCTTCGAGCAGGATCGGCAGACCGTCGGGCGCTTCTCTGGCGTCGCGTCGCGCGTCGTGGAGGAGCATGAGGGCGAGCAGGCCGTCCACCGCGCGGCGCTCGGGACGATCGGCGAGTTGGCCGGCGACCAGGCGGCCGAGGCGGATCGCTTCGCCGCACAGCTCGCGGCGGACCAGGGCGTCGCCCGCGGTCGCGGCGTAGCCTTCATTGAACACCAGGTAGATCACGGCGAGCACGGTGTCGAGCCGGTCGGGCAGCTCGGCGGGCTCAGGGATGCGGTAGGGAATGCCGGCGGCGCGAATCTTCGCTTTGGCCCGGACGATCCTTTGTTGGAGCGTCGGTAGCGGCGCCATGAACGCTCGCGCGATCTCGTCGGCGGAGAGGCCGCAGACGGTGCGCAGGGTGAGCGCCACCTGCGCCTCGGGCGCGAGCGCCGGGTGGCAGCAGGTGAAGATCAGGCGCAGGCGCTCGTCCGGCCAGGCTTCGTCGGGCGTTTCGTCGTTGGAATCGACGTGACCGGGAGTTTCGCGCGCGACCGCTTCGAGCTTCGCGGAGAGGACCTTCTCGCGGCGCAGGCGGTCGAGCGCCTTGTGGCGGGCGGTCGAGATCAGCCAGGCGCGCGGATTGGCGGGAACTCCGGTCGCCGGCCAGGTGGTGAGTGCGATCGTGCAGGCGTCTTGAAACGCCTCCTCGGCGCGGTCGAAGTCGCCGAGGAGGCCGATCAGGGTGGCCAGCGCGCGGCCGGATTCCTGGCGGACGATCCGTTCCAGGGCAAGATCCGGGCGCAAGGGGCCGGCGGCGGGCTCGTGAATCAATGCGGGGCTCGGTGGTCGGAGGGCCGGCTATTCCGCGCTCGGCATCGGCGCGATCGGTCGAATCTCGATCGAGCCGCCGCGCGCCGCCGGAATGCGCGCGGCGATCGCGATCGCTTCGTCCAGATCCGCCGCCTGGATCAGGTAATAGCCACCGAGCTGCTCGCGAGTTTCGGCGAACGGGCCGTCCGTGGCCAGGGTCTTGCCGTCCCGCACCCGCACGGTGGTCGCCGTGCTCGTCGCGTCGAGCGGATTGCCGGAGACGTAATGGCCGGAGGCGCGGATCGATTCGGTAAAGGTCATGTACTCGCCGAAAATCTTGCCCTGTTCTTCCGGCGACATCGTCGCCCAGTTCGCTTCGTTCTCGTAGATCAGCAGCATGTAGTTCATCGGGGTTTCTCCTTCTGAGGGGGAGGCATCGGGCTCGTGCCTCGGGTTCGACCTCTTGTCGAACGGGATACGGCGAGATCGACAGCGATCCGAAAAAATTATTCGAGGTCCGCCTCCCGGTACTCCCCGAACACCCCGCGCAGCGCGTCGGAGATCTCGCCGAGGGTGACTTCGGCGCGGACGCAGTCGAGGATCGGCGGCATCAGGTTTTGGTCCCCTTGGGCCGCGTCGCGGAGCGCGGCGAGCGCTCCTTCCGCCCGGCCGCGGTCGCGCCGGGCGCGCAGCGCCTGGAGCCGGGCGACCTGGTCGCGCTCGATCTCGGGCTCGATCTGGAGCACCTCGATGGGCAGCTCCTCTTCCGCGGCGAAGGAATTCACCCCCACCACCAGGTCGCGCTTCTCCTCGATCGCGATCTGCGCCCGGTAGGCGGCGTCGGCGATTTCGCGCTGTTGGAAGCCCCGCTCGATCGCCGCGACCGCGCCGCCCATCTGGTCGATCTTTTCGATGTAGGCGCGCGCCCTCTTGACGATCTCGTCGGTCCAGGCCTCGATCACGTACGAGCCGCCGAGCGGATCGGCGACGTCGGCGACGCCGCTTTCGAACGCGATCACCTGCTGGGTGCGCAGCGCCACCCGCGCCGCCTCCTCGGTCGGCAGGCCGAGCGCCTCGTCGAGCGAATTCGTGTGGAGCGACTGGGTGCCGCCGCAGACCGCGGCGAGCGCCTGGAGGGCGACGCGGGCGACGTTGTTGGTCGGTTGCTGCGCCGTCAAGGTCGAGCCCGCGGTCTGGGTGTGGAAGCGGAGCCAGAGCGAGCGCTCGTCTTTTGGGGCGAACCGTTCGCGCACCAGCTCGGCCCAGAGGCGGCGGGCGGCGCGAAACTTCGCCACCTCTTCGAGGAAGTTGTTGTGGGCGTTCCAGAAGAACGACAGGCGGGGGGCGAAGGCGTCGATCTCGAGCCCGCGGTCGAGGGCGGCGCCGACGTAAGCGAGCGCGTTCGCCAGGGTGAACGCCACCTCCTGGACGGCGGTCGAGCCGGCCTCGCGCATGTGGTAGCCGGAAATCGAGATCGTGTTCCATTTCGGCACCCGATCGGCGCAGAAGGCGATCACGTCGGTGACCAGGCGGAGGGAGGGACCGGGCGGATAGATGTAGGTGCCGCGCGCGGCGTACTCCTTCAAGATGTCGTTCTGCAGCGTGCCGCCGACGCGCTCCCACGGCACTCCCTGTTCCTCGGCCACCGCGAGGTAGAGCGCGAGGAGGATCGCGGCGGTCGAGTTGATCGTCATCGAGGTGGTGACCTTGTCGAGCGGGATGTCGGCGAACAGGCGCCGCATGTCCTCGATCGAGTCGATGGCCACCCCGACCCGGCCGACTTCGCCGAGCGCGAACGCGTGGTCCGAGTCGTAGCCGATCTGGGTCGGCAGATCGAACGCGACGGAGAGTCCCGTCGTCCCTTGGGCGAGCAGGTAGCGGTAGCGTTGGTTCGACTCCTCGGCGGAGGCGAAACCGGCGTATTGGCGCATGGTCCAACGCCTCTGCCGGTACATGTCGGCGTAAAGCCCGCGGGTGAACGGGTAGCCGCCCGGCCGGCCGATCTTTGCCGGGTCGAGCCCCGCGATCTCCTCGGGGCCGTACGAGGGGAGGATCGGGATGCCGGAGGAGGTTTCGAGGACGGGCGGCGCGGGGCTCTTCGAGGATTCGGCGGGCATGGGTCGGATTATAGGTGCGCTCGTAAGCCAGGGAATTTTGGAGGGGGTTGGCAGGGGAGGCACCGGTTTGCCCAGGCCTGTTCGCGGGCGCCGACATCGCGCCGCGCAGAGGAAAAAACTGCGGAAATCCTGTGGAGCGGAGACTACCAGATGTGGTGCTATGCCGCACTGCGGCCGCTAGCGATGGTAGTCAAAAGGGGGTTGACACTCACTGGGTCGGGCGGTACTTTGGCGGACGCGGAACGAAGCTTCAGGACTAGGGGTACGGGCGGAAACTCGCCCGGCCTCTGCCGTAACTTTTGCTCACGCCTAACCGGCAGTACATCTAGGAGAGCTACACATGGCGACCGAACCGACCCTTAGCCCCGAGAGCTCGAATGAGGCGCCGAACCAGAAGTCCGAGGCGCCCAGGGGGTCGAAGTTTCAGCGCTACTACACGACGCCGGGCGTTCATCCGTACGACCAGGTCGAGTGGGAGTTGCGCGACGCCCTGATCACCAACGAACGTGGCGAGAAGATCTTCGAGCAGAAGGGTGTCGAAGTTCCGAAATCCTGGTCACAAACCGCCACCAACGTGGTCGTCTCAAAATACTTCCGTGGCCACCTGGGTGCTCTCGACCGGGAACGCAGCGTCCGCCAGCTGATCGGCCGGGTGGCGGACACGATCGCCGCGTGGGGGCGCCGGGGCGGCTACTTCGCGACCGAAGCCGACGGCGACACGTTCCACGCCGAGCTGGTCCACATCCTGCTCCATCAATACGCCTGCTTCAATTCGCCGGTCTGGTTCAACGTCGGGATCGAGGAGAAGCCCCAGTGCTCGGCCTGTTTCATCAACTCGGTCCAAGACACGATGCAGTCGATCCTCGAGTTGGCGAAGACCGAGGGGATGCTGTTCAAGTACGGCTCGGGCACCGGCTCGAACCTCTCGGCGCTCCGTTCCGGACGCGAGCCGCTCGCGGGCGGCGGCACCGCCTCGGGTCCGGTCTCGTTCATGAAGGGGTTCGACGCGTTCGCCGGTGTGATCAAGAGCGGCGGCAAGACCCGCCGCGCGGCGAAGATGGTGATCCTGGACGTCGATCACCCGGACGTCATCGACTTCATCCGCTGCAAGGAGGTCGAGGAGAAGAAGGCCTGGGCGCTGATCGACGCCGGGTTCGAAGGGGGCTTCAACATCGTCGGCGGCGCCTACGACTCGATCGCCTACCAGAACGCCAACCACTCGGTGCGCGCGAGCGACGAGTTCATGCAGGCGGTGGTGGAGGACGGCAATTGGTCGACCCGGGCGCGGATCGACGGCCGGACGATGGACACCTACAAGGCGCGCGACGTCATGCGCATGATCGCCGAGGCGACCTGGGTGTGCGGCGATCCGGGCATGCAGTTCGACACCACGATCAACGACTGGCACACCTCGGCGAACACCGCGCGGATCAACGCCAGCAACCCCTGCTCGGAATACATGTTCCTGGACGACACGGCGTGCAACCTGGCATCGCTCAACCTGCTCCGCTTCTACGAGGACACGACCGGCTTCGACGTCGCGAGCTTCAAGCACGCGTGCGAGGTGGTCATCTCGGCGCAGGAGATCCTGGTCGATTTCGCGAGCTATCCGACGCCGAAGATCGCCGCCAACTCCCACGCCTTCCGGCCGCTCGGCATCGGCTACGCGAACCTGGGCGCCCTGTTGATGGCGCGCGGCCTGCCGTACGACTCGGACTCCGGCCGCGATTACGCCGGGGCGATCACCGCTCTGATGACCGGCGCCTCCTACGCCCAGTCGGCGCGGCTCGCCGCGGCGATGGGGCCGTTCGCCGGCTATGACGAGAATCGGCAGCCGATGAGCCGGGTGATGCGCAAGCATCGCGACGCGATCCGCAAGATCGAGGCGGCCCACGTGCCGCTCGACCTGCTGCAGGCGGCGAAGAAATCGTGGGACGAGGTGGTCGAGCTGGGCGAGAAGGTAGGGCTTCGCAACAGCCAGATCTCGGTGCTCGCGCCGACCGGCACGATCGCCTTCATGATGGATTGCGACACCACGGGCGTCGAGCCCGACATCGCCCTGGTCAAGTACAAGAAGCTGGTCGGCGGCGGCATGATCAAGATCGTCAACGGCACGGTGCCCAAGGCGTTGAAAAGGCTCGGCTACGACCGCGAGCAGATCCGCGCGATCGTCGAGTTCATCGACGAGAACGACACGATCGAAGGGGCGCCGCACTTGAAGCCCGAGCACCTCGCGGTGTTCGATTGCGCGTTCAAGCCGAACAAGGGCTCGCGCTCGATCCACTACATGGGACACCTGAAGATGCTCGCCGCGGCGCAGCCGTTCATCTCGGGCGCGATCAGCAAGACGATCAACATGCCCGAGGATTCGACCGTCGACGAGATCCTCCAGGCCTACGTCGAAGGGTGGCGGATGGGCTTGAAGGCGATCGCGGTCTACCGCGACAACTGCAAGCGCAGCCAGCCGCTGTCGACCAAGAAGGACGAATCGTCGCCGGTAGCCACGGCGCTCAACCTCGCGGCCGAACGCCGGACGGTCCGCCGTCGCCTGGCCGACGAGCGCCGCGCGATCACCCACAAATTCTCGATCAACGACCACGAAGGCTTCATCACGGTCGGCCTCTACGACGACGGCCAGCCGGGCGAGCTGTTCCTGATGATGGCGAAGGAAGGCTCGACGATCTCCGGCCTGATGGACGCGTTCGGCATCGCGGTGTCGATCGCGCTCCAGTACGGCGTGCCGTTGAAGACGCTGGTCGACAAGTTCAGCCATACCCGGTTCGAGCCCTCGGGCTTCTCCTCCAACCCCGAGATCCCGATCGCCAAGTCGATCATCGACTACATCTTCCGCTGGATGGCCTCGAAGTTCCTGTCGGCCGAAGAGAAGTTCGACGTCGGCGTGATCCTGCGCGAGGAGGTTCCCTCGGCCGACGCGCCGCCCGCGGTGGCGCTCTTGGGCGGCGGGCGCCTGGAGCCGGTGCTCGTAGCGAACGCCGCGAACGGCAATCCGGCCGCCGACGCGCAGCGCAAAGTGACCTTCCTCTACCAGCAGGACGCGCCGAGCTGCCACGACTGCGGCTCGATCATGGTGAGGAACGGCAGCTGCTACAAATGCCTGAATTGCGGTTCGACCAGCGGTTGCAGTTAGAATCCGCGGCTAGAATCTGGTAGTGGTTTCGTTTGCCCCGCAGCGACTGGCTGCTGCCGAAGGAGCGAGGAGGCACGAGGAGGCAAACGAAACACTACCTAGAATCTAGAGGTTGGTCGGGCGGGGAAGGCGCGTCTGGAGGGGCGCGTTGCTGTACCAGCAGGGGGAGGAGAGAAGGGGGAGAGGGCGCAAGCTCTCTTCCCCTTCGGTTTCTCGGGGTATATTCGCCGTGCCATGAAGACGCTCAGCCTGTTCCGCCTCCGGCCGGTCCTCCTCCTCGCCTTGCTCTTCTCGATCCTGCTCGGTTTCGGCTGCCAGGAGGGATTCTCCTCCTCGGCGTCTTCGACCTCGACCTCGTCCTCGTCCGCATCGACCGCGGCGGCCAAGTTCCGCCTGAAGACGTTGGACGGGGGCAAGTCGTTGGGGCCGCCCGACTTCCCCGGCAAGGTCGTGGTGGTCGATTTCTGGGCGACCTGGTGCGGTCCGTGCCAGATCCAGGCGCGGATTCTCGACGCGCTGGCCAAGAGCTACCAGGGCAAGAGGGTCCAGTTCCTGGCCGCCAACGTCGGCGAGACCTCCGAGACGGTGCTGTCGTTCGTCAAGACGAAGCCGTTCCCGTATCCGGTGCTGCTCGATCCGGACGGCGTCTCCGACGATCTCGGCGTCTTCGCTCTGCCGACGCTCCTGATCATCGACGCCAAGGGCAAGGTCGCCTATTTCGAGCCGGGCATCGCCGACGCCGACATGATCAAGAAGATCCTGGCGAAGTCCGGGGCCTGAGGATCAGCGTGAGGTTCCTGGCGTAGACCACCAACCCCGCGATCTGGCCGACCGAGCCCACCGGATCGCCCCGGCGCAGGAAGTAGATGGCGAGGATGACTCCGCCGAACAGGCTGAGCCACCAGAAGACCACGGGAACGACGCTCTGGCGTTTCCGCTCCGTGGAGATCCACTGCGCGAGCATGCGCCCGGTGAACAGCGCCTGGCCGAGGAATCCGAACGCGATCCAGCCGACCGGCAATCCCGCCTTTTGAGCATCCGTCTGCTGAATGCCGGCGGCAGGGGCGGTATGGGCGACGAACGGAATGAGCGCCAGGCCGGCGGCCAGGCCGGCGACGAAAATGACGACGTAGATGGGTTTCACGGGGGGTATGGTACCGCGCGAGGGAGGCTGGGCGCCCGCCCCGATCGCGAGGGATTGAAATCCCTTGCTAGGATTACGTCGTCCCTGTCGGGACGAGATGTTGGGCCCGATAATGCCGGGCCCAAGCAAAGAATCCGTTACGAGTTGAGAACGTCCCGCCAGGGACGTCGTAACATAGCGAGCGGTTTCAACCGCTCGCGGGGCTCGCGATGATCGGCCGCCCGCCGATCACCCGATTCGCGGGCCTACCGCGGGAACGCTCCTATCGCAGTACCACCAAAGCCACGCGCCGGTTCTGCGCCCGTCCTTCGCCCGTCTTGTTGTCGGCGATCGGCGCCAGCTCGCCGTACGAGATCACGTTCATCCGGTGGAGCGGCAACTTATGCTGGCGGGCGAGGTAGTTGCGCACGGCTTGGGCGCGCGCCTGACCGAGTTCCTCGTTGTAGTCGTCGGAGCCCACGGCGTCGGTATGCCCTTGGACTTCGATGTACACCCCTTTGCCGTCCTCCTTGAGCTTCTCGGCGAACTCGTCGAGCGCCGCTTTCGCTTCAGTGGATAGCTCATGCTTGTTGAAGCCGAAGTGGACCCGGTCGTCGGTGAGGACGGTTTCGTAGAGCAGCTTGCCTTCGGCGAGCTTGCCCGCCTCTTGCGCGCGCTGCAGGGCTTCCTGCGCGGTGCGTGAAGCCTCGCCGATCTGCTGATCGTGGGCTTGCAGTCGTGTGTCGTGCTGCTTGACCTGGCCTTGAACCTCTTCCACCTCGCCCTGGACGCCGTTGACCCGGTCGGTGACCTTGGCGTCTTCCTTCTGGACGTATTTCTTGGTGGCGCACCCGGAAGCGAGCAGCCCTCCCGCGAGCACGAGGGCGAGGGCGACGGCAGGGACGGACTTCATCATGAGAAAAATCCTCCTAAGGATTCGGGATCGGCGCGCAGCCCCGAAAAGGCGGCGCGCCGATCCCGGTTCATCTGGCGAGGCCGGCGACGAAGTGAACGACATTTCACATCGGTATCGTACTGCACCCCTCTCCCGCGTTTGTCGCGTTCGGAGAGGGGTTTCTATTTCCGCGGTACGGACTGAGCCTGTCGACTTCAGGAACGGGTCTTACTTCAAGACCACTAGAGCAACGCGCCGGTTCTGCGACCGCCCCTGGGGCGATTTGTTATCGGCGATCGGCGCCTGCTCGCCGTAGGAGATGACGTTCATCCGGTGCAGCGGCAGCTGATCCTGCCGGGCGAGATAATCACGCACGGCTTGCGCGCGCTCCTCGCCGAGCTTCTCGTTGTAGGAGTCATTGCCGATCGCATCGGTGTGCCCCTGGACCTCGATGTAGACCCCTTTGCCTTCCTCCTTGAGCTTGGCCGCGAACTCGTCGAGCGCGGCCTTCGCCTCGGCGGACAGCTCATCCTTGTTGAAGCCGAAGTGGACCCGGTCGTCGGTCAGGACGGTTTCGTAGAGCAGCTTGCCTTCGGCGAGCTGGCCCGCCTCCTGCGCGCGGTTCAAAGCCTCTTGGGCGGTGCGCGAGGCCTCGCCGATCTGCTGGTCGTGGGTTACCAGGCGCGCGTCATGCTGCTTGACCTGGCTTTGGACCTCTTCCACTTCGCCTTGAACGCCGTTGACGCGGTCGGTGACCTTGGCGTCTTCCGTCTGGACGTATTTCTTGGTGGCGCAGCCGGAGGCGAGCAGCCCTCCCGCGAGCACGAGGGCAAGAGCGAGATTGGTGATGGGCTTCAGCATGAGTTGATCCTCCTAAGAGCGGAATCCGGTGTCGCCTCGATGGAGGCGCGCTCCCGGATCCCCGTTCATCTCCCCACGCCAGCTGCGGGGGGAGGTCCGGTGTAACCGCGACGGAACAGCACCGCTCGCTTGCCCGGCACCTGGATCTCCAGGCGGCGGAAGCGATCGGAACCATCGCCGGTCGCAAAGCCAAGGACGTACTGGTGACGCAGATCCTCGCGGATCGCAACCAAAGCGACGTTGAGCTCCTCGGTCGAGGAGATCGAGAAATAGCGTCCGCCCGAAGTCGCCGCGAGGAGACTCAAGACATCGGCGTAACGGTAGACCTTCTTGCCCTGGTCATCGAGCTGATACGGGCTGCCCGAGTCGAGCCCGAGGACGTAGACCGGCACCTGCGCGGCCCGCACCAGCTCGCGCGCCTCGTCGGGCGTGATCGAGCTCGCGTTGTCGACGCCGTCGGTGACCAGGAGGGCGAAGCGTTTCGGATTGTGGCTGGAGCCGGAGACCTCGGGCATGTTCGCGACGGCGTCGTGCAAGGCGGTCTTGCCCCAGGGTTTCCAGGTCGCGACCGCTTCGCGCAACGCGCTGAGATTGCCGGTGAACGGCACTTCGATCCGCTGCTCGCCGTCAGAGAACGTGGCGATCGCAAACTCGTCGCCCGAAGCCGCGGAATCGAGGAAGAAACTCGCGGCACTGCGGCTCCAGATCAGCCGCGACCCTGCATCCATACTGCCCGATAGATCCTGCAGCAGAACCAGGCTCGCGGGCGCGTCGGCCCGGCTCTCGAAGCTGTCGAACGCTGCGGGCTGGCCGTCCACTCGGAGCTGAAAATCTTTCCGGCCGAGCCCCTGGACGTAGCGCGCGCCGTCGCGCACGACGACCGGCACCAGAACGTAGCCCACCGAAAAGCTGTCGGAAAACTCTGCGGTCGGGTCGTCCTGGCCCGCGCCGCCCTGGCCCGCGCCGCCCGGAGTCTGGCCCGCGGCCGCGACGGGGAGGCCTACGAGCAGGCTTCCCGCGGCGAGCAGAAGAGGAAAAGCGCGGAAGGGTCGGAAGATCGTCATACAAGGCGAGACAGTAGCAAACCATGCGCCATCGGCTATAGATAATCCACGCGGAGCCGGACAGCGGTAGAGTCTTCGCCGAACCAGGAGATCCCCATGAGCGATTCGATCGATCTGCGCTTCCTCTCGATCAAGTGCGGTAACTGCAACACCTACCAGACCTTAGCCGCCTTCTCGCGGCGCGACGACTGGAACGTCTACAGCTACGAGTGCGAAAACGAGATCTGCGACCCACAAGTCACCCGTACCTATCTCGAAATTCCCCGCGAGCTCGACGCCTTCGCCCGCCGCGACCCAAATTGGCGCGGCGGCGGCAAACATGGCGCGGAAGGAGACGGGGCTCCGACCGACTGAGGGGTGCTTCGGTGAGGTAGGGGGGCAGCTTGCCGCCCCTACGAGAAGGCCGGGTTGGGTTCGTTTTCTCCTGTGTTACCCTTGGCCCTCAAGCGGGCTCGCCCCGCCTTCCTAATACCCACGTACGTCTGTCGCAATTTCCTACCCAGGAGAAGGTAGCCATGGCCAAGATCGTCCACCTCGTGGGCACGGGCACGATCGGGGAGCCTCTGATCGGCCTGTTCACCGATTTTCGCGAGAAGCTCGGAATCGACGAAGTGACCTTTCACAAGCGGACGGCGCTGCCCGCGGACCGCGCGAAGATCAACCACCTGATGGCGCGCGGCGCGAAGCTCGCGGCCGATCCGGACGTGCGCGAGAGCTTCGAGAATCTCGGCCACAAGGTGAGCTTCGACACCGCGGACGCGCTCGACCGGGCTTCGGTCGTGATCGACTGTACCCCCGCCGGCAATGAGAACAAAGAGCAGATCTACAAACATCTCTCGGGTCCCAAGGGCTTCATCGCGCAAGGCAGCGAGTTCGGCTTCGGCAAGCCCTACGCCCGCGGCATCAACGACGAGACCTTGGTGGCGGGGGAGGATCGCTACATTCAGGTCGTCTCCTGCAACACCCACAACATCACCACCCTGATCAAGACCTTGTGCGACGAGGGCGAGGCGGGCTATTCGCTCGAACGCGGCACGTTCGTCTGCATGCGGCGGGCGAACGACATCTCGCAAGACGGCGGCTTCGTGCCCGCCCCTTCGGTCGGCAAGCACGACGACGACCTGTTCGGCACCCACCACGCGCACGACGCCCACCACGTCTTCGAGACGCTCGGCCTCGACCTCAACCTGTTCTCGAGCGCGGTCAAGCTCAACACCCAATACATGCACTCGATCTGGTTCAGCCTGGAGGTCAATCGCGACATCGCTGTCGACGAGGTGAAGAAGCGGCTGCGCGAAAACCCGCGGGTGTCGATGACCGACAAGCGCTCCTCGAACCTGATCTTCAGCTTCGGCCGCGACCATGGCTACTACGGCCGCATCCTGTCCCAGACGGTGGTGGTGGCGCCGACCTTGACGGTGCGCAAGAACCGCGAGATCTACGGCTTCTGCTTCACGCCGCAGGACGGCAACTCGCTGGTCTCCTCGATCGCGGCCGCGCTTTGGCTGATCGATCCCGATCCCGCGAAGGTCGCGGAGAGGCTCGCGCCGATCCGCCGCTTCGTGTTTCGCGAGATCTGATTTGGTTCGATCATGAGCAGTGGCAGGGTCGAAGTCCGCATCGAGTCGGGGCCGGGCGCGCTCCGCATCGAAGGGTCCTCCCGGGCGGGCGACTCGACCTGGCTCAAAATCCATCCCCCCGGCTTGGCGTTCGACGTCGGCCGGGGATCGCTGCAGCTCGGCGGCTCGCGCGACCTGTTCGTCTCCCACGGCCACCTCGACCACGCGCTCGGTCTGCCGTTCGCGATCTCGCAGCGAACTCTCCATGAATCCGCCGCCACCCGGGTCTTCTGCCCGGCCGAGATCGCCGAGGACGTGCGTGCGTTCGTCGTCGCCTCGGAGAGGATGGAGCGGGTCTCCTACCGCTGGGAGCTGTTTCCGTTGGCGGTCGGCGATCGGGTCGAGGTGGCGCGAGATCTCGTCGTCGAGGCGTTTCCGGTCGATCACGTGGTGCCCAGCCTGGGCTTCCACCTACTGCGAAAAAAGCACCGCCTCGCCGCGGCCTACCAGGGCAAGGAGCCCGCGGAGCTTGCGGCGCTGCGATCCTCGGGGGTGGCGATCGAGGAGACCGTCGAGGAGTTGTGGCTCTCCTACTGCGCCGACACCGGTCCCGGCGTGTTCGACCTCGAACCGCGGATTTTCTTGAGCCCGGTGCTGATCCTCGAATGCACCTTTCTCTCTTCGGAGCTCCGCGATCGCGCGGTCCGCTACAAACATATGCATATCGACGAGATCGCGGCGCGCGCCGAGAGTTTCGAGAACCAGGCGATCGTGCTCCAACACCTCTCGCACCGCCACAGCTTCGCGGATTTGGAGCGGGCGGTCGAAGAGAAGCTCCCGCGCCTCGCCGCGCGGATTCAGATCCTGAGGGCGCTATGAGCCGCCGGCCCGACGCGGCGCCTCCCGCGAGCGTGCGGCTCGCCGAGATCGACGAGCTGGAAGTCGCAATCGACAAGCTGGTCGCGGGCGGCGAAGGGATCGCCCGGCTCGACGGCATCCCCATCTTCGTGCCGCGCGCGGCACCCGGCGATCGGCTGCGCGTGCGCCTGACCGAGCGGAAACCCGACTACGCGCGGGCCGAGATCGTCGAGATTCTGGAGCCCGGCCCGGGGCGCCGCCCCGATCCGTACCCCGCGCTCTCGGCGACCGGTCTCTGCGACCTTCAGCATCTGGACGACGACCTGCAATCCCGGGCACGCGCCCAGGCGGTGTGCGAGACGCTGGTTCGCATGGGTGGCATCACCCTTCCCGCGGATCTCTCGGTGATCACGGGCGAGCCCTGGCACTACCGGCTGCGCACCGAGCTGACCACCGAGCGGAACGACAAGGGAGAGGTCTTCGTCGGCTACCAGGCGCGCGCGAGCAATCGGCTGATTCCGGTGCAGGAATGCGCCCTGTTGGTGCCGGAGCTCGAAGCGCTGCTCGCCGTGATCCCAAGATTGCTGGGGGACGACCCGCCGCGCCGGATCGACCTCGCCGCGGGAGACGACGGTCAGGTGACCGTGGCGCCCGTGATCGAAGGGCTGCCCCACGGCGAGGTGACGACCGCCGTCGCGACGACCGCGGGGGAGATCACCTACGCCTACGACGCGCGTTGTTTCTTCCAAGGGCACCGCGGCCTGCTGCCGCGACTGGTCGAAACCGCGGTCGGTCCGTGGACCGGCAAGTCCGCCTACGATCTCTATGCCGGCGTCGGTCTTTTCGCCCTGCCGCTCGCCAAGCGCTACGGCCACGTCGTGGCGGTCGAGGCCGATCGAATCGCGGTCCGCTACGCGCGCAACAACGCCCGGCGCAACAAGCTGACCAACGTCGAATCCTTTCCGAGCGCGCTCGAAACCTGGATCGGCCGGCTGCCTTACGAGACCGACCGGGTGATCGTCGATCCTCCCCGCGCCGGCCTGTCGCAACGGGTCCGCGCGGTGCTCTGCGAGCGCCCCCCCGCGCGTCTCACCTACGTCTCCTGCCACCCGGCGACGCTCGCCCGCGACCTGCGCCAACTCACCAAGTCGTTCACCATCGAAAGCCTCGCGCTGCTCGATCTGTTCCCGCAGACCGGACACATGGAGGCGGTGGTGCAGCTGGTCCGGAACGCCGACTAGCGGCTCCGCGCCCCGGACAAAATTGCCGTTCCTTGGCGCGGGATCAGCGTTCCCTCCGCCGGGACCAGCGTTCCCTGCCGCGGGATCAGCGTTTTTGCGCCAAATTCGTTGATCCCTGCCGCGGGATCACTGGTCCTTGCCCCGGGACCAACGATTTTGCGGCAAATTCGCTGATCCCTCCCGAGGGATCACTGGTCCCTGCCCCGGGATCAGCGATTTTGGGCCAAATTCGTTGATCCTTCCCGAAGGATCGTTGGTCCCTGCCGCGGGATCGCTGGTCCTTCCGCCGGGAGCACCGTTCGGGCGCCAGAATCGGCCATTGGAGAGTGAGCCATTGTGGGGAGCTTCGGCCCGCCCGTCCGGGTGGCCTCGTCGCCGGAGGCTTGGCGTATATTTTCTTGATGCGCCCCGCTCCGGCTTCGACTGAATCAGCCGCCGTAGGGAAACTGACCCCGTTTCCGCTCAAGCTCGCCGAAGCGCTGCGGCGCACGTTCGCCGCGGGGTACACGAAATCGGATCTGCGCGCCGACCTACTGGCCGGGGCGGTTGTCGGCGTCGTCGCCCTGCCGCTTTCGATGGCCCTCGCCGTGGCTTCCGGGGTGCCGCCCCAGTACGGCCTCTACACAGCGATCGTCGGCGGCTTCCTGATCGCCGCGCTCGGCGGCTCGAAGGTCCAGGTCTCCGGACCGACCGCCGCGTTCGTGGTGGTTCTCGCGCCGATCGCCGCGCGCCAGGGCGTCGGGGGGCTGCTGCTCGCGACCGCGATGGCCGGGGTCATCCTGATCGGGATGGGGATCGGCCGTCTGGGTGGCCTGATCCAATTCGTCCCCTATCCCGTCACGACGGGATTTACGACGGGCATCGCGGTCGTCATCGCGACGCTCCAGCTCAAAGATTTCCTCGGCCTCTCGGTCGAAAAAATGCCAGAGCATTTCGCCGAGCGGGCCGTGGCGCTGGGTCGCGCCATCCCCAGTGCCCGCTGGCAGGAGATCGCGATCGGAGCGTTCACGTTCGCCGTGCTGCTCCTCTGGCCTCGTCTGACGAAGAAGTTTCCCGCGCCGCTCGTGGCGCTTTCCCTCGGCGGCCTGCTCGCCGTGGCGCTCTCGCACTTCATCCCCGGTTTTGAAGTCGCGACGATCGCCAGCCGATTCCATTACGAGATCGGCGGCGTTCTCCATGGCGGCATTCCCCAGCTGCCGCCGGCGCCGATTCTCCCCTGGAACCTGCCCGGAGCGGACGGCGCGCCGCTCGTCGTCTCGTTCGACCTGTTCCGCCAACTGCTGCCGGTCGCGTTCGCGATCGCCATGCTCGGCGCGATCGAATCGCTTCTATCGGCGGTGGTCGCGGACGGCCTGACCGGCAAGACCCACGATCCCGACAGCGAGTTGCTCGCCCAGGGGATCGGCAACCTGGTCGCGCCGTTCTTCGGAGGGATCGCCGCGACCGGGGCGATCGCCCGCACGGCGACCAACGTCCGTTCCGGAGCCCGCTCGCCGATCGCGGCGATGACCCACGCGCTCGTGGTGCTCACCGCCGTCCTGGTCGCCGCGCCTCTTCTCGGCTACCTGCCGATGGCCTCGCTCGCGGCCCTCCTCCTGCTGGTCGCCTGGAACATGAGCGAGGTCCACAACTTCGCCCGCACCTTCCGCCAGGCACCGAAGAGCGACACCTTCATTCTGCTCGCCTGCTTCCTGCTCACGGTGCTGTTCGACATGGTGGTCGCCGTCACCTTCGGCATCCTGCTCGCAGCCCTACTCTTCATGCGCCGCATGGCCGAGGTCTCCGGCACCGATCTCGCGCAAGCGACCCATCCGCTGGTGGCGGACGGCCTACCCAAAGACGTCATGGTCTACGAGGTCGCCGGTCCTCTCTTCTTCGGAGCGGCACAGAAAGCAATGAGCGCGCTCCAACGCGTCGCGCAAGGCGTTGCCGTCGTCATCCTCGACCTGCAATCGGTGCCGGCAATCGACGCCACCGGCCTCGTAGCTCTCGAAGCAGCGATCGATCGCCTTTACCGAATGAACGTCTACGTCGTCCTCGCCGGAGTCCACCACCAACCGCTCGAAGTCCTCGGCAAAGCCGGCTTCCCCCGCCGCACCGAAAGACTCGCCGTCTGCCGCTCCTACGAAAGCGCCCTCGCGACGGCCCGGAAGCGCTCGAAGCTCGGAGAGGGAAAGCTCCAGGAACCGATCTCCTAGCCGACCAAGTTTTCCCCCCGGGACCGCCGAGCACCAGCTCGGCACCGAAGCGGCCGAGCCGCTGAAGAGGCCGAGCTGGAGCTCGGCGCGCCCGGGGTCCCCGCCGCTCGCGGTACTCTCCTCCGGACCACCACCTTCCCGAGGGAGCGATGCACCACCATCTCCTAAGCCTTCTTCTTTTCCTCGGCGTCCTGCCTGCCATCGCTGAAACTCCGCCGCCGGCCCCCGCCCCCGACAACACCTATGACCTGACCTGGGACGTGCGCATTCCGATGCGCGACGGAATCCGGCTGCATGCGAGCCTGTACCGGCCGCATGGGTTGGTGGGTCCCGCTCCCGTCGTGTTCAACATGACGCCGTACACCTCGGATGGATTTCATCCCGAAGGGGTGTATTTCGCGAAACGGGGGTATGTGTTCGCGGCGGTGGACGTGCGCGGGCGGGGGACTTCCGAGGGTCCGTTCGAGCCCTGGCTGCACGATGGGCGGGACGGGTACGACGTGGTCGAGTGGCTGGCGAAGCAGGCTTGGTCGAACGGCAAGGTCGGGATGATCGGCCATTCGTACGGCGGGCGGGCGGTGTGGAGCACGATCAAGGAACGCCCACCGCATCTGTTGGCGGCGGCGCCGATTTCGGCTTCTTACCCGATGTACGGTTGGCACAACATCCTGACGCCGGACGTGATGCAGTGGATTCTGCTCACGGCCGGCGCGACCTCGAACACGCAGATCCTGGGCGATTCGGACTTCTGGATCGCCAAGCAGCGCGAGCTGTATCTCTCCAAGCGACCGCTGCGCGATTTCGACCGGATCGTCGGTTCGCCTTCTCCTTTGTTCCAGCGCTTTTGCGACCATCCGACGCTCGATGCGTTCTGGGACGATCCGACGCCCTCCCCGGCCGATTTCGCGCGCGTCGATCTGCCGATCCTTTCGATCACGGCCGAGTACGAGTCGAACAACGTCGGCCCGCTCCGGTTCTATCAGGAGCACGAGAAATACGCCCCGGCCGCGGCGTTCGCCAAGCACCGCCTGCTGATTGGCCCGTGGGACCACCACGGCGCGCGCCAACCGGCGAGGGAGGCGGGGGGCGTGGCGTTCGGACCGGCGGCCGATCTCGACATGAAGAAGCTGCTCGCCGATTGGTTCGATTTCGCGCTGGGCGGAGCCCCGCTTCCCGCGATGCTCGCCGATCCGGTCCGCTACTACGCGCTCGGTGCGGAAGAGTGGCGCGGCGCCGCGAAGCTCGAACCGTTGACGCCAGTCGTCGCTGCCGGGGCGAAGACGAGTCCCGCCGCGACGCGGACGTTCTACCTCGACTCAACCGAAAACGCGGGCTCGCTCTCCCATCCGGGCCGCCTCGCGGAATCCGTCGCTACAGGGAGCAAGGCCGATCGCTGGACCTACGATCCGCTCGACGTCCGGCCGGGGCTGGCCGAGACCGCCGAGGTGGCGGAGTGGGCGAAAGGGATCACCGGTCCCGACGATCTGTGGGGCTCAGGGCTCGCCTACACGACCGAGCCGTTCGCGCAGGCGGTTGAGATCGCGGGCTTTCCGCGCATCACCGCCTGGATCGCGCTCGACGTGCCGGATGCCGATCTGATGGCGCGGCTGGAGATGATCGCGCCGGACGGCGCGGCGATTCTGATCGGCGAGGACTGGATGCGCGCCCGCTTCCGGTCCTCGCTCGCGCGGCAGGAGCCGGCGCCGGCCGGGGTACCGCTCGACTACCGTTTCGAGCTGCCGTTCGTCGACCGGGTCCTCGCCCCGGGGAGCCGGCTGCGGCTGATCCTCCGCTCGCCGAATTCCATCTTCCTCGAACGGAACTGGAACGGCGGCGGGGTCGTGGTCGACGAATCGGGCAAGGACGCACGGACGGCTCACGTCACCGTGCTCCACGATCGGGATCACCCGAGCCGGGTGGAGATCCCGGCGTTCTGAAGATTCCTCGTGAAATCCTTGACTCGCCGGCCGGCGCCGGTTCGGCGAGCAGGCTCTCGATCAGCCCCTCGAATTCCTTCTTGAGCTCCGCGAAGTGCTCGCCCGTCCCGGGGCCGTCGAAGCCGGAGTGGATCTTCCGCACCTTGCCGTCGCGGCCGAGGAAGACGGTAGTGGGGAAGGAGGCCACTCGGGTGAGATCGGGGAGCGCCG
>Ga0268264_10001903_pt1 | contig 18918 bp, 13 predicted proteins | sample KBSSwiS32_FD_190357 | JGI IMG/M metagenome (GOLD analysis project Ga0268264, IMG submission 190357) | Switchgrass rhizosphere microbial communities from Kellogg Biological Station, Michigan, USA - KBS Switchgrass S3-2 (SPAdes) (version 2) | ecosystem: Host-associated > Plants > Roots >...
TCGGTGGCGAAGAAGCCCTCGATAATGCTTACGACGGTGGGCGAGTGGTCTTTCCTAAAAGCGCGCCAATCAAAATCGCGGTCCGGGTTCCAGTTCCGCAGGCGTTGCGAATAGCTCACATACCAGCGGTAGAGCCCGAGGATCGCGCGCTCGATATGCTTGTAACGCCCGGCCTTCGTCATGAGGAGAGGGGAGATGCGTGGCTTGTCGGCCTCGATTTCCGCCAGCACCGAGTCGATGGGTAGGGTGGTGTTCATAAATCCTCCCTGTGATGATTGATGATTTTTCCCGCGTGGCGTGCTATGACGCCGCTTGGTGTCCCAGGCACGAAATAAGGCTAAGGATTAATAAATAATAAGTCAAATCCTGATGTTTTTTTTATGAAATTTCCACCTCGTGCCGGATTTAAAGTGACGCTTCTCTTTAAAATGCCAATTTTTGTTTTGTCTCCGGGCGGCATCTCCATTCAAATGCAATCACTATGTCAAAACATCCTGTAGTTCTCATTATCCGCGACGGCTGGGGGATCAATCCCGGCGGACGCGCCAAGGCCGTTGAGAATGGCGACGCTACGCTGTTGGCAAAGACCCCTTTTCACGATCACCTGTATGCCACGTATCCGAAGGCAACATTGAGCGCGAGCGGCATGGACGTGGGGCTGCCGGAAGGTCAGATGGGCAATAGCGAGGTAGGTCACCTGAATCTCGGCGCGGGGCGCATCGTCTACCAGGATCTCACACGCATCAACAAGGCGATCATCGACGGCGAGTTGAAAACCAATCCCGTGCTCCAGACTGCGTTTGCAAAGGCAAAGGGACACCGGCTGCATTTCCTCGGGCTGCTTTCCGATGGCGGTGTGCACAGCCACCAGAACCATCTCGTGGCGCTGACCAGGGCGGCGCATGATGCGGGGGTGGAGGACATCATGATCCATGCGATCACGGATGGCCGTGATACTTCGCCCACCGGCGGCGCGGATTACCTCGCCACAGTAGCCTCGCAGGTCCATCCCACCGGAGCAAAGATCGCCACGGTGATCGGTCGCTATTACGCCATGGACCGCGACAAGCGCTGGGACCGCAACAAACTGGCGTGGGACGCCATTGTGCTCGGGCGCGGGGCGCAGTCTGAAATGTCGCCTGCCGCCGCAGTTTCAGAGGCCTACACGCACGAACCGCGCGGCGACGAATTTTTACAGCCGATCATTTTCTCGCATGGAAATGAACAACGTGTGCGCGATGGGGACGTGATTCTCTGGTTCAACTTCCGTGCCGATCGCGCGCGGCAGCTTTCCATGGCTTTCCTGCAAAAGGATTTCAACGGGTTTGACCGCGAGGTGACGCCTGCCGTGGAATATGTGACGCTCACGGAGTACGACAAGACATATGGCTGCCCGGTGGTCTTTGCACCGCAGTCGCTGGCGAACATCCTGGGGGAAGTCGTGAGCGCCGCCGGGCGCAAGCAACTCCGCATTGCCGAGACGGAAAAATATCCGCATGTCACTTATTTCTTCAACGGAGGCGTCGAGCGCCAGTTCCCGGGCGAGGACCGCATCATCGTGCCATCGCCAAAGGACGTGCCGACGTATGATTTCAAGCCGCAGATGAGCGCGCCGGAGGTCACCCAGAAAGTCGTCGCCGCCCTGCCCGAATACGATCTTGTGATCCTGAACTTCGCGAATCCGGACATGGTCGGCCATACCGGGGTCGTCGAGGCAGGGATTAAGGCCGTGGAGACCATCGACGGATGTGTGAAGGCGGTTGTGGAAAAGGCCCTTTCACTCGGTGGACACCTGCTCATCACGGCGGACCACGGGAATTGCGAGCTGATGCGCAACCCCGATGGCACGCCGAACACCGCGCACACAACGAATCTCGTGCATTTCCTGTATGTCGCCGAGGATGCGAAAGATTTCCGCATCGACAGCGGAATTCTAGCCGATGTCTCGCCGACGCTGCTCTTCCTGCTGGGCGTGGCGCAGCCGGCGGACATGACGGGAAAAAATCTACTCCACCGCTTGCAATCCTGATGCATAAGGCTTAAAACTTCAGTCCGCTTTACCCCGTGGTGTAACGGTAACACAGCGCCCTTTGGAGGCGTTATTCATAGTTCGAATCTATGCGGGGTAGCCATTCAACGTGGCAATGCGGCACTTCTTCAAAGCGCGCGCGTGTTATTCAATTCGACCGAGTTTTTGTTTTTTTTCGCTGTCGTCTTCACGGCTTACTGGCTCGTGCCCGGCAGGGAGGTGAGGGTATGGCTGTTGCTGGCGGCCAGCTACTGGTTCTACATGAGCTGGAATGCGAAGCTGGCCGGTGTGGTGGCGGCTTCGTCTCTCGTGGATTTCTTCATCGCGAGAACGATTGAGGACAGCACCACCGACCGCAGGCGCAAGGCGCTTCTCGTGGCCAGCATCGTGATGAACCTCGGGTTGCTGTTCTATTTCAAGTACATGAACTTCTTCCTGGGCTCGTTGCACGATTTGCTGGCCGGGCTTGGGATTAATCAGCGGATGCCTGTGCTCGATGTCGTGCTGCCGATCGGCATTTCGTTCTACACGTTCGAGGCGATCAGCTACACGGTGGATGTCTATTGGAGGCGTACCATGGCGGAGAGAAACCCGATCCACTTCCTGCTGTTTATCACGTTTTTCCCGAGGATGGTTGCGGGCCCGATCATCCGGGCGAAGAACTTCCTGCCGCAGTTGCGGAGGGAGAAAAAATTCAGCTGGGCGAGGATGGAGCTTGGCCTGCAGTACGTGGTGATGGGCCTCTTTAAAAAAATGGTGATAGCGGACCGCATGGCGTATCTCGCCGACCCCGTATTTCAAGATCCGGGCAAATATTCCACCCCCGGGGTCTGGGTGGCGTTCGTGGCTTATTCGTTGCAGGTCTATTGCGATTTCTCGGGTTACAGCGACGTGGCCATCGGCACGGCGCACATGTTGGGATTCAAGTTGCCTATGAATTTCGACATGCCCTATCTCGCGCGCAACATCGCGGAATTCTGGCGGCGCTGGCATATCTCGCTGTCCACGTGGTTGCGCGATTACGTGTTCATTTCCCTGGGCGGCAGCCGCGGCAGCCAGGTCCGGACGGCTGTCACATTGATGACAACCATGGCGCTCTGCGGCCTGTGGCATGGGGCGAAGTGGAGCTATGTAGGATTCGGCGTGGTGCAGGGGATCATGATGCTCACGCACCGCTACTTCAACCAGTACTGCAAGGCGAGGCCGGGCTTGAAATCGCTGTTACAGACGGGACCGGGCGTTTTCCTGCGCGTGATGGTGACGTACTGGACGTTCATCGTGAGCCTCGTCATATTTCGCGCGCCGGATTTTACGACAATGCGCGAGGTTTACCACCGGCTCTTCACAGCACAGCACGGGATCATGGTACGTGATCCGGTGGGGCCGTTGAGCCTGTTTCTTGCGTTCGCGGTCATTGCGATTTCCCACGTAGCTGTGGAGCAGGGGCTCTGGAAAAAAATCGTTGCCCGCATGACGCCGCCAATGTGGGGGGCGGCACTCACCGGCCTGGCATTGCTGATCTGCATACTGGCCCCCGAAGCCCAGAAAAACTTCATCTATTTCCAATTCTGACATGGCAACAATCCGCCAGCCAAAAGAAGATATGTATCTGAAAAGCAGGGCCTGCGTGTTCTGGTTCGCGGGGCTTTTTTTTGCGTCATTAGCAGGCTGGTGGCTGCTTACGAGCGTGGTGATACGGGATTTTTGGGATTCTCAGTACACGATGAAATACCAGTCGCTGAAGGCATGCGTGGAAAAAATGCCGCATCATCCGCTGTGGCTTGTCATGGGGAGTTCGCGTGTGAACAACGGTGTGTGCCCGAGGGTGCTGGCCGGAGAGATGGAAAAGGAAAATGCGCCGGTCGTTTTCAATTTCGGGTTCAGCGGCGCGGATTTGTTCCGGCAGTTCATCTGCCTGCGACGTATCGTCGAGGATGGCATCAAGCCCGACCGCGTCGGCATCGAGCTGGTGGGGGTGCAGCTCGTGAACACTTACACAATATTTACCGACGAAGCCCCCATGGTGATCCGCGCCCGGAGAAACGAACTGGACGACCACCGCAAATACAGTTTCACCCCGGGCAACATCAACAAGTGGTGGTACGAACCCCGGATATGCCCCATTTTCAAATACGGCACCGACATTCCTTTTCAGTCGCTCTCGTTGAAATTTCCCATGCTCCGTTCCCTCGGCGTGGGCAAGAAACCTCCCTACGACGAATGGGGGTGGTTCGTGATGCAACCCGAACATATTCCTCCTGACGTGCAGTTGCAGCTTAATGCGAAGGCAAGGGATCCTTTCAAGGCGAGTTTCACCGGCAAGTTCGAAGTTTCCGCGCTGCAACGCGGGCTCGTGGAGCGGATTCTCGACTTCTGCAGGTTGCACAAGATTGACGTGTTTTTGCTGCGCACGCCGGAGTCGAAGTACTTTCAGGAAATTTACACCCCCGTGGCGAATGCAGCTATAGATGCGTATTTCAAGGAACTCCAGGCAAGGCACGGCCTGCAGTTCATTGACGGGCGCCAGTGGGCGGGTGAGGATGAATTTTCCGACAGCCATCACTTGAACGCGGGCGGAGCGGAAAACTTCACCCGGAGGCTTTCTGCTGAGATGCACAGGAATGCGGGGCACGACCGCAACGAGCCTTGAGTAAACGAAAACCGGGATTGCGGTTACGCCATTTTTGAATCTGCAGAGAGATCGAAAAGTTGGGCGTCGGGGTTTTGCTTTTTGAAATAGTCGAGCGTCCATGCGCTGGGGAAAAGCACCACGGGCTGTTCGTCCACGTCGTATGCGAGCCTGCAACCCGTGGGCAGCTTCAACGCGTTGAGCTCCTCTGCTGTCGTTCCAGCGCGCAGCCATTTCAACAACTGCCACGTTGCCGATTCCAGGCGGGAAGGCGCGCCATACTCCGACTCCAGCCGGTATTGCACGACTTCAAACTGAAGCGGGCCCACTGCTGCCAGCAGCGGCACACGCTGGCCGGAATCCTTGAGATGAAACACCTGCACCACGCCTTCCTGCAGGAGCTGGTCCACGCCTTTGCGGAACTGCTTGAACTTGGACGGATTCGGATTGTGCAAATGGGCGAAGCACTCCGGCGGGAAGCGCGGAATCTCATTGTATGCGACGCTTCCATCCTCGGTGAGGGTATCGCCGATTCCAAATTCCGAGTGCCCGACCAACCCCACGATGTCCCCGGCAAAAGCCTCATCCACAGTCTCGCGTTCCTGCCCGAAGAGCTTGTGTGAACTCGAGAGCCGCACTTTCTCGCCGGACTGCGCGTGTGTCACCACCATGTCGCGTTGGAATTTGCCGGAGCAGACGCGCACGAATGCGATGCGATCGCGGTGCTTGGGATCCATGTTCGCCTGGATTTTGAAAACGAAACCGGAAAACGCGGGATCATTCGGGGCAACGAGACGTTCATTGGAATGGCGTCCCGCAGGGGGAGCCGACCTTTCAAGGAAAGAATCGAGCAGCAGTTGCACGCCGAAGTTGTTCATAGCGCTGCCAAAAAAGACCGGTGTGAGCTTGCCCGCCAGCACTGCCTCGGCGGAGTACTCCGTGCCTGCCATCTCGAGCATTTCAAGCTCCATGGTAAAGCGGTCGTAATCATCCGGATCCACCTGCTCCCGCACGAGCGGCTCGTCAAGACTTGTGATGGTGACAGGTGCGCGATATGCGCCACCCGTGGTGCGTTCGAAAAGATGGAGGGCCTTTGTCTGCCTGTCGTACACGCCCTTGAAGCCGGGGCCGGTACCGAGCGGCCAGTTCACGGCGAATGCGCCTATGCCAAGCACGCTTTCCAGTTCGTCCATGAGGGCGAGGGGATCGCGTGTGGGGCGGTCCACCTTGTTCATGAACGTGAAGATCGGCACACCGCGCCTGCGGCAGACCTCGAACAATTTGCGGGTCTGGGTCTCGATGCCCTTGCCGGCGTCGATCACCATCACCACGGCGTCCACGGCGGTGAGCACGCGGTAGGTGTCCTCGGAGAAATCCTTGTGGCCCGGCGTGTCGAGCAGGTTCACCCGGTATCCGTTGTAGTCGAACTGCAGCACGGTCGAGCTGATCGAGATGCCGCGCTTGCGCTCCAGTTCCATCCAGTCGGAGGTTGCCGCGCGCTGGGATTTGCGGGACGTCACGGAACCCGCAAGCTGCACCGCACCGCCGTAGAGGAGCAGCTTCTCGGTGAGTGTCGTCTTGCCCGCATCCGGGTGGGATATGATGGCGAACGTGCGCCGCCTGGAAATCTCGTCTCGCATAAAAATATGGGACGCGCACTTTCGTGCAAAATCCGCCGGGGCGCAAGATGCTTTGCTGGAGAAAAGTAATCGCCGGGCCGCAGGGGCTTCAGGGATGCAGGACGGACCTCAAAGTCGAGAGCAGCTTCGTGGTGGAGAAGGGCTTGTTCAGGAACGCATCCACCTTGCCGTTGAACAGGTTATTCATCTTAACCTGGTCGGCATGCCCGCTCACTGCGATGATTTTCACATCTGGATTGATATCGCGCATGGCGTTCACCAGCGACATGCCGTCCATGCCCGGCATCATCATGTCGGTGATCACGAGATCGATCTCGGAATGGTGTTCGGCATAAAGCTCGATCGCATCCATGCCGCTCTTTGCCGTCAATGCGCGGTAGTTGTAGGCATTCAGGGTCGTGCAAACAATTTCGGTAATTGCGATCTCGTCGTCCACCAGCAGGATTTGCTCGCCATCCCCCTGGGCGAGTTTTGTGATATTCGACTTTCCCTGCGGTCCACCCGATTCCTGTGGGACGGGGAAATAAATATGGAATGTGGTGCCTTCGCCAGGCGCGCTTTCGACTTCCACAAAGCCCCCGTGGCTTCTCACGATGCCCATCACGGTGGAGAGGCCGAGGCCCGTTCCTTTGCCGGTTTCCTTGGTGGTGAAGAAAGGTTCGAATATTTTCGACACAAGCTCGGGTGGGATGCCCGTGCCGGTGTCGGAGACTTTCAATTCGACGAACGCGCCGGAAACAGACTCGGGCTGCGAGTGAGTCTGCTTTTGGTCAAGATGAACAGCGCTGACCCCAATGGTGAGCGTCCCTTCGTTGGCCATGGCATCGCGCGCGTTTACGCACAAGTTCAGCAGGACCTGATGCAACTGGGTGGTATCGCCCAGGATATTGGGAAGATCGCCCGCGATGTGGGAGCGCACGATGATTTTCCTTGGAAATGTGTTTGTGATGAGCTTCACGACCTCGGACACGACATGCCGGATCTGGATCGGCGCCTTTTCCCCGGCGACACCACGGGCGAAGGAAAGGATCTGCTTTACCAGGTCCGAGCCCCTCCGGGTGCTGGTGGCGATCGTTTCCAGCAGCTTGACGTTACTTTCGCCTGCGGGGTCATCCTGGATGATCTCCACAGCGAGCATGATGGGGGCGAGGATGTTGTTAAGGTCATGCGCGATTCCACCGGCGAGCGCGCCGAGATTTTCCATGCGCTGCGTGCGGAGGAACTGGGCTTCGATCTGCTTTTTCTCGGTGATGTCGGTGTTGATGCAGAGGATAGAGACAGGATTTCCGGCGGCGTCCCGAATGAGTGTCTGGCGGCATTGTACGATCACGGGCTTGCCTTCCTTGTTGACCTGCTGGAGTTCGCCGATCCACTCGCCTTTTTCGAGTACAGTCGTGCGGATATCCCTCCACTCCGGCATCACCTTTTTGAAAAGGAGGGTGCTGGCCGCCTGGCCGGTCACTTCCTGGGGCGACCATCCATAGAGACGGGTGGCCCCTTCGTTCCAGTAGGCGATTTTTTCCTCCAGATCGCTCACAAAGATCGCGTCCTGCGCCTTGTCCAGCAGGGCCGCCTGCTCCTGGATTTTTTCCTCCGCTTTCTTGCGCTTGGTAATGTCCGTGTTGATGACCAGGATCGATTTCGGGGCGCCGTTCGCTTCGCTGATCAATGTCCACCGGCTTTCCACGATGATCTGCCTGCCGGAACGCGTGGTCTGCTGGAGCTCGCCGTGCCACTGGCCGCAATGGATGAGCGTCTTCAGCGCGGTAAGAGCGACATCATTTTGAAAAAGGAGTTCGTTCGCGTTGCGCCCCATGGCCTCGAGTGGGGTCCAGCCGTACATGCGTTCCGCGCCCTTGTTCCAGAACAGGATGAACTGGTCGAGATCATTCACGCAGATGGCGTCGTGCGCCTCGTCGATAAGCGCGGCCTGCTCCAGGATTTTCGCCTCGGCCACCTTGTGTTCGGTAATGTCGTGCGATACCCAGAGAACGTAGCGATCCTGCCCGTCGTGCCGTATCACGCTTCCCTGCGCCTCCATGTAGCGCACCGTGTTGTCTGACAGCACGAGGCGGTAATCCACCCGGCGGCCTGCGCCTACCGCAACGGTCTGGCGGAAGTTATTCTGTACACGTTTCTTATCATCGGGATGGACTTCAATGAGAAAATCAACCCCGGTGATCAGCGAGCTTTCACCCAGAAGTTTCTGGTAGGAGGGACTGGAGAGCATCCTTTTTCCGTCAAAATCGACCACGGCGATCAGGTCCTCCACGTTCTCCATGATCTGCCGGAGCAGTTCATTGCGCCGGTGCAGTTCCTCCTCGGCGTGCTTGCGGGCCGCGCGTTCGTCGGCTTCCACCAGCGCCCTGCGGACGGCTGTCACCAGCCTGTCGGGATTCTGCTTGAGCACGTAGTCCGTCGCGCCATTTTTCAGGCTCTGGATGGCGGCATCCTCGCCAATCGTGCCGGAAAAGAAAATGAACGGTACCGATTCACACATTTGCTGCGCCAGTTGCAAAGCGCGCACCCCGGTATAACCGGGCATGGTGAAATCGGAGATGATAAGGTCGGCTTCGATCCGCTCCAGCGCATCCTTAAATGACTTGTTGTCATCCGCATTCGTGATCTCGCATTCAATCTCCGCAGCGGACAACATCGCGGCCACCAGTTCCTGGTCCTGTAAATTATCCTCCAGGTGGATTATCCTCACAGCCGGTCTGGACTCTAATTCCGCGCTCATGCCTTGCTTTCCTTTTTCGCAATGGGTGGCTCGTTGAGGATCGCCCAGAAACAGCCGAGCTGTTTGATCGAGTTCATGAATTCCTGGAAGCCCACAGGCTTCACCACATAGGCATTGGTTCCTAGTTTGTAGGACTCCACAAGATCACGCTCCTCACTGGACGAAGTCAGCATCACCACGGGCACATCCTTCAACGCGGGATTGGATTTCATCACCTTGAGAACCTGGAGTCCGTCCAATCTCGGCATTTTTAAATCAAGCATCACCACAACCGGCAGCCCCTCGGGACGGTCTGAATATGCGCCACGGCGAAAAAGATAATCCAAGGCTTCCGCGCCATCGCGGGTTACGTCCACATGGTTGGCAAGATGGCACTTTTCCAGAGCCACCATCGTCAATTCTATGTCGTGAGCGCTATCCTCAACGAGTAGAATGCGTTTAACTTGCGCCATCATCTTTGTACGAAATACCGATCATAATATAAGCATCTTTTGAACCGTATGCGCCTAAAAAACGGGCTTTCTAGGGGTTTTCACCTATACGTTGTAGTCGATGGTCTGAATTACCACTATAAAGACGAACATCCATTCTCTGCCTTGAGAGCAAACTTGCGATTGCAAGTTGTATCCGTTCAGGTAGAGTGCGTTCTGGTGCCAGGCACCGTCGAACCCGCCGCATCGGCCTGCGCGCCGGTTACCAAGCCCAAGGTGGACAAAGTGCCTCGCCCTCGTGATCGAAGTGGGCCACATGGCGCAGCACGAGTTCCTCGACTACGACCTGCAGATCGGCCAGTCGTAGCGGAACAGGGCTGTCGCATCGGAATGCGTTCAGGGCCGCAATTCAACACGTTGAATTACAAACCTCTGGCTATGTCCGGGAGGCTTGGTAAGCAAGTAGTGCAAACGCGGTTTCCATTTGCCGGATTCCCGCTTTCATCACCTTCCAATCCCAAAACCATGAAGTTCCTCCCATATTTGATCCCGATGTTCCTGGCGGCCTCGGCGGTCGCGCAAAACAATGTCCAATCCCCGGCATATTATCCTGGCGTGAACCTTGCGTCGGCGGAATTCGGCGGGGCGGGGGAGCTTGGGAAAAAATACGTGTATCCCAACGACAAGGAGTTCCAGTATTTCAGCGCCAAGGGCTTCAAGATCGTGCGCATCCCGTTCAAATGGGAGCGTGTGCAGCCGGAGTTGCGCGGGGAGTTTGACCCCGCTAACATCGCGGAACTCGACCGCTGCGTCACGGAGGCAAACGCAACCGGGCTGGTGGTGCTGCTCGATGTGCACAACTACGGCGCGCGCAAGGTGCCTGGGCAGGAAAAAGGTGTCTTCATCGGCATGGACCCGGCGCTCACGAAGGAGGATTTCAATGACCTGTGGGTGCGTTTGTCCAACCGCTACAAAAGCAACCCCCTGGTCTGGTTCGGTCTCATGAACGAGCCGCACAAGGTGCCTGCGAACATCAACTCGGATATCATGCAGGCTGTGGTGAATGCCATCCGCGCGACGGGTGCGACGAACAAAATACTGGTCGCCGGCACCTCATTCAGCGGCGCGCATTCGTGGATCAAGTCGGGCAATGCAGCCGCGTTCGACAACTTCAAGGATCCCGGGAATAATTTCGCCTTCGATGTCCACCAGTATCTCGACAAGGACAGTTCGGGGACGCACACAGAGTCCGTTCCGGGCTCGGGCTCCACGCGTTTGGCAGCGTTCACCGCATGGGCAAAGCAGCATCATTTCAAGGGCTTCCTCGGCGAATTCGGGTGGGCGCCCGATCCCGCCTCGCATAAGGAAGGCGACGACATTCTTTCCTACATGGACAAGAACAAGGACGTATTCATCGGCTACACCTACTGGGCCGCGGGTCCATGGTGGACGAAAACCTATATCTATCTCGTGGAGCCGGAGGGCTTGAAAACCGGCGCCCCGGTGGATAAACCGCAGATGGCGGTGCTTGAGAAGCACTTGAAATAATGCCGCGTTTTGGATGTTTATCAGCCCGGAAAATTTAACATGCGGCGAACAACAGATGTAAAATAAGTGTTTTCAATTGCACGGGTGTCTTTGTTCTGAAAAGATATATGCGGCATTCTCCCCGTGAATCGAACCCCAGCCGGCAACCTCCCGAACGCTATGAAAAACATCCACACTCTTCCACATCCCGCCGCAATCCTTGCCACATTATTTGTGCTGGCCGTTTGTACGGTCACCGCAACCTCGGAACCGCATCGCCGTGATCTCGCCGCCATCAAGGCGGAGCAGGCGGCGCTCACGCCGGCGCAGGTGCTGGAATCGCTGAGACGCGGGAATGAACGCTTCGCCTCCGGGACCCCAAGGTCGCGCGACATGCTGCACGATCAGCGGACTACGGCGGCGGGACAGTACCCGCACGCCGTCGTGCTGAGCTGCATCGACTCGCGCGCGCCGGCGGAGATTGTTTTTGACGCTGGCATCGGGGACATCTTCAATGCCCGCATCGCAGGCAATATTGCCGACAATGACCTCGTGGGGAGCATGGAGTTTGCCTGCGCGGTATCCGGGGCGAAAGTGGTGCTGGTCATGGGCCACACGAATTGCGGTGCGATCAAGGGCGCGATCGATCGTGTAGAACTCGGTAATCTCACCGGTCTGCTCAAAAAGATCGACCCGGCCGTGAAGGCTGTGCACGACGTAAAAGGTGAGCACAGTTCCAAAAACAAGAAGTTTGTCGAAGCCGTCGCCGAGGCAAATGTCCGGCTGACGATGGACCGCGTGAGGGAACTCAGCCCCGTCCTGCGGGACATGGAGAAGGCGGGAAAAATCCGGATCGCCGGTTGCATCTACGATCTCGAGACAGGCCGCGTGCAATTTTTGCGATAAATCCGGACGGCATTCAGCCTCGGCGACTTTCCTTCATTCGATCTCGATGTTTGGGTATTCGATGTGTTTATGCTTCCTACAATCCTTCAGGGTGTCTTACCACACAGCCATCCGCAGGGCGGCTCTTTGTAGTCCATTGCGGGCCCTTGGCGCCGCGTGTCCACCCAGTGTCGAACCGCAGGCCGGCAACGACGAGGAATGTGTGGTCGTGCCGCGCGTAGATGCTGATCCACTGGCCGTAGCCTTCCTGGCCGTAGTGACGGAATGAGCTGGAGGGGATGGCGTCGCGCAGGTGGCCAGTGGCCTCGATAACGAAGGATGCGGCACCGGAGCAGTCGTACGCACTGTCGATGCTCCGGGCATGGCCGCCTCCGTAGCGGTAGGGCAGCCCGGCGATGCGGTTGCCAGCGGCGATCGCGGCCTGCACCTCTGGCGGGGCGGCCGGGGGCGCTATGGCGTAGCCGTTCTGAACCACGGCAGTCCTGCCCGGGATGTAATGGTAAACGTAGGGCGGGGGACCGGCGCAACCGGCGAGGAGGAGGGTGATTCCGAGCAGTAGCGAAAACGCGGCACGACGATGCATGGGCGCCTATATATCCACGGTGCGAGGGCCATTGCAAGGATCGGCAGCGGGTTTGTTGCACGGCATTGTGAAGAATCTTCGGGACAGGATGAACGGGATCAAACCGCCCCGCATTTCCTTCATGTCCGTGAATTCATTGCGAATGGCGCAACATTGTGTAAATAGTGCAATTACAAAATGAGACACGGATTCAAGCCGTTCAGCAGGAATGAGTAGCCATAGTACAATTCGATGGGCAAAAAGCGACGATGCCGGCATGGCTTTTCATTCCGGTGAGGCTTCGCCGGGCCATGACGCGCCCCCGGACAGCGGGGTTTATTTCCAAGGTAAAGTATTTCCAAGAATCCGGAGCGGTCAGAAGATCGCGGAGTTGCTCTCAAAACAGGCGAGAGGATGGGTTTTGGCGGAGGCAGTGGCGATGGTGGGACTTGTCGGGTTCTTCGATTACATCACGGGTTACGAGGTCACCGTGTTTCCATTTTATTCGTTCGCGATCCTGTTTGCGCTGTGGTTCGACAGCACCGAGTCGGCTATTGTGATCGCCGTGCTGAGCGCGCTGGTATGGGTGGGGGTGGATGCCGCTCTGAAGCATCCCTATTCCCGGGAGTGGCTGCAGGTCTGGGACGCGATCGTGCGGTTCATCTTCTTCCTGCTGGTGATTGCATCCGGCTCCGCGGTGCGGAAGCAGCGTGATACCAACCGGGCGCGTATCGAGCTGCTGGAGCGGTCGCAGAAGCTGGAGCGGGAGATCATCGGCATCAGCGAGCGTGAGCAGCAGCGCATCGGGCGCGATCTGCACGACGGGCTGGGGCAGTATCTCGTTGCCGTGGGCATGGCGGCGGATTCGCTCAAGGACGACTTGGAAAAGGGATCGCTGCGCGGCGCCACGGAAATGAAACGCATCGCGGATTACCTGCACAACGCCGTGATCCGCATCCGCGACATCTCGCGCGGGCTCTCGCCGGTGGACCGCGACGAGGGCGGCCTGGAGGCCGCGCTGGAGGAACTCGCTACGAGTGCGTCGCGCCTTGCAAATATCCCCTGCACATTCATCTGCGAGGGGGTGTTGCCGGTGAACAACAATGAACGCGCCGTACACCTTTTCCGCATCGCGCAGGAGGCGCTGAGTAATGCAATCAAACACGCGAAGCCTAAGCGGATCGTTATCGCCCTGGAGACGGACGGAAACGGGATTTCGCTGCGCGTGACCGACGATGGGAGCGGCGTTGACCCCGTGCTTTCAAGGAAAAGCAAGGGCATGGGATTCAACATCATGCGCTACCGTGCGCGCATGTCGGGAGGCACACTGGACGTGCAGCCAAATTCGCCGACAGGCACAGTGGTGACTTGTTCAATCACTGATGTTGCGGGTATATCACCCAATTCAGATTCAATATCGTATGAGTGAAAAAGCAAAAAAGAAGAGGGTCGTGATCGTCGAGGACCACCCGATGGTAAGTGAGCACCTGGCACAGATCATCAACAAGGAGGACGACCTGGAGGTGAGCGGCGAGGCGGATAACATCCAGCAGGCGATGAGAATCATCCGGGATCTGAGACCCGATCTCGCAATCGTGGACATCACGCTGAACGGCGCAAGCGGTCTCGAGTTGATCAAGGGCCTGAAGATGCTCTCAATCAACACCCCGGTGCTCGTCCTTTCCATGCATGACGAATCGCTTTACGCAGAGCGCGCCCTGCGTGCCGGCGCGAAGGGTTACATCACCAAGCACCGTTCCTCGCAGGAGGTGCTGGCGGCGGTGCGGCGCGTCCTCTCTGGCGAAATCTATCTCTCGGAAAAAATGGTTTCCAACGTGCTGCACAAGTTCGCCCCTAGCGGCATGAAAAGCATCAAGCCCCGCTCGGTGGACCGGTTGTCCGACCGTGAGTTGGTGGTGCTGGAAATGATCGGCCACGGCCAGACGTCGCGTGCCATAGCGGAGAGTCTGGAACTCAGTATCGCCACGGTCGACACGTACCGCGCCCGGATTAAGGAGAAACTGAATATCCAGAATGCCTTCGAGTTGCAGCACTTCGCGATCCAGTGGCTGCGGGAGCGGTAGGCATTTACTTCGAATCGAAAACGTGGATTCCGGCCCACGGTTCCGGCGGTGGATTTTTGATCAGAAGACGGCATCGCTCCGCAAGCAAACGGCTCGGCATGTCATCGGTTTCGTTTTCCAGGAGATCCAAGGCGGCTTTGAAATCGGCGCGCAGGTAGGCCTCGAAAGCCTGTTCGTAGCGTTGCATGGCGGGGGTGATGCGGCTTTGCGCGGTGCGCTCTGCGACGAGTTCGTAAATGGTGATGCCTTGCACCTTGCCTTTCACGGCAACACGGTCGAGCAGGCGGAACTCGAAATGTTTCTTCGCCGATGCGTAAATGTTCTCGCTCGCGATGATGGTCGTGCCGCTGTGCTTGTTCAGCCCCTCCAGACGTGAGGCGAGGTTGATGCCATCGCCAATTGCAGTGTAGTTGAAACGGTCCGGCGCGCCGAAGTGCCCCACGTAGGCCACGCAGCGGTGCAGACCGAAGCGCGTCTCAAATCGCGGTGCATCCTTCCACTCCTGCGAATCGTACAGGTCGCGCAGCGCGTCGCGGCATTTCAACGCAGCACGGCAGGCGAGGATCGCGTGGTCCGCCACGTTCTCCGGCGCGTTCCAGAATGCCATCACCGAGTCGCCGATGAATTTGTCGATCGTGCCCTTATCATTCTGCATCACAGTAGCCATCACCTGGAGATACCGTCCCAGCAACTCGGCAACCCTGTCCGGGCCCGTCTGTTCGGCGAACGAGGTGAAACCTTTGATGTCCGTGAACAATACTGAAAGATCGACGCTTTCGCCGCCCAGCATCGGCTCGGTGCCATCGTGATACAACCGCCGCACAAGATCGACAGGCACGTACTTACCCATCGCGCGCATCGCCGTCTTTGCCTTCTCGAGACCGGCCAGCACCTCGCCTATATCACGCAACCGGGAGGTGTTTTGCGACGGGGAAAATTCGAAGGCATTCATACGGGATGTCTCTTTCACCACGAGCGAGTGCGCCCGCCCGACGCTGTGCAGCACGAAACCCCCGACAAGGATGATCGCGGTGATCAAAACCACTGACACCCACAGCACCCGCCGCCGGATTTGCAGCAGGCCGCCCAGGTAGTAGTCACGCGGTACAACGATGCCCACGATCCAATGCTGGGTTCCTTGCAGCGCCCTGAACGTGCAGAGGTAAGTGATCGACCCGTAGTGGAACGAGGTCGCGAAAAACGGGCTGTCAGACGTGATTCCCTGAAGCCCCGGTAACTGGAGTGCTGTCCGCACCTGCGGTGGGGCGCTCTCCGGCGCGATGCGCAAGTCGTCGCCGGATACCGTCACGCGGTCCTTCCCGTCAAATCCCGTGATGAGCCGTCCTTCGCTGTCACAAAGAAAAATCAGGTAGGGGTTGGGTTTGCCCTTCTCGACGACGTCCAGGTGCACCGCGCGGTCGATCTGTTCCTTCATCAATCCGATGCGGATGACCCCGGCAAAACGCAACTGGTTGTTCTTCACGGATTTGAGGACGCTCATCTCCACTCGCCGCTCTTTCTGCGGTAGGGCATCGTCCAGTTGCGACCAGTGGAGATCTGTGGAAAGCAATTCATCCTCGGAGTTTTTGCCGGCGGGCGTTAGGAATGTCGCGTGCAGCGTGGGATCCATAGCCGGGCCGGGGGCTTCCACTGGCGAGGATTTCAGGAAAGCCTCGCTGGTCCTTGAGACGAACTGTTTCCCGTCGAACCATGTATCCCTGCACTGCAACCGGCCTTCCGGGGTGAGAAAAACGGTGACCTGGCCCGCGGTGGATTTGGTGATCACCGGGTCGCCGTTACTGTCAAATCCCGTCCTTGTCCCGTAGGTGAAGCTGGCCTCGGAGATGTTTTTGTTCGCAAGCAGCAGGGAGAGCAGGCTTGTGCGGACCGAGTCGGGATTCCCGGGGTCAACAATCGCGAAGCTGATCTGTTTCTCGAAGAGAGAGACCGCCTTCGGGGCTTCATTCAAGTAATCGGAGACGCGGTTGCCCACCTCCCGGCTGGCAAGGTCGCGCAGGCGTCCCGACGTTTCAAGGATCGTTTGCCACGATCCGTCGAAGACCAGAAAAAACAGCAACACCAGACTGAGCAACAAGCCGAGAAGGCTGAGTGCAAAGACCTGCCGTAATGTCGGGCGCAGTGTTGCGAGGGTGTTGCTCTGGATGCTCACGGGCTCGGGCGGGTTTTGAATTGACTGATTTCGGGGCGCTCTCTACACGAAGCCTGACCACAGAAGCATCGCGTCGTCAAAGCAATCCTGCTTTGCGGCGTAATCCCCGGAACTTGAAAGGCGACTTCGGGTGCCATGGGAAATGAAATAATGATCGAACGTTCCAGAAAGCTGCGATTGAAGTTGGATGCCTTTTTTAAAAAGCAATCCGATACGGAAATCCTGCTGGAATCAGTCCTTCTCGTATTGATCATTGGCTATTTCGATTACATCTCAGGCTATCAGGTCAGCGTGTTTGTTTTTTATGCACCGCCGATTTTGTTTGCGGTCTGGTATTCCGGCAAACAGCAGGGAACGTTGATTGCGCTCTTGTGCGCGATCGTGTGGTGGTGGGCGGACGTGGAGGCCGGGCACCCGTATCTTACAAGCTGGATCCAGGGATGGGAGACACTGGTGCGTTTGATTTTCTTTCTATTCGTGGTGGTCGGGGTTTCCGCCCTGAAATCACAGATCAGCCTTCTGGAGCGATCACAACAACTGGAGCGCGAGATCATCCGGATCAGCGAGCGCGAGCAGCAACGGATCGGGCAGGATCTGCACGACGGCCTCTGCCAGTATCTCGCCGCGATCAGTTGCGCGGCCAGTTCACTGCGGAATGATTTGCAAAAACAGGAATGGGAGGAGGCCGAAGCGGCTGCCGAAATCGCGGAGTTGCTGAAGCAGGGGGTGACGCAGACGCGGAACCTGTCGCGCGGGCTGTTTCCGGTACAGATGGACGAAGCCGGGCTGGAATCGGCGCTGGGGGAACTGGCGATGAGCGCGAGCCGTCTGCTGGACATCGAGTGCGAATTTGAAAGCCCCCGGCACATATCGATCTACGATAACATGGTGGCGACGCACCTGTACCGCATCACGCAGGAGGCACTGAACAACGCGACCCGGCACGGGCAGGCGACACACGTGCACATCGACCTGTCGGAGAAGGACGGGGTGGTGGCCCTGAGCATCGTCGACAACGGGAATGGAATACCGGCGCCGGTAGGAGGCAAGGCTGACGGAATGGGGTTGAAGATCATGGATTACCGCGCAAGGCTGATCGGGGGGCAGTTGGAGATCGGGAAAGCGCCCGGAGGAGGAACGAAAGTGACATGCAGATTCGAGCAGGAAAAGAAATCCAGGAAGGAGCAGGACAATGAGCCAAACAACTGAAGGCAGGAAAACCAAAGTGATGATCGTCGGTTCCTGAAACAAACCGGCAGGCTCCTTGCGCGATTCGCGGGGACTAAGGAGTTGTAATGTGCCGGAATGTTTCCAAGAATGATTTGATGAAACGGCTGGATTCGTATTTAGCATGGTATCCATTGCCGGAAGATTTCCATGCTTGACCAGAGAGCCACATATACCCCCCTGAGCGGTTTTTCCAAGAGCCAGACGAAAATGGCCATCCTTGCGGAATCATCCTTACTGGTATTTGTCATTGGTTATATCGATTTTGCCACTGGCTATGAGATCAGCCTTTTCGTCTTTTATGCGTTGCCGATTATCCTGGCGGTGTGGTATGCGGACAAACAGCATGGCACATTGATTGCGCTGCTGAGTGCCATCGTGTGGTGGTGGGCGGATGTAAAGGCGGGACATCCTTACCTGATGAGTTGGATCCAAGGGTGGGATACGCTCGTGCGGTTTCTGTTTTTCCTTTTCGTTGTGGCGGGTGTCTCGGCCCTGAAATCGCAGTTCGATCTTCTGGAGCGATCACAACAACTGGAGCGCGAGATCATCCGTATCAGCGAGCGCGAGCAGCAGCGGATCGGGCAGGATCTGCACGACGGCCTCTGCCAGTATCTTGCAGCGATCAGTTGCGCAGCCAGTTCACTGCGGAATGATTTACAAAAGCGTTCAAGCACAACAGAGGCCGAGGCAGCGGCGGAAATCGCGGAGTTGTTGAAGCAGGGGGTGACGCAGACGCGGAACCTGTCGCGAGGGCTGTTTCCTGTGCAGATGGACGAGGCGGGGTTGGAATCGGCACTGGGGGAACTGGCGATGAACGCGAGCCGTCTGCTGAACATCGAGTGCGAATTTGAAAGCCCCCGGCACATCTCGATCTACGATAACATGGTGGCGACGCACCTGTACCGCATCACGCAGGAGGCACTGAACAACGCGACCCGGCACGGGCTGGCGACACACGTGAACATCGACC
>Ga0268264_10001906_pt1 | contig 18866 bp, 17 predicted proteins | sample KBSSwiS32_FD_190357 | JGI IMG/M metagenome (GOLD analysis project Ga0268264, IMG submission 190357) | Switchgrass rhizosphere microbial communities from Kellogg Biological Station, Michigan, USA - KBS Switchgrass S3-2 (SPAdes) (version 2) | ecosystem: Host-associated > Plants > Roots >...
GGCCAGTTCTCGTCCTCGGCCGGCACGGTCACGGCAAGGCGCGACTTGGCGGGAAGGGCGGGGCGCAACTCGCGCAGGAACTGCACGTAGTCCGGCATGGATTGCGCCGGAAGCGCCTCGAAATCCAGGACCAGGCCCTTCTCGCCACGGTCCGCGACCATCTTGCCGAGCTGCGCGGCCAGCGCATGGCGGGCAGTGCGGTCGTGCAGCAGGGTTGCGGTGTTCGCCCCGTCCCAGATCTCGTTGCCATAGTTCTGCACCATCGGCAGGACCTTGAAGCGATGCTGCGTCGAACTCACCAGCCGGTCGAACCGCGTGTCCGCGGCGATGGTCAGCTGGTGGGTGGGACCCGCGACATTGACCAGCGTGGGCACCACCCAGTCGAGATCGTTGCCGTGCTGCTGCAGCGCCAGGAAGCTGGCGTCGTTGTTGGTCGCGTAGAAGCCGATGCTCAGGGGCTTTTGCTGACCCGTGCCATGGAACCGGGGCATCCATGCGCGAAGGCCGCGCGGCTGCTTGCTGGCGGTGAACTCGGACGGGCGCAGTTGGGGCACGGGAAGATCGAGCTGGCGCTGGCGCGGCACTGCCACCAGCGTGGTCGCGAACGCCGCGGCGCTCAGCACGATGGCGAGGAGCGCCAGCGCCAGGACGCGCCGCGACCAGCGGCTGCGGCGGCCCGTGGGATCGAAGAAGATAGGCTTGCTCACGGCTGCGCTTGCGCTCCGGCCAGGACGATGGATGTTTGCCCGGATAGGACCCGGCCCATGGTCGCGAGGTGGTCCGCTGCTTAACTTTTCGTCATGTTGCAGGCGGACCGGAGGCGAGGCGCGCTTGCGGAACGATTGCGTCGATCGCGGTGGTCACCGTCGCGATCAATCGGGCGGGATTGTGCTGCAGATAGTGCCCGCCGGGCAACCCGATCACGCGCGCGCTGGTGCCGCGCAGGGCCGGGCAAAGGCTCTCGGTCTCCTCGAGGCCGTGGATACACACCAGGGGCGGAGCGTGCAGCAGGCGCAGCGCCGGGGCCGGCTGCGCATCCGGCTTGCCAAGGTAGGCAAGGCCGCTCGGATCGGCGCGGAAGTACACGTCCTTCTCGGGCACGATCAGGGTGACGGCGGCAAGATGCGCGCGCTGCTCCGGCGGTAGCCGGGGCGCGACGGTCGCCACGATGTCCGCGCCGTACGACTCGCCGATCAGGATGACGTGCTGGGCCCCGGTGGTGGCGATCGCGGTGGTGAGCGCGCGCTCGACGATCGCCTGGGCCTCCTGGGCGCTCCGGTGCTGGGCGAATGCGACCGGCGTGACGACGCCGATCACCGGAAGCCCCCGCGCCGCCAATGCTCCCGCGACCTTGCCGCTGAGCCCGAAGTTGAAGCCCATGTCGCCCGAGAGGAAGACCGCCGCGAGAGGCGTGCCGCGATGCTCGGCAGGGAATACCCGGACCGGCTCCGAGCCCAGCAAGTGCAGGGCAGGGGCATTGGTCAGCACCGCCGTGAGCGCCGCGATGACGAGCCCCGCCGCGAACCAGCGCCGTCGGCGCTTGTCCTGCGTGCGCCGATGGCTTCCGAGCCGGCGGCTCATGCCGGCAACTCGGCGGTGGAAAGCGTGGGGAAGGGCGTGGAAGCGACGCGTTGTTCGATGGGCGGCGGTGCCGGTGGAACGCCCGCAGCCGGCTCGCCTCCCGCGATCAGGCGCGACAAGTCGTGGAGCGCCTGGAGGAAGCCGAGGCCGTGCGGGCCGGCGAGATAGCGCGGCTCCCAGTGGGGTCCGAACTTCTCCTTGTAGCTGCGCAGGCCACGGAAGCCGTAGAAGGTCTCACCATGGCGGAACAGCAGCGCGGCCGCTCTGGCCCAGGCCGGCGCGAGCCGGCGGCCTTCGATGCCAGACATCGGCACCATGCCCATCGAGAAGCGCCGATAGCCGCGGTCCTTGGTCCAGAGCAGCAAGCTTGCGAAGAGGAAGTCCATCGTGCCGCTGGGCGCGCCGGCGACATGGCGCATCAGATCGACCGACGCCTCGTTCTTGTCCGCCGTCATCCACAAGTTGGCGAAGGCGACGATCCGGTCTTCGACCATGACCACGGCGATGTCGAAATTGGTGAGGTAGGTCCGGTCGAAGCGGCCGAGGCTGAAGCCCTTCTCGCGGTGACCCTTGGCTTCCATCCAGGCATCGGACACCGCTTCGAGCTCGTCCAGGATGACGGGGACGGCGGCGGCGGGCACGATGCGGAAGCGGGCACCATCGCGCTGGGCCACGCGCTGCGACTTGCGCAGGCTGCGCAGTTGCGGCGTCTCCAGCGTGAACTGCGACAGGTCGATCACCGCTTCCTCCCCATACTTGACGATCTGCAAGCCCATGCCGATGGCGAGGTCGAGGACGTGCGGGGTCACTTCGTAGAGCAGCAACCGGCCCTGCTGCCGGTCGGACAGCTCGCGCAGCGTCCACAGCAACTCGGGCCAGGAGGCCATGGCGCCCACCGGATCACCCATCACGATCCAGCTCATCCCCTTGACCTGGTACATCACGAAGGCGTCGCGCGCCTCGGAGATCAGGAAACGCTTGTCGCCCGTCATCGCCAGCATCGCCTCGGCGCGGCCGGTGGTGGCCAGGATGGCGCGGACAGCGTTGCGATCGGTCTCGGACGAGATTGGCATTCGCTTGCGCGGGGCGGGCGAGAGCAGCCGCCACACGCAGATGCCCGTCAGGAACACGGCGCTCGCCAGCGTGGCGCGCATGTAGCGCGGGGCATCGTCGCTTACCGCGAACTTCCACCACAAGTCGTCATTGTAGGGCACGTGCCGGTACGCGAAGAGCCCCGCCCACGCGGCGAGCGATGCCACGACCGCGATCGCCGTCAGCCAGCCGGCGGTCAGCGGCTGCTCGGTCAGGGTCGTGCGGCGATAGAAGGCGCGCCGGGTCAGTTGCAGCAGACCGGCAAGGGCCAGGCAGACGGCCGCCTCCTCATAGTCGATCCCCTTGGCCAGCGAGAAGGCGGCACCGGCCACGAGCAGCGCACGGGTCGCCACCGAGGCACCGTCGAGGCGGCGATAGAGCCCGGGCGCGAGCACCAGCAGCGCGGTGCCGACCAGGCTTGCCGCGATGTGGCTCGCCTCGATGAAGGGCAGGGGCAGCACTTCGGTGAGCAGGCCCATGCGCGCATGGATCGCCGGCAGCGAACCCGACAGCAGCAGCATCGCCCCGCCCAGGAAAGTCGCCGAGCTGAGCAGCAGCGGCGAGAGGCTGCTCGAGAAGGCCCGCACGCCGCCCATCAGGCGGTCGACCTGGCGGCTCCTCAGGCCCTCGTGCCAGCCGAGCAGCAGCACCGCGCTGGCGAGCGGGAGCAGGTAATAGATCACGCGATACGCGATCAGCGCGGCGAACAGCTGCGCCCGGTCCCCCGGGAGCACGGCCATCACCACCGATTCGAACACGCCGATGCCGCCCGGCACGTGGCTGCCGAGCGCAGCGACGATTCCCAGCGCATAGGCGAGGACGAAGGCGGGAAACTGCTCGGGCTGCGCGGCCGGCAGCAGCACGAAGAGCGCGCCCGCCGCGCACGTCATGTCGATGACCGATACCAGGATCTGCGCCAGCAATTCGCTGCGACCCGGTAACGGCAAGGCGATGCCGGCGATGTGCAGCGGCGAGGAGATGTGCCCGGCAAGAACGACGAGTGCCACCAGCACGGCCAGCACCGCCGCTCCGATCATCCGCAGCGCGAGGGGGGAGAGGGCGAAGCCGGCGATGGTGAGCGGTCCGTCGTGCGCGATCATCGCCAGGCCGGCGATCACCGCGACCCCGCTCCAGAACATGCCCGCCGCGATCGCCACGATCCGGGCCACGTCGGGACCGTCGAGCCCGGCGGCGACGTAGATGCGGTAGCGCGCCGATCCCCCGGTCAGCAGCGAAAGCCCCAGGTTGTGGCTCAAGGTGTAGCTGCTGAAGGAGGCGAGCGCGGCGGTGCGCCAGGGCAGCTTGCGCCCGATCACGCGCAGCGCCAGCACGTCGTAGAAGGTGAGCGCCAGGTAGCTGGCGGCGGTGAACGCCAGCGCCAGCACGATCTGCGAGAGGCTGAGTGCGTGGACCGCGTCGCGCACGTCCTTGAACCGCACCTCGCGCGTCAGGCGGTTGAGCGCGACGAAGCCCAGGACGACCACACCGAGCACGACGATCCCGGCGATCGGCCGGCGGTATCGCTCAAGAACGTTTCGCAAGGCAACCATGACGGCGGTGGTAATGGCCGTGGGATTGCCTCCGGTTCACCCGAAGGTGAACAATCGGCAATCTTCGCAGCCGCCTTCAGACCCCTAGCGCATAAGTGATGACGAAGCATGCGAAGGTCAGCAGCAGCATCGCGAAGATGAAGGTCGCGTCCGCCGCCCGCTCCAGCCAGTGCAGCCGCGACTGGGTCTGCACCCGCAAGGCGAAGTAAGAGGAGAGGGTGGCGAGCAGGAAGGCGAGCGCATCGATGGCGAGCAGGTCGTCGGCGCTGGTCTCGCGCTTGTGGACGCTGACCGCGACCCGCAACAGGCTGATGCCGGTGAGGCACACGCCGACCATTCCCGAGGCGATCGGGCAGATCAGCCGGCAGGTCCGTTCGTCGAGCGCGGATCGCGCCGCCCGCGTGTGCTCGTCATTCGGGCGGCTCGCATTGTCTTCGTGGTTGGGCATGGTCCGCGCTCCTGCCGCCGCGTGGAACGATGCCCTAGCTTCCCAACCGTGACTTGCCGCTGACCGGCAGATGAGCGAAAGTTCATGCGATCCTCATCTTAGGTGGACGAGGAGACGCTATTGTCGCGCTTTCGGACAGTCGCGGCGCGCAAAGCCGAAGGAGGGGCATGGCGCAGAAGATCCTGCTGGTGGAAGACGATGCGACCACTGCGACATTCATCGCGGGCGGCCTGCGCGAGGAGGGCTTCGTGGTCGATCACGCCGAGAACGGGCGCGACGGCCTGTTCCTGTCGACCGACGGCAGCTATGCCTGCATCGTCCTCGACCGGATGCTGCCCGGGCTCGACGGCATGGCGGTGCTCGCCGCACTGCGCGGCGCGGGGGTTGCGACGCCGGTCATCATCCTTTCGGCCCTCGGCGCGGCGGAAGACCGCATCATGGGGCTGACCAGCGGCTCGGACGACTACCTGGTGAAGCCGTTCGCCTTCGCCGAGCTGCTGGCGCGGATCCGCTTGCTCATCGGCCGGGCGGGCGCGGGGACGGCACAGCAGACCGTCCTGCGCTGTGGCGATCTCGAGATGGACCTCCTGTCCCGCCGGGTGAAGCGCGGCGAGCGCTCGATCGAGCTCCAGCCGCGTGAGTTCCGCCTCCTCGAGTTCCTGCTGCGCCATGTCGACCAGGTCGTGACCCGGACGATGCTGCTCGAAGGGGTGTGGGACTACCACTTCGATCCGGGCACCAACGTCATCGACGTGCACCTCAGCCGCTTGCGCAAGAAGATCGACGAGGGCGAGGCGCGGCCGCTGCTGCACACCGTGCGCGGCGCCGGTTATCGCATCGGCACGGAGCCGTGAACTCGCGCTCGACGACGTTCCGCTTCGCGGCGCTCGTCTTCCTGCTCCAGATCCTGACGGCCACGGCATTGCTGCTGGGCGTCGGCGCCGTGCTGCGCTCGCAGGCGCGGGCCGATGCCGTCGACCTGGCCGAGACCGTAAGGACCGATTTGCTCGCGACTTATGCGGACGGCGGGTTCGCGGCACTGACCCATGCCATCCAGGCGCGGACCGGCAGCCCCAGCGAGCGCACGACCGTGCTGTTCCTGGCCGACGACGCCGGTCGGGCGGTCGCCGGAAGCCTCCTGCAGGTGCCACTCGGCGTCCCGCCGGCGCGCGGCTACTTCCAGGTCAAGGCCCTGCGCCACGGCCAGCGCGAGCCCGAGGCGATGCTGGTGCGCGCCACGCCCCTGGCGAAAGGAGGGATGCTGGTGACCGGCACGGTGGTCGAGAACCAGCGGCACATCTTCGCGCTTCTCGAACGGGCGACCCTGGCGGCGCTGGCCCTCTCGATCGTCTTCGCCGGGTTCGCCGCGTTCGCTTCGACGCGGCTGATCCTCAACCGGCTGCGGGATACGATCACGACCTTGGGCCGCGTACGCGCCGGCGAACTCTCGCGCCGCGTGCCTCGGGACGAGACCGGCGACGCTTTCGCCCGGCTCGGTCACGAAGTGAACCAAGCGCTCGACCGGGTGGAGGCGCTCAATGCCGAATTGAAGCTGGCGACCGACGGCCTGGCGCACGACTTCAAGTCGCCGCTGACCCGCCTGCGGTCCGCGCTCGATCGCATCGTGCGCACGGTCGACTCGCCGCAGGCCCTGGAAGCCGTCGACCAGGCTCTCGCGGAAAGCGAGCGGCTGATCGCGATGATCGAGACCGCGCTCAGCATCACCCGCGCCGAAGCGGGCATCGGGCGGGAGAGCTTCGTGCCGACCGACTTGTCCGAGATGCTGGCTACCATCGTCGAGATCTACGCGCCGCTGGTGGAGGATGGCGGGCGCCGGATCGACCTTGAGGCGCCGGCCACCTGCATCCTTCCGGTGCATCGCCAGCTGCTGGAGCAGGCGCTCGGCAATCTCGTCGACAACGCCATCAAGTACGCCGCCGGCACCATCACGCTCTCGCTCGATTGCCAGCCGACGGGCGCGAGCGTCACCGTGCGCGACGAGGGCATGGGAATTCCCGAGGATCAACGCGCACAAGCGCTGCGGCGCTTCACGCGCCTCGACGAGGCACGGGGCGGCTGGGGTGCTGGGCTGGGGCTCTCGCTAGTGCAGGCGGTCGCGCACTTGCACGGCGGCACGGTCGATCTGCGCGACGGCGCTCCCGGCCTGGCGGTGACGATCCACCTCGGCCCGCTTATCGACGATGGGTCGCAAGCCGTTGAAAGCCAAAGGTGAGTGCACCATATCGCGCTCATCGTTCAACAACGGAAAGGAGGTGGTCAGATGTCTCATTGTCCCAGCCCCAAGGCTGTAGAGAGTCTGGGCATGGCCTCCCCGGAGGCCGGGCTCTAAGCCTGCCGCCCAAGGGCACAGACAATGGAAAGGCCGCTCCGAAAGGGGCGGCCTTTCGCTTGTGGGGCTGCAACCGCGAGCCCGGCTCGGTGGTTGGCTCCTCATGCTGGTGTTCCTCGATTTCGAAGCCTCCTCGCTCTCGAAGGTGAGCTATCCGATCGAGGTCGGTTGGATCTTCGAGGATGGCCGCACGGGCGAGTTCCTGATCCGCCCCGCGCCGCAGTGGACCGACTGGAGCGAGGAAGCCGCCGGCATCCACGGGATCGATCGCGAGGCGCTGACGCGGGACGGCGTGCCGCTCGAGGATGTGGCGCAGACCATGCTGGAGGTTCTGTCCGGCCACGATCTGGTCGCGAGCGCCCCCTCGTGGGACGGCAAGTGGCTCAGCACGCTCCTGCGCGCCGCCGGGCAGCCGCGCCACGCCTTGCGCCTGCGCGCCACCGAGGAGGTGCTGCGCGAGTGCGCGCTGGCGATCCTGGCCCAGCACCTGTCAGCCGAAGCCCTGTCATCCGCCGTCGACCACGTCCTGGCGCAATCCTCCCGCCCGCAGACCGAGAAGCCTGCCCACCGCGCGCTGGCCGACGCCATAGCCGAGCGCGACCGGTGGCTCACCGTACGGCAAGTCGCCACGGCCCTGATCGAAGAAGATCGGCGCGCCCATGGCTGATACGAGGCACAGTCCCGTGGCGCCGATGGAGGCATTGCTCGTCGAGGCTCTGCCCGAGCAGCCGGGGTGGTTCTACGAGCCCAAGTGGGACGGCTTTCGCGCCATTGTCGCACGCGACGGTGACGACATCGAGCTGTGGTCCAAGTCGGGCAAGCCGCTTGGCCGATACTTCCCGGAAGTGGTGGCGCTTGTCCGCGCACTGCCCGAGACGCAGTTGCTGCTCGACGGCGAACTGGTGATTGCGATGGGCGATCATCTCTCGTTCGAGGCGCTGCAGGCGCGGCTTCACCCCGCCGCCACGCGCATCGCCAGACTGTCCCGCGAGACGCCGGCGCACCTGGTCGTGTTCGATTGCCTCGGGATCGGCGGTACGTCGCTGCTGGATGCCCCGCTCCGCGAACGGCGCGCTGCGCTCGAGAACCTGCATCGCCGCACCGACGAGCCCGCGCTGGTGCTCTCCCCGGTTTCGACGCAGCTGTCGCAAGCTGAAGCGCGGCTGGCGGCGAGCGGTGGTGCGTTGGACGGCGTGATCGCGAAGCCGAGCGACGGGCCCTATGCCGCCGGCGAGCGGGCGATGCGCAAGGTCAAGCAGCTGCGCACCGCCGATTGCGTCGTCGGCGGTTATCGTCGCGGCGCAAGCGGGGGCGTCGCCTCGCTCCTACTTGGGCTCTATGACACCGCGGGCAAGCTCGACCTCGTCGGCTTCTCCTCGGCCTTCCCCGCTCGCGAGCGCATCGCTCTTGGCCGCAAGCTCACGCCTCTCGAGGACGGACCCGGCTTCACCGGCCGCGCCCCGGGCGGGCCGAGCCGCTGGAACCCGGGCAAATCCAGCGAATACATCCCCCTGCGGCACGAACTCGTGGCGGAAGTCGTCTACGATCAGGTGACCGGCGGCCGCTTCCGCCATGGCACGCGGTTCCTGCGCTGGCGCCCCGACAAGGCGCCCGAACGATGCACGTACGACCAGTTGCAGCGCGAACTGCGCCCTGCGGAGCTTCTGCAGGTGATCGGCGCTCCGCCGTAACGCGCAGGCTTGCCTGTCGCGCCGCGTGCGGCCAAGCGGGCGGGATGCGGATCGCCCTGTTCGAACCAGAGATCGCCGGCAACGTCGGCGCCGTCCTGCGCCTTGCCGCGTGCATGGGCGTTGCCGTGCACTTGATCGAGCCCATGGGCTTCGGTCTGGGAAGACAGGCGCGTGCGCCGCGCCGCGATGGACTACATCGACCACGTCGAGGTGATCCGTCACGGTGACTTCGCCGCGTTTCGCCAGGCCCTGGGACCCCATCGCCTGGTGCTCCTCACCACCAAGGCCACGCAGTCCGCCTACGCATTCGAGTTTTCAAGCGAGGACGTGCTGCTGTTCGGCAAGGAGAGCGCGGGCGTTCCAGCCGCAGTCGCGGCCTCGTGTGATGCGCGCATCCGGCTGCCGATGCGTGCCGAGGTGCGCTCGCTCAACCTCGCGACATCCGCCGCGCTGGCGCTCGGCGAAGCGCTGCGCCAGACGGGCGGATTGCCGCCGCTGTAAGGCGCTGCCTAGAGGCCCTTGGCCATGTTCAGATGCGCCGTGACGGTGGGGATCAGCGTCGTGGCGAAAGCCTTGAGCGGCGCGTTCTCGCCGCTCGCCGAGTACGCCTTCAGCTTGTCGAGCGTCATCTGGTGCGCCTGCGTCTGCGCCTGGATATAGGCCGTGTCGAAGTCGGCACCGCTCTTTGCGTTCAGGTCGTCGAGCGCCTGTTGCTGCGTGGCGTTGAGCTGCGGAACAGGCGTGATCGCGGGCGAGGACTTGGCCGCCGCCGCCTTGAGCTTGGCAGTCGAGTCCGTGTGCGCCTTGATCATCTGGGCGGCGAAGGCCTTGACCTTGCTCGACTGCGCCTTGTCCTGCGCGAGCTTGGAGCTTTCGATCTCGAAGGTGTCGCTGGCCGCGGCGTCGTTGGCGAAAGTCTGCGCCGGGCTGCTGGCGGCGACATCCGGTGCCATCGCCGGATCGGTCGCGCCGCCGGCGGCCATGCCGGTGTCTTCCGTCCCGGCCATGGTCGAGGTGGCCGCGGGCGAGTCGGCGTCGTTCTTCTTGCAGGCCGAGAGGCCGAGCACGGTGATCGAGGCGGCGAGCAGCAGGTAATGCTTCATGGCGAAAGGTCCCCATCCAGGATTGCGATCCTGTAGAACCCGCTCGGCCCGCCAACGTTCCTGATTACCTTTCCGGGACTTGCGCGTTGTTGTTCGCACTCGGCGGCCGTGGGTCGCCAGGCATCAAAGAGCAAGCGCAGGAGCCCCCAAGCGATGAGCATCTTCGGGAATATCGTGAACAAGATCTTCCACCACGGCGCCAAGGCCGCTCCGGCCCCGGCGCCCGCAGCCGCACCCGCACCCGCACCCGCCCCGCAGCCCGCGCCCGCGACCACGCAAGCGGCGCCGCAACCGGCCAGCACGCCGACGCCCGCCGCTCCGTCGCCGCAACCGGCCGAGCCGGTCGATGTCGGTGCCGTCCTCGAGGAGATGGCGGCGATGAAGCCCGATCACGGCGGCAACTACCAGACCTCGATCGTCGACCTGCTTAAGCTGCTCGACCTCGATTCCAGCCTTGCGGCGCGCAAGGAGCTGGCGGACGAGCTGAACGTGCATGCCGGCGCCGATGGCTCCGCGGAAGAGAACATCGCGCTGCACCGCGCCGTGATGGCCAAGCTCGCCGAGAACGGCGGCATCGTGCCTGACAGCCTGCGACATTGAGCCCAGCGACATCGAGCCGCCGCAAGCGACGCGAAATGCGGGATCGTCCGGATTAGAAGGCGAGCCGCCGTCCTCCCCCACCCGCAGGACGGCGGCTCTCCCGGCAGTTTCTTGATGGCTCAGCGCCGTCAGCAGCGGCAGATCGCTCAGCGCCAGCATGGAAGCGGTCATGCCACCGAAAACTGCCTCGAACGCCTGCGATGGTCCGCAGGCGCTCATCCGGATGTAAGCCGCGCAAAGGGCGGGTGCGCGGACGAAGCCTTCTGCCCCCGGTCTTCCGCTTTCCGCTGCGATTCGGACACTCCGTAAAATCCCGGATAAGAGAGCGCGTGTCCGTTTGCGGGACAGTCAGCGAGGAGGCCGAGGGGGCCTTCACGCCCTGTTGGCGCCATGCAGCCAATCGGCGACTTACGCGTTTGCCCGTGCGCAATTGACGACAAATTGCGACTGGACGGCGGCGCGAGCCTGAGCCGATGAGGGGTGAATGCGGCGCGCGACGGTATCCTTGCTGATCTCCTGGCTCTTCCCGCCTGTGCGGCAGGACCCAACTACGAGCCCCGCAGCGCTGCGGACCTGGGCGTTCCCGACGCGTGGTCGGTCGGCGCCGTCCCCACCGCCGAAGACTTGACCCAGTGGTGGCGCAAGTTCGACGATCCGGTGCTGGCACAGCTCGTGGAACAGGCCGCAGCGGCGAACCTTGACGTGTCCCAGGCGATCGCACGGCTGAGACAGGCGCGCGAGCAGCTTGCGATCAGCCGATCCGACTTGTTCCCGACGCTTTCGGGCTCGGGCGGCTACAACCGTACGCAGAGCCTGCGCGGGGGCGGCACCACGATCACGCTGCCCAACGGGACCGTCACGACCACCGGAGGCGGGGGGCGGGACAGCTTCTCGCTCGGGCTCGACGCCAGCTATCAGGCGGACTTGTTCGGCGGCGTCCGTCGCGGCGTGGAGGCGAGCCGGGCGCAGTACCAGGCGGCGGGCTTCGACTATGCGACGACCCTCATCTCGGTCGAGAGCGAGGTGGCGCGCAACTACGTGCTGGCGCGCGCCTACCAGGCACAGCTCGCCAATGCGAAGGCGAACCTTGCGATCCAGGACGACAACCTGGAGATCGCCGGTTTCCGGGTCCAGGCAGGGCTGGTCTCCTCGGTCGATGCCGAGCAGGCCCGCGCCAGCCGCGCACAGACGGCTGCCGGAATTCCGTCGATCGAGCAGCAGTACAATGCCGCGGTGTCGCGCATCGGCGTCCTGACCGGACAGGCGCCGGGTGCGCTCAAGCCGATGCTCGCGGCCGCCGGGCCCATTCCGCGCGGGCCCGAGGCGATCGGCGCGGGCATCCCTGCCAATGTGCTGCGCCAGCGACCCGACGTGCGCGCGGCCGAGCGCGACCTGGCCGCGGCGACGGCCCAGATCGGCGTCGCCAAGGCGCAGCTGTTCCCCGCGCTCAACATCTCGGGCGGGATCGATACCACCTCGCTCAGCCTCAAGGGCCTGTTCGACACGATCACCGGCAACCTGTTCGCCGGCATCACCCAGGCGATCTTCAACGGGGGCCGGCTGAACGCGCAAGTGCGATCGAGCCGTGCCGCCGCCGACGGCGCTTTTGCCGCCTACAAGCAATCGGTCCTGACCGCGCTGGAAGACATCGAGAACGCCGTCGTCGCGCTCAACGCGGCGCACGAGCGGGAGCGGCAGTTCGCCATCGCACTGGACGCGGCGCAGAACTCTGCGATCCTGGCGCGCAGCCAATATCGCTCCGGCCTGACCGACTTCACCACGCTCAACACGCAGGAGACGGCGCTGATCTCCGCGCGCGATGGGCTGGTGCAGGCCCGGTCCGACAAGGCGACCGCGCAGATCGCGCTCTACACCGCGCTTGGCGGCGGCTGGGATGCCAGCGTGCCCCCGACCGCGCCGGCAACGACGGACTGACAGATGGCAGACGAGACTCTCGACACGTTCCTGGGCGTGAAGGCGAAGCCGGCGTGGCAGCGCTACGCCAAGTGGGGTGGCCTCGCCTTGGTCGTGCTGATCCTGGTGCTGGTGCTGGCCCGCTGCGTCGGCGGTTCCGACGCGCCCAAGTACACCACCGTCGCCGTCAAGCAGGGCCGCCTGGTGACTACCGTGTCGGCCACCGGCAAACTCGCGCCGATCACGCAAGTGACCGTCGGCTCGCAGCTGTCCGGGCTGATCGTGAAGGTGCTCGTCGACGTCAACGACCACGTTGCCGCCGGCGAGGCGCTCGCCGAGATCGATCCCGAGCAGCTCGACGACCAAATCCGCCAGAACCGGGCGCAACTCGCCGCCAATCAGGCGCAAGTCGAGCAGGCGCGCGCTACGGTGGCGGAGGCGCAGGCGCAGCTGGCGCGGTTGGAGGAGGTCTATCGCCTGTCGAACGGCCGCGTTCCCTCCGGCACCGAACTGCAAACCGGACGTGCCGATGCGGCCCGCGCGCGCGCCGCGCTCAAGGTCGCGCAGGCGAACGTCGTGGCCAGCCAGGCGACGCTGGCGCAGAGCCAGACGCAGCGCGCCCGCGCGATCATCCGCTCGCCCGTAGCCGGCGTGGCGCTCGCCCGTCAGGTCGATCCCGGCCAGACGGTGGCGGCCTCGTTCAACACGCCGACGCTGTTCGTCATCGCCGAGGACCTGACGACGATGAAGCTGGAAGTGGCGATCGACGAGGCCGACGTCGGCTCGGTCAAGCGAGGGCAGGACGCCAGCTTCACTGTCGACGCGTTCCCGGGCAAGACCTTCCCGGCGAAGATCACGCGGGTCGAGATCGGCTCCAATCTGACGGCGCAGAACGCCACGTCGTCTTCGTCGACGGCCACCACGGGCGCGGCGACGACCGGGCAGGTGGTGTCGTACGCGGCGGATCTCTCGGTGGCCAACCCGGACCAGCAGCTGCGGCCGGGCATGACCGCGACGGCCGATATCGTCACTTCCGACAAGAAGAACGTGCTGCTTGTTCCCAACGCCGCGCTGCGCTTCACGCCGCAGACCGACAGCGGCGCCGGTGCGCAGGGCGGCGGTATCGCCAGCCAGTTCGGTCCTCGAATGCGTCGCGGCGGCGGCAACAGCCGCAGCGTGACGCTGAACCGCGGAGCGACGCAGACGATCTATATCAAGGGCGAGGACGGCCAGCCCGCGCCAATCCAGATCGTGACCGGCGATACCGATGGCACCCAGACCGAAGTCGTCTCCGGACAGCTCAAGCCGGGCATGGAGGTCATCACCGGGCAACTGGCGGGTTCGGGCGACCAGAAGTCCGGCTCGGGCTCCGGCAGGCGGCGCCAAGGCGGCGGCGGAGGTGGCGGAGGCGGTGCGGGTGGCTGACGAACCGCTCATCCAGCTGCGCGGCATCCGCAAGGTCTATGGCGAGGGACCGACCGCATTCCAGGCCTTGAAGGGCGTCGATCTCGACATCCGTCGCGGCGATTTCGTGGCGGTGATGGGGCCCTCGGGTTCGGGCAAATCGACGACGATGAACATCCTGGGCTGCCTCGACGTGCCGAGCGCGGGGACGTTCCTGTTCCGGGGCCACCACATCGAGACGCTCAACCGTGACCAGCGCGCCCTGCTGCGGCGGCGATATCTCGGCTTCGTGTTCCAGGGCTTCAACCTGCTGGCCCGCACTTCGGCGCTCGAGAACGTGGAACTGCCCTTGCTCTATCGGGGCGACGAGAAGAAGGCGCGGCGCGACGCGGCCATGGCGGCGCTCGACAAAGTCGGCCTTGCCGACTGGTGGGACCATACGCCCGGCGAGTTGTCGGGCGGCCAGCAGCAGCGCGTCGCCATCGCCCGCGCCATCGTCACCAGCCCGGACGTGCTCCTGGCCGACGAGCCGACCGGCAACCTCGACAGCGAGCGCTCGGTCGAGATCATGCAGCTGCTCACCGGTCTCAACCGCGACTCGGGGATCACCGTGCTGATGGTCACGCATGAGCCGGACATGGCCGCGTTCGCCCACACCATCGTCCACTTCAAGGATGGGCTGGTCGACCGCATCGATCAATCGCAGGGCCTTGCGCGAGGGGAGCCGGCCTGATGCTCGGCACGATCCTCCTGCTCGCGCTGCGCTCGATCCGGCGGCACTTGCTGCGCTCGTTCCTGACGATCCTGGGTATCGTCATCGGTGTGGGCGCGGTCGTGGCGATGACCACCCTGGGCCAGGCGACGACTTCGGCCGTGCAGCAGCAGATCGCGGCGCTCGGCACGAATGTCCTGCAAGTCCGCCCGGGCCAGGGCTTCGGCCGGGGTGGCGGCGGTCCGCGCCCGCCGGACTTCGATCCCAGCGACGTGACCGCCATCGCCCAGCAGATCGCCGGCGTCACCGCCGTCGCCCCGCAGGCACAGGCGACTGCGACCGCGATCTACGAAGGCGCCAACTGGTCGACGACGATCAACGGCACGACCTCCGCCTACTTCACGGTCCAGCCCTGGACGCTGAGCGAGGGGCGCATCTTCACGCCGCGCGAGGAATCCGCAGGCAAGGCGGTGTGCATCATCGGCTCGACCGTGAAGACCAACCTGTTTCGCGGTGGCAGTGCGGTGGGGCAGCGGTTCCGCATCGGCAACGTCAGCTGCGATATCATCGGCGTGCTCTCCACCAAGGGGCAGGCCGGCTTCGGCGGCGACCAGGACGATGTCGTGATCATGCCGATCAAGGCGGTCCAGCGCCGCTTCACCGGCAACACCGACGTACGGCTGATGCTGGTCGGCGTCGACCAGGCCTATTCCACGGCCCAGGTGCAAGCCTCGATCAGCGACCTGCTGCGCGAGCGGCGCCACACCGACGGGCGCGACGACGACTTCAACATCTTCGACACCAAGCAGATCTCGGACACCTTGACGGGCACCACCACGCTGCTGACCCGCATCGTGGCGGCGGTGGCGGGGATCAGCCTCGTGGTCGGCGGCATCGGCATCATGAACATCATGCTCGTCTCGGTGACCGAGCGCACGCGCGAGATCGGCATCCGCCTCGCGATCGGCGCGGTGGCCAACGAAGTGCTGCTCCAGTTCCTGGTGGAGGCGATCGTGCTCTCGTGCATCGGCGGGCTGATCGGGCTGTTGCTGGCGCAGCTGGTGATCGCCGTTGCGACCCCGCTGATGCAGGTGCCCTGGACCTTCGACCCGCAGATCAACATGGTCGCCTTCCTGATCTCGGCGCTGATCGGCGTCGTCTTCGGCTATTTCCCGGCCAGGCGCGCCGCGTCGCTCAACCCCATCGACGCGCTGCGGCACGAATAGGCCCGGATTTGAAATTCGAGTCTGTCCGCTTGGAGCGGACTCGGCACCGGCCCACGCCCCCACCCGACCTCCCACAGGGTACTATCGTTGGGAGGTCGGGTGGGGGCGTGGGCCGGTGCCGCTTAAACAGGACAGAGTCTAATCCTCCGCGATCAGGCTGTCGCGGGCGGTGTCGCGCATCCGCAGGTAGACCACCAGCGAAAGGCCAATCATGACGGTGACATACCAGTAGAACGCGCTCGCCACGCCTGCCTGCTTGAGCCACAGCGCGACGTACTCGGCGGTGCCGCCGAACAGAGTGTTGGCGATCGCATAGGGCAGGGCGACGCCAAGCGCGCGGATGTGCGCCGGGAACAGCTCGGCCTTCACCACGGCGTTGATCGCGGTGTAGCCGCTCACGATCACCAGCGCCGCGAGCACCAGCGCGAAGGCGGCGAAAGGATCGCGCACCTGCTCCAGCGCGCGGAAGATCGGATACGTGAACAGCAGCCCGCCAACGCCGAACGCGATCATCACCGGCTTGCGTCCGATACGGTCGGACAGGGCGCCCACCGCCGGCTGCAGCAGCATGAACACGAACAGCGCGCCGGCCGTGATGCGGCTTGCGCTGGCGTTGGAGAAGCCGCTGGTGTCGACCAGGAACTTTTGCATGTACGTGGTGTAGGCGTAGAAGGCGAGGGTGCCCCCGGCGGTCAGCGCGACCACCAGCAGCGCCTCGCGCGGATGCTGGCGCAGCAGCGCCATGCCGCTGGAGCGCGGCGCATCGCTTTGCCGGACCTTGGCGAAGCTCTCGGTCTCCGCCAGCCGGCGCCGCAGGTAGAACACGAAGAGCGCGAGCACCGCTCCGACCAGGAACGGCACGCGCCACGCCCAGTTCTTGAGGGCATCCTCGCCGTAGCCCGTCTGGAGCGTCAGCAGCAGCGCCAGCGCGAGCAGCTGGCCCGAGATCAGCGTCACGTACTGGAAGCTGGAGTAGAAGCCGCGATGGCGCTTTCCCGCCATCTCGCTGAGGTACGTCGCGCTGGCGCCGTACTCGCCGCCGACGCTCAGGCCCTGGAGCATGCGCGCGAACAGCAGCATTGCGGGGGCCAGAACCCCGATCGAGGCGAACCCCGGCGTCAGCCCGATGATCAGCGAGCCCGCGCACATCAGCGTGACCGAGAGGGTCAGCCCCGCCTTGCGGCCATGGCGGTCGGCATAGATGCCCATCACCCAGGCGCCGACCGGGCGCATGACGAAGCCGACGGCGAATACCGCGGCGGCGCTCAGCAACTGGGCGGTGCGGTCGCCCTTGGGGAAGAACACCGGCGCGAAGTAGAGAGTGAAGGCCGAGTAGACGTACCAGTCGTACCACTCGACGAGGTTGCCGGCCGACCCGCCGATGATGTTGCGAAGCCGATGCCCGCGCTGTGCCTCTTCCATCGGGCCTCTATGCGGCAGGCGCCTCTCCTCAGGCAATGGGAACCGCATGCCGTCCGCCGGTCTTGTCGCCAGGACAGATGGCGAGAGGAGACGCGGGCGCATGCAACCCTGGCATTACAGCGATGGCGAGACGCAGTTGGTGGGAGAGCTCTACCGGCCGACGACGACGCCGAACGGGCGGGCGATCCTGGTCGTGCACGAGGCGGACGGCATCGGCAACAACGTGCGACGGCGCTGCGCCATGCTCGCCGGGCTGGGCTATGTCGCCGGCGCGGCGGACATGCACGGCGGCGGCCGGGTGCTCCAGGGCCAGGAGATGTCGGAGGCACTGCAGCGCTTCAAGGACGACCCGCCACGGTTCCGTGCTCGTGCGCGCGCGGCGCTTGACGCGCTGTGCGCGACGGCGGCGGTTCAGCCGGATGCGGTGGCGGCGATCGGCTACTGCTTCGGCGGCATGGCGGTGCTGGAACTGGCGCGCAGCGGTGCTCCGCTTGCTGCCGTGGCGAGTTTTCACGGCCTGCTGACGAGCCGCGCTCCGGCGGAACCAGGGGAGGTGCGGGCGCGAGTCCTCGCCTGCAGCGGCGCCCTCGATCCGCTGGTTCCGCCCGAGGATCTGGCGACCTTCCAGGCGGAGATGACGGGTGCCGCGGCGGACTGGCACTTGCTCGTGCATGGGCGGGCGCTGCACAGCTACACGAACGTGGATGTCGATGGCCTGGGCGATCCGCGCATGCGCTACGACGGGACGGCCGATCGCCAGTCCTGGGCCGCGCTTCTCACGTTTCTGGAGGAAACGTTTGATCCCGGCAGATGAATGTTCATTCAGGTCTTGAAATCGACTTGCCGGATGTAAATTTACCGGCTGGTACAGAAAGCTGCTTGACGAGGGTGCCGCTTCCTATATATACCGCTTGGTACAGAACGGAAAGCGTCTCGCCGAAGGAGCAGCTCCGATGACCAAATCGACTAGCCGATGTTGACCGGCTGAACCGACCGGTACTCTTCATGGGTGCCAATATCAACCGAATGCCGCAGTGGCTCTCGCGCAAAGCCGGGAGCCGCATGGCTTAGAGAACCTATTTCCGGTGTCCCTTGCGCCGGAGACTGTCCCGGCGCGCCCAACTCACCCCCGCCCCCCGGGGCGCGCCGGGGCCTTTGCAGGACAAACACCCATGGCTTTCATCGATTTCAAGGATGGTGCGCTTCATGCTCTGCCAGCGCCCGCGCTCGCCCGCCTCGGCGAAGTGGTGGCGCGGCCTCTCGATCTGCTCAACGATCTGGAGCGGCGCATCGTCGAACTGGCGCGCGGCGACGGCCTCGTCTCGTTGCGTCCGCGGCGCAAGCGGTCATGGCTCGCACGGCTGGTATTCGGCCCGCAGGCGCCGTCGCCGGTGCTGGCGAACGCGCGACTGGAGGCGCTGCGCCGTCTCGCCGTGCTGACCTGGCACCACGGCTACCAGTTGCCCGTCTCGGCACTGCGCGAGGCGCAGCAGGCCGGCTATAGCGAAGCGCAAGTCGGCGCGGTGATCGACATGGTCGCCCGGCTGCGCGAGCCTTTCCGGAGGTTGGCCGCGTGAATTCTCCGGTAACGATCGAAGTCCCCACATACGCCGAGACCGAGCCGGCCGAGCGTCGAGCGCAGGGCCGCCACCGCCGCAATCTGGTGATCGGCGCGGTTGCGCTCGTGCTCGTCGCCGGGTTGGGCTGGCGCTACTTCCACGGCACCCAGGCCGCCGCCGCGCCGCCGCCGCCGGCGGTGGTGCAGGTTGCGCA
>Ga0268264_10001909_pt1 | contig 18834 bp, 15 predicted proteins | sample KBSSwiS32_FD_190357 | JGI IMG/M metagenome (GOLD analysis project Ga0268264, IMG submission 190357) | Switchgrass rhizosphere microbial communities from Kellogg Biological Station, Michigan, USA - KBS Switchgrass S3-2 (SPAdes) (version 2) | ecosystem: Host-associated > Plants > Roots >...
GAGCACTCCCCTCACACGGGAGGGGTCGCTGGTTCGAACCCAGCAATGCCCACCACACTGAACCAAGGGGTTACGCGCAAGTGTAACCCCTCTTTTTTTGGCGGCGACGGATCGCGCGTTCATCGCCGCCAGTTTTCAAAGGGTTGTTGAATTTCCCGGCCTCATTCCGAGGAGCGAAGCGACGGAGAATCCGTTTTTCGCAACTCGCTGATTTCGTGAAGAAGCAGATTTCGCGCTGCACTCGAATTGAGGCTCGGCGGGAGGTGGGCGCGCGATGTTCCAACAGCCTGTTAAGGAGCGCGCGAGAATGCAGGAGGACGCGATGCCCCAAACGATTCGCACTTCGACTGGCTCGCCAATCGCCGCCTTCGTCTTCGATGCGTATGGCACGTTGTTCGACGTCTATGCGGTCGGCGCATTGGCGGAACGGCTGGCGCCCCTGCATGGTGCGGACCTGGCACGCCTGTGGCGGACCAAGCAGCTCGAATACACGTGGCTGCAATCGCTGATGGCCGGGACCGCGCACCGTCGCGACGATTTCGACCGCATCACCGCGCACGCGCTGGATTTCGCGGTGGCCGCGCTGGGGCTTCCACTCGGCGCCGGCGAAAAGCAGCTGCTGCGCGCCGCTTATCTCACGCTGAGTGCCTTCCCCGATGCGCGAGTCGCGCTGGCCGCGCTGGCGCCGCGCCCGCGCTGGATCCTGTCCAACGGGACGCTTGCCGGCCTGGCTCCGCTGGTGCGCCACAACGGCATGGAGACACTGATCGACGGCGTGCTGTCGGTCGACGCCGTCGACGTCTACAAGCCGGCACCGCAGGTTTACGCGCTCGCCGCGGACCGGTTGGACCTGCCGCCGGAACGCATCGGCTTCGTGTCGTCGAATTGCTGGGACGCGATCGGCGCCCGCGCGTTCGGATTCACGACATTCTGGATCAACCGCACCGGCGCGCCGGTCGATCGCCACGGTCCGCCGCCGCAGCACACGCTTTCGTCGCTCGCGGAGTTGCCCGGGCTCGTTTGAGCGAGGTGCTGCGAGGGTCGTCCCTTGCGGGCCGGGCGAAAGGTTGCCGCGACATCCAGCAAGGCTTTCGCCTTGCCCGCAAGCTCATCGCGGCGCCGGTGTTGCATGACGATCACGGCATGTACTGGCCGCCATTGACTTCGATCACCTGTCCGGTGACGTAACCCGACAGCGCGTCGGAGGCGAGATAGAGAAACGTTCCCGCGCATTCGTCGGGGGCGCCCAGCCGGTTCATCGGAATGGTCGCCTGCATGGCTTTCAGCTGCTCGGCGCTCGAATAGCGATCGTGGAACGGCGTGACGATGACGCCGGGCGAAACGGCGTTCACGCGAATCCCGTCGCCGACGACTTCCTTGGCCCAGCCATGGGTCACCGTCGAAATGAAGCCCTTGGCACCCGCGTACAGGATCGCACCGCCGCCGCCGCCGTGGCGGGCCGCAATCGAGCTCACGTTGATGATGTTGCCGGACTTCTGCTTGCGCATGACCGGCACCACTTCCCGCATGAACAGCGCGACCTGCGTCACGTTGAGCGCCAGCACCCGGTTGATGTGCTCGAGCGTGTAATCCTCGATCTTGATGCGGCCCAGCATGCCGCCGGCGTTGTTGATGAGGATGTCGATCCGTCCGTACGCCGCCATTGCTTCGGCGACGATCCGCTTGACGTCGGCCTCCTGCATGACATCGCCGCCGGCCAGCACCACCTTCGCGCCCAGGGCCTTGACGTCGGTCGCCACCGCTTCGGCGGCATCGCGGCTCGCGTTGTAATGCACGACGATCCGGCTGCCCTCCTTCGCGAACGCGCGCGCCGCGGCTGCGCCGATGCCGGTGGACGCCCCGGTGATGAGGACTACCTTGTCTTTCAGATCCGAAATCATGTCGATCCCCTTGCTCCATGAACACCCGGCGCCACTGCCGGGCGCCGGCCCGATCGTGCCAAGCTTACTTGAATTAGTCGGACTTTAGTGTCAATGTGTCCGACAAATAACAAGACCGCAATCCGTGCCCTATGCGGCGTTGACAAGCAAAATCGGACCTGCTAAACGCACCGAATTGGTCCGTCGAAGCGATGCCCGATTGTGTCAAGGAATTCGAACGTATCAAAGGGGGAACACATGAAACGAAGTGGATGGTGGATGCCGGTGATTCTGATCGCGGCGATTGCGGCCGTGACGTTTCCTAACGCCAGCTTCGCGCAGCAGAAGAAGCTGGTCCTCTGGACCCATTGGGACCAGAACCCCGACTTCAACAAGTGGTACGCGGACAAAGGCAAGGAGTTCGCCAAGAAGACTGGCTACGAGGTCGAGGTGGTCACCATCCCCTATCAGGGATACGACGCCAAGTACCTGGCCGCGTTCATGGCCAAGAGCAGCGCGCCCGACATCTTCATGGGGATGACGCACCAGTGGTGCGGCCAGTACGATTTCTGCGACAAGATGCCCGCCGATCTGGCGAAGGTGTACGACGAGAACCTGCCGAAGTACATGGCCGATATCGGCAAGTGGAAAGGCGTGCGCTACGGAATCCCGATCGAGCACGGCAACTTCCAGCAGATGTACATCAACGTCGACATGTTCAAGAAGGCCGGCCTCAATCCGGACGATCCGCCCAAGACATTCGATAAGTGGCTGGCGGACATGAAGAAGCTGACGATCGCCGACCCGAAGGGCGGTGAGCCGACGCAGGTGGGCTTCGCCATCCGCAGCAAAGGGGCTCCGGTCGGGATCACGGACAAGTTCCTTCCCTTCGCCCATGCGTGGGGCGCCCGGATGCTGAGCCCGGATCTGGACAAAGCCACTGGTTATGCCAACAGCCCGCAGATGGTGGCGGCGCTCACGTTCTTCGGCGATCTCGTCAACAAGGACAAGGTCGCCAGTCTCGCGTTCGGCAATCCGGAAGACGCGTTTGGCCAGAAACGAGCTGCCGTCATCTTCCGCGAGTCCTGGTTCTTCGGCTGGCTCAAGAAGAACGCGCCCGACGTCAACTTCAAGGTGTACGCATTGCCCTGCGAGAAGGCATGTCCTGGTGCGGGCGCGCTGTTTCCCTGGACGGACCTGGTCTACAAGAACAGCCCGAACAAGCAGGTCGCGTGGGAGTTCATGAAGTTCATCAGCAATGCCAAGGACGATATGGAGCACCACCAGCTGCAGGGGATACTCCCCGTCTGGACGGCGAACCTCGACACGCCTTACGTAAAGTCCCGGCCCGACTATCAGTCCACGAAGGACATGCTCGCGCAGACGGTGCCGCCGACCTACTTCCATCCCAAATCGAACGAGCTCGCGACCGCGTTCGGTGACGCGGTCGTAGGCGTCCTGTTCGGCAAAGGACAGCCGAAACCTTTGCTGGACGAAGCTGCGGCCAAGATGGATCGCATCCTCAAGGACTAGCAGTTTTGCGAAGATCGCTGGTAGCCCGCCATAAGGTGGGTTGCCAGCGGATTCGCGTTTGCGTCCACAGCGTCAACGGCCCTGACCATGCGCCGATGGTTTCGCATCGCGTTCCCCAGAAACTACCTGGATCGCCGCAGTCGCGCGGGATTCCTGTTCGTGCTCCCCGCGCTGCTGTTTTTCGGCTCGGTGTTCATCCTGCCGCTCGCCCAGTCCGTCCTGTACTCGTTCTACAAGATTGCCCCCGGCGGGGCGCGCGAGTTCGTGGGCCTCCGCCTCTATGAAAAAGTGCTGACCGACTCGAGCTTCTGGACCGCCGTCGGCAACACGCTGCAACTCCTGCTCTTCTCCGTGCCCACGACGGTAATCCTCGCACTCGCCGTGGCACTCGGTCTCAACCGGATCAGCAGTCTTACGTGGCGCAACGTCTGGGCCTCGATGTACTTCCTGCCCTTCGCCACGTCGCTGGTCGCGGCCGCCCTCATCTGGCAATGGATCTATGAACCGGTCTACGGCTTCCTGAACTACGCGCTGTCGTTCCTCGGCATTCCGCCCCAGAAGTGGCTGCAGAGCCTGTTCCAGGTCCGCCCTGCCATCGCCGCCGTAAGCGTCTGGGTCCGCATCGGGTTCGACACGATGATCTTCCTGGCGGCGCTGCAATCGATCCCGGAGGAGTATTACGAGGCGGCCAACATCGACGGCGCCAACGCCGTCCAGCGGCTCCGGTACATCACGCTGCCGCTGCTCAACCCGCAGATCATCATGGTCTGCATCCTCGAGCTGATCTTCAATTTCAAGATCTTCGATCAGGTTTACGCGACGACTCAGGGCGGGCCGGCAGGCGAAAGCCAAACCATCATCATGCTGCTGTACGACACGGCCTTCAAATACTTCCGCTTCGGCGACGCTTCCGTCATGGCGGTCTTCGTTTTCGTCACGCTCATGGTGGTGACGCTGCTGCAATGGCGTTTCTTCCGAAAACCCGTCGAATACTGACGCTGCATACGAGATGACTGCCGTCGCCGCATCGAATGGCCTGCCCGCGCGCAGGTCGCTCACCATCAAGCAGGCCTACGTCCGCTGGCTGATCACGCTCGCTGTCGCGTGCGGTGCCATCATTGTCTTCTTTCCCTTCTTCTGGATGGCGGTCACGTCGCTCAAGACGGCGCCGGAGATCCAGCGCGTTCCGCTCCAGATCGCCCCTGACAACTGGGCGAACTTCAGCAACTACTTCGAGGTATTCAAGCGCGAGCCCTTCCTGCGCTACCTGCTGAACAGCGCGATCGTTGCGTCGATCGCCGCCGTGAGCAGCGTGGTCGTCTCGTCGCTGGCAGGGTTCGGCTTTGCAAAGTATCGCTTCCCCGGACGGGACGTGTTCTTCCTCGCCATCGTCGGCATCCTGATGGTCCCCTTCCAGTCGGTCGTGGTGCCGCTCTATGTCTGGATGAACGATCTCGGGCTGCTCGACACGTATGCAGGCATCGTGGCCCCGGACCTGGTCAGCGTCTTCGGTGTTTTCCTGATGCGGCAGGCAATCGAGATGATTCCCAACGACTACATCGACGCGGCGCGCATCGACGGCGCGAGCGAGCTCCGGATCTTCTTCCTGGTGATTCTGCCGTCGGTGAAGCCGGCCATTGCCACGTTGCTGATCATCAAGTTCCTGTGGAGCTGGAACGAATTCTTCTGGCCGATGGTGGTGATCAGCAGTCCCCAGATGAAGGTGGTCACCATGGGTCTCATGAGCTTCACCAACATGTACTTCATCGAATATAACCTCCTCACCGCGGCCGCGGTGATCAGCATCCTGCCCATCCTGCTCATCTTCATCACGCTGCAGCGCTGGGTGGTGCAGGCCGTCGTGATGAGCGGCCTCAAGGGCTAGATTTCCGCGCTGGCGGGCTGGATTTCCCGCGACTTCCCCGGCTAACCGACAGGAATTGCCATGATTGCGCCGAAGCTCAGAGCTCCCGCCGGAGCCTGCGACTGCCATATGCATGTGTATGAGGATCGCTTCGTGCCGGTGCCGACGTCCCCGTTCAAGCCGCCGCACGCGCCGCTATCCGACTACCGAGAGGTGCAAGTTGCGCTCGGTCTGTCGCGCGCAGTGATCGTGCAACCCAACGGCTATGGCTTCGACAACACCTGTACTCTCGAGGCACTCGCCGAGCTCGGCGACGCGGCGCGCGCGATCGTCACGGTGCCGCCCGACGTCAGCGACGCGGAGCTCGAGCGATTGACCCATGCGGGCACGCGCGGCGTGCGCTTCCACCTGCTGCCGGGCGGCATGTTGCACTGGGAATCGCTGGAGCCCATGGCTACGCGCATCGCCCGGTTCGGCTGGCATGTGCAGCTGCAGCTCGATGGACGCGAGCTTCCGCGCCATGAAACCGCCCTCGCCAAATTACCGGTGCCGCTCGTCATCGATCACAACGGCAAGTTCATGGAACCCGTCGCCACCGATCATCCGGGGTTCTTGTCACTGCTGCGGTTGCTCGACGGCGGCAATACGTGGGTCAAGCTATCCGCGCCCTATGAGACGTCGCGATCGGGACCGCCGCACTACGACGACGTCGGCCGATTGGCCAAGGCTTTGGTGCGGGCGAACCCGCAGCGGTGCGTCTGGGCGACCAACTGGCCCCATCCGGGCCGCAACCCGCCGCCCGAGACTGCGGCCATGCTGGACCTTCTGCTCGAATGGGCCGACGACGACGCGACGCGGCGGCGAATATTGGTCGACAATCCCGCGCAGCTGTACGGTTTCTAGGGCACCGTCGCGCGAAGGGCAGTCTTCTTCAGCACCGTCGTTGCCGGGCGGCACGCGGCGACGGCCTCTTTGATGGCGGCGATGGCCGCCGGCCGTGGAAAGCTGCGGCGATAGGCGAGCGCGACGCGGCGCGTCGGCACCGGTTTCGCGAATGGCACTGGCACCACCATGCGGCTGTGGTACTTCGGCGTCAGCGCGTCACGCGGGAGCACCGAAATACCAAGGCCGGAGGCGACCATGTTGCGCACGGTCTCGAGCGAATTGGTACGCGGCACGTGCGCGTCGGCGCGGTTCAACTCCGGACACGATTCGAGCACCTGGTCGCGAAAACAGTGGCCGACGTTGAGCAGGATCGTGTTCTCCTGCGCGAGCTCGGCCGGCTGCACCGATTTGCGCCTCGCCCATTTGTGCGACGCCGGCACCACGACCTGGAATGGCTCCTCGTAGAGGAACTCGGTGGTCACGCCGGGCGGGGCGAACGGCAGCGCCACGATCGCGGCATCGATCCGGCCGGATTTCAGTCCCGTTTCCAGGTTCTCCGTCAGGTTCTCCTCGATGTCGAGCGGCATTTGCGGCGCACGGTCGTGCAGCATGGGAATCAGGTCCGGCAGCAAATACGGGGCGACGGTGTAGATCACGCCCAGTTTCAGCGTGCCGGTCAGCTGATTGCGGCCTGCCTGCGCGATTTCGCGGATCCGCGAGGACTCCTCCAGCACGCGCTGCGCCTGCTCGACGATGCGCTCTCCGACGGGCGTCACCGTCACCTCGTTCTTGCCGCGCTCGAACACGAGCGTGCCCAGTTCCTCCTCGAGCTTCTGGATCGCGACCGACAGCGCCGGCTGGCTGACGAAGCATTTCTGCGCCGCGCGCCCGAAGTTGCGCTCCTGCGCCACCGCGACCAGGTACCGGAGCTCGTTGAGCGTCATTGCTTCTTCTACGACTTGCGATTGGCAAGGAAACGGGCGAACTCGGCGCCGGTTTCCGGATGCTTCAAGCCGAAGTCGACCGTCGCCTCGAGATAGCCCTGCTTGCGGCCGCAGTCGTAACGCCGGCCCTCGAAGCGATAGGCGACTACGCGCTCTTCGTGCATCAAATGCCCGATGCCGTCGGTGAGCTGGATTTCGCCGCCTGCACCGGGCGGCATCGTGCGCAGGTGGTGGAAAATGCGCGGCGTCAGCACGTAGCGCCCGACGACGGCAAGCGTGGACTTCGTGGTCCCGGGTTTCGGCTTTTCGACGACGCGGGTGATCGCGGCGACCCGCGGATGGGTGGAATCGGGCTCCGCCGATTCCACCATCCCCCAGCTGCCGACGTCGGCGGCGGGAACTTCCATGACGCCGATGACCGACACATTCTCGCGTCCCGCCACGTCCACCATCTGCTTCATCACCGGCACCTCGGCGTCGATGAGATCGTCGGCGAGGATCACGGCGAACGGCTCGTCGCCCACGACCGGCGCCGCGCACAGCACCGCGTGACCCAACCCCAGCGCTTCCGATTGGCGGATATAGATGCAGTTGATGCCCGGCGGGGTCGCCGCTTGCACCGCCTCGAGCAATTCCGACTTGTGGCGCAGCGCGAGCTCGGTCTCGAGCTCGTACGCCTTGTCGAAGTGGTCCTCGATGGCCCGCTTGTTGCGGCCGGTGATGAAGATCATGTCGGTGATGCCGGCCGCCGCGGCCTCCTCCACCGCGTACTGAATCAGCGGCTTGTCCACGACCGGCAGCATTTCCTTCGGGCTCGCCTTGGTCGCGGGCAGGAAGCGGCTGCCGAGCCCGGCAACCGGAAAGACGGCTTTGGTGACTTTTTTCATGAGTGACTCGTGGTTGTGCCGCCCCGCGCGAGCAGTGCCTGCAGTTCTGCTTCGTCGAGAATTGTGACGTCGAGCTCCTGGGCCTTCGCGAGCTTGCTCCCCGCGTCGGCGCCGGCCACCACGTAGTCGGTTTTCTTCGACACGCTGCCAGCGACCTTGCCGCCTGCATCCTCGATCAGCGCCTTCGCTTCGTCGCGCGACAGCGTCGGCATCGTGCCCGTCAGGACGAACGTCAATCCGTGGAATGGCCCGACCGCGCTCCGTTGCGGCGCGCCTTCGGTCCAGTGTACGCCCGCCGCGCGCAATTGCTCGATGCCTTCGCGGTTGTGCGGCTCGGCGAAAAAACGCGCGATCGACGCCGCGAGCACCGGACCGACATCGTTGACCTCGACCAGCGCGGCTTCGTCCGCGTCCAGCAATGCGTCGAGACCGCCGAAATGGAGCGCGAGATCACGGGCCGTGGCTTCGCCGACATGGCGAATGCCCAATGCGAAGATGAAGCGCGCGAGCGTCGTATGCTTGCTCTGCTCGATTGCGTTGATCACATTGGCGGCGCTCTTGTCGGCCATTCGCTCGAGCGCCGCCAGCTTGGCAAGGCCGAGCTTGTAGATGTCCGCCGGCGTATGGACGATGCCGGCATCGACCAGCTGGTCGACGAGCTTGTCGCCCAGGCCTTCGATGTCGAGCGCGCGGCGGCTTGCAAAGTGCAGCAGCGCTTGCTTGCGTTGCGCCGGGCACACGAGCCCTCCAGTACAGCGCGCGATCGCCTCGCCCGGGAGCCGCGCGATCGCCGACCCGCATTCCGGACAGACGGCAGGCATCACGAACTCCCTGGCGGCGCGCGGCCGCCGGTCGAGGACGACCCGCACGACTTCCGGAATCACATCGCCGGCACGCCGCACGACGACCGTATCGCCGATACGCACGTCCTTGCGCCTGATCTCGTCCTCGTTATGCAACGTCACGTTGGTGACGGTGGTGCCTCCGACAAAGACCGGCGCAAGGCGCGCGACCGGCGTGATCGCGCCGGTGCGACCGACCTGCACGTCGATGGCGATGAGCTCCGTGGTCATTTCTTCCGGCGGAAACTTGTGGGCGACCGCCCAACGCGGCTCGCGGGTGCGAAAGCCGAGCGCACGCTGCAGCGCCAGGTCGTTGACCTTGTACACGACGCCATCGATCTCGAAGGGCAGCTCGCTGCGCTTCCCCTGCACCCGGTCATAGAATGCCGCGAGCTCGTCCGCCCCGTGCGCGATCCGGCGATCCGCGTTGACGGGCAGGCCGAATTTCTGCAGCGCGTCCAGCAGCGCGGCCTGCGTGGGCGGCAGCGCCCACCCTTCGATTTCGCCCACGCCGTACGCGAAAAAGCGCAGCGGACGTTGCGCGGTGATCGCGGGATCGAGCTGGCGAACGGCGCCGGCGGCGGTGTTGCGCGGATTGACGTACAGCCGCTGTCCCGCGGCTTCCTGCCGCGCGTTGAGCCGTGCGAAATCGGCGCGCGTCATGTACACCTCGCCGCGCACTTCAAGCACGGCCGGCGCACGGCCGGCGAGTCGCCGCGGGATCGCACGAATGGTGAAGATGTTCTGGGTCACGTCTTCGCCGGTCTCGCCATCGCCGCGCGTCGCGGCCACCCTGAGCTCACCCTGCTCGTAGCGCAGGCTCACGGCGAGGCCGTCGAACTTGAGCTCCGCCATGTATGCGAGCGGCGGCGCGTCGGCGGGAAGCTTCAACTCGCGCCGGATCCGTGCGTCGAACTCGGCAGCACCCGCCGCCGTGGTTTCGGTTTCGGTGCGGATCGACAGCATCGGTACCCGGTGCCGGACCGCGGCAAAGGCGGCGACCGGAGCCCCGCCGACACGCTGCGTGGGCGAATCCGCGGTGACGAGCTGCGGATACTGGCTCTCCAGCGCCGAGAGCTCGCGGAACAGCGTGTCGTATTCGGCGTCGCTGACCGTCGGTGCGTCGTCCTCGTAGTAGCGGCGGTCATGCGCGGCGATCTCGGTCTTCAGCGCCGCGGCGCGCTTGGCCGCCGCGGCCGGCACCGACCCCGCGGACGCCCTGGCCATCACGCGCCGAAGAGCGCCAGCGCCCGCGGGCTTCCCGGCTCGATGCCGACCTCGCGCAGCGCCGCAGCCGCCGCGTCGACCTGCTTGCGAATCGCCGCCAGCGCCGGTTCGTCGAGCGGACGCCGGTTATCGTCGACCAGGTCCGCGCCGAGCGTCTGGGCGAGGCGCTTGGCCGCGAGCTTCATGTGATCGAACGCGCGCGGCGGATCGGCGACACGCGGAACGTCGAGGAGGTACACCACGCCGTTGGTCGCGGACACGCGCAAGGTGTCGACGGTGAACGGCTCGTTGCGCAGGTTCTGCAGCGTGTAGTGGATCGCGCCGGTTTCCTCCTGCACCCATTCGAAGCGGCCGCCGGGGGCCAGCTTGAAGCCGGCCGCTTCGGCCACGCCGCGCAACTTCGTCCCAGGGATGCCGGCAGCGTCGCTTTTGAGCACCGTGAGGCCGATCTGCACATCGACATCGGCGCACAGGCGGTCAAGCGTTTCGGCGCGATCGGTCTCGGCCCCGACATCGGGGACCGAGATCGCCGCGGGCAGCAGCGGTGCGAGCTCGCCCACGACGCGCACGAACGTATCGAGCTGCGCGCGGCTGGCCGCGCCATTGCGGTCCGCGAGCAACAGGCAGGCGGCGATGTCGACGAAATCGCCGCGCGTATCCGATGCGAGGAGCTGCCACGGGGCCTCCCGCGCCGCCCGGCCGAACCATCGTAATCGCTTGCCTAGCCGCGCATGCAGCCCGGCAGCCAGCGCGCCGACGCCGACCGGCTTCGCCGGCTGCAGCGTCACGATGCACTCGATCTCCGGGTCGGGCCTGCGATGGCCGCCGGCGTCGCCATCCACCGAGCGCGCCATCGGAATCGTCGCCGCGTATTCGTCGGCAGGTGCCACCGACACCGGTCCTTGCGCGACGACGTCGATCGGAGGTTCCCAGTCGGCCGCAGCCTCCTCGTCCGCATCGGGCCGGAACGCCGGGACCGCGTTCGCGGGCATTGTCGCGCCGCTCGCGTCGTTGCGCAGCGTCGGTTCGACGCGTTGCAGCGGCGCGCCGCCGCCCGGCTGCACGGCCACGCCGTCCGGCTTGCGAAAGGTGGCCGTGATCCGGCGCTGCACGCGACGTTCGAGCCACCAGTTGTAGATGAGGACGCCGACGACCAGGACGACGCCGGCAATGATGAGACCCAGTTGCAGCGGACTCACCGACTTCAACACTTGGGAAATCCCCGCGACCATGGATAGGGTGCGAGTATAGCGCGAAGGATTTCGATAACCCCGCTAATGGCTTACGCGGCGTTCTCGGCCAGCGACAGCGCCTCGGCGATGTCGACCGCGACCACACGCGATGCGCCCGGCTCCGGCATGGTGATTCCCACGAGCTGGTTCGCCATCTCCATCGTGATCTTGTTGTGCGAGATGAACAGGAACTGCGTTTCGACCGCCATCTCGCGCACCATCGCGCAAAAGCGGTCGGTGTTCGGATCGTCGAGCGGCGCATCGACCTCGTCCAGCAGGCAGAACGGCGCCGGATTCAACTGGAACAATGCAAACACCAGTGAAATCGCGGTGAGCGCCTTTTCACCGCCGGACAAAAGGTGAATCGAGGTATTGCGCTTGCCTGGAGGCTGCGCGATCACCTGCACGCCGGAATCGAGGATCTCGTCGCCGGTCAACACGAGCCGCGCCTGGCCGCCGCCGAAGAGCGCGGGAAAGAGCTTGGCGAAATTCACGTTGACCGCCTCGAACGTCTGCTGCAGCAATTGCCGCGATTCGCGGTCGATCTGGCGGATGGCCGTTTCGAGCGTGGTCATCGCCTCGGTGAGGTCGGCCGCCTGGCGGTCGAGATAGTCCTTGCGCTCACGCGACTGCGCGAGCTCGTCGAGCGCCGCGAGATTGACGGCGCCGAGCTCGGCGATGGCGACGGTGATCCGCTCGATCTCGCCTGGCAGCGTGCGCGCGCTGCCCCACGCCTTCAGCGCATCCGGCAGCGCGGCGAGCTCGGCATGCGCTTCGGCAAGCTGCTCGGTGAACTGCTGTTCGGCCAGCGCCGCCGCCTGTTCCTTCAACTGCATGTCGAGGATCTTTGCCCGTGCGGGCTCCTGTTTCTGGTCGGCGGTGAGGCGCGCTTCCTCGGCGGTGCGCAAATCGGCGCCGAGGGCCTCGAGCTTGTCGCGGGCGGCCGCCAGCGCCTGTTCCGCCTCGCCGCGTGCCGCCAACTGCGCCTGCAACGCCTCTTCGATGGGCGTCCAGTCGACGGCGGCGCGCTCGCTCGTCAGTTGCGCCAGCAACGCGCGCTGCTGCTCGCCCTGCGCGATGATCCCTTCGCCGCGTCGGTCGAGCTCCGCCAGCCGGTCGCGGCCACTGCGTTCCGCGAAGCCCGCTTCCTGGGCGGCAAGCTCGGCCAATCGCAACCGCTCGCGGCCGCGGGCCAACGCGACTTCCGCTTCATTGCGCGCGTGCCGGGCGGCTTCCCGCTTGGCAAGCTCGTCGTGCACGCGCGACTGCAGATCGGCGATCTGCGCGACGATTGCATCACGCTGCTGCTGACCGGTGGCGATCTGCGCGGCGACGTCGGCCGTTTCCTGCTCGATTTGCGCGCGCCGTTGCTGCGCGGCCTCGGCGGCTTGCCGCAACTGCATAAGCTCGAGCTCGAGATCGTGCACACGCCGCTGCTGCGAGCCGACCGCCAGTCCTTCCGCGTGATACGTGTGCTGCGTCACCTGCAGCTCGGCATCGACGGCGTCGCGCTGTGCGCGCGCCTCGACGGCCGCCGCGCGCGCGGCGGCGATCAGCCCGTCCAGCTCTTCCAGCTCGCGTTGGCGCGCAAGCACGCCATGCAATTCGTTGTCCGGGGCAAAGAACGTCACGCTCTGGGCGGTGATGAGATGGCCGGCGGGCGTCACGAACGCTTCGCCGGCGCCAAGCGCTTCGCGGTCGGCCAGCGCGGAACCAAGATCTTCCCGGCAGCGCACGCCGTGCAGCCCATCGGCAACGAAGCGTCCGACGTCCGGCTGCTTCAACCGAACCTTCGCCAGCAATGCATCGTGTTGCGCGTGCGGCGCATGGCGCGCGGGCGCTGGCGCATAGGCGGCGACCCGACGTGGCGGTTGTGCGCCATCGGCCACCCAGGCGATCACTTCGTCGAGCTGCACGAGCTCGATCGCGCTCAGGCGCTCGCGCAGCACGGCTTCGAGCGCATCCTCCCAGCCCGCTTCGATGTCGAGCAGCTGCCATAACCGGCGGGCGCGGGTGAGGCCGTTGGCGGACAGCCAGCCATCGATGTCGACACCATGTCCGATCTTTTCCTGCAGCGCGGACAGCGCCTGTTGCCGCGCTTCGAGGTCGGCGAGCCGCTTGCTTTCGCGCTCCCACGCGTCGGCGGTTGCGCGTTGGCGCGCCTGCAGCGTCTCGACGCTCTGCTGCAAAGTGGCCAGCGCCTCCTGCTTGCCGGCGAGATCGGCCGTTTCCTGGCGCAGCTGCTCCTCGACGTCGCCGACGATGTCGGTGGCCGGGGCGGCGATCGCCCCCAGCTCCTGGTCGAGGCGAAGCCGCCGCTCCGTAAGCTGCGAGAGCGATTGCGCGGCGCTGTCGCGGCGCGTTTCGGCAACGCGCGTTTCCTGCTCCGTCAGCGCGATCCGCTCCTGCAGTTCCGCGAGCGTCGCGCTCGCGGCCGCGACGTCGGCGTCGAGCGCCGGCAGCGCCGCCTGCGCCGCCTGCTCCTCCTGCGCGGCCCGCTCGCGCGCCGCAAGCGCCGCCTCCAACGCGGTATCGGCCGCCACGCGATCGGCGGCCAGCGCCGTTTCCTGCCCCGCCAACGCCCCCAGGCCTTCGGTCAGCTGCGCAACCTGCTGCGTCATCCGCGTCTCGGACTCGCGCGCGAACGTGAGCTGCTGCTCGAGCCGAGTGACCTCGGCGTTGGCCGCGTAGAAGCTGCCTTGCCGGTCGTGGAGCGCATCGCCCGCCGCGTAATGTTCGGCGCGCAACGCTTCGAGCCGCGCCTCGACGGCGCGCACTTCGGCCTGCACGGCTTCCAGAGCGATGGTCAACGCAGCGATTTCATTCGTGCATTTCTCGCGCCCGCGCACCGCGTCCTGCTGCTTGGCGAACCACAGGAGGTGCTGCGACGTCTTCAGGCGCGCCTCGAGCTCGCGGTACTGCGTCGCGACCTGCGCCTGGGTGGCGAGTCGATCGAGCTGGTTACCGAGCTCGACGCGGATGTCCTCGACCCGCGCCAGATTTTCGCGGGTGTCGGCGAGCCGGCCCTCTGTTTCCTTGCGCCGCTCCTTGTACTTGGACACACCCGCGGCTTCCTCGAGGAAAATGCGCAGCTCCTCGGGCTTGGCTTCGACGACGCGCGTGATCATCCCCTGCTCGATGATCGCGTAGGCGCGCGGGCCCAGGCCGGTACCGAGGAAGAGATCGTGGATGTCCCGGCGCCGCACCGGAATGTTGTTGATGTAATACGTCGAATCGCCGTCGCGGGTCAGCACGCGCTTGATCGAGATCTCGGCGTATTGCCCCCACTGGCCGCCGATGCGACCGAGGCTGTTGTCGAAATGCAGCTCGACCGACGCGCGGCCGACCGGCTTGCGCTCGCCGGCGCCGTTGAAGATGACGTCCTGCATCGATTCGCCGCGCAGCGCGGACGCCTTCGATTCGCCGAGCACCCAGCGCACCGCGTCGATGACGTTGGATTTGCCGCAGCCGTTGGGGCCGACGATGCCGACCAGTTGGCCGGGCGTGGCGATCGCGGTCGGATCGACGAACGACTTGAATCCGGCGAGCTTGATCTGCGTGAGGCGCAAGGCGGGACTTTCGAAATCGACGGATTATACCGAAAGAGGGGGCGAGGGACGGGGGGCGAGGGGCGAGGGAGCATTGCGATGATGCCACTATTGTCTCTGACCTCCACAGGCGCCGATCCCGATGCATTATCGAGTCCCAAGCGTACGCAATGGACAGCGCGCGCAATTCGAGCGGCTCCCTCGTCCCTTCCCCCCCGTCCCTCGCCCCTGCGGGTCAGGCAACGGCCACGGGGATTGCGCGCGGCGGCAGCCGCCCCTCCTCCACCGCGTGGCACGCCACCTCGTCGTGCTGGTCGATGCCCGCCGGCCGCAGCAGAGGATTCTCACGCCGGCAACGCTCGTTGGCGTACGGGCAGCGCGGATGAAACGTGCATCCCGATGGCGGATCGAGAGGATTGGGCACCTCGCCCGCGACTGCGGTGCGCGCCTCGCCCGTCATTTCCAGGTCCGGAACCGCATCGAGCAGCATGCGCGTGTAGGGATGCTGCGGATTGGCGAAGAGCTCGCGCGTGGGCGCCAGCTCGACGATGCGCCCGAGGTACATCACGCCGACGCGATCGGCGATGTGATGAACGACGGCGAGATTGTGCGAAATGAAAAGGTACGTCAGGCCCAGGCGCCGCTGCAGGTCGCGCATGAGATTCAGCACCTGCGCCTGGACGGAGACATCGAGCGCGGACGTCGGCTCGTCGCAGACGAGGAACGCCGGATTGGTCGACAGCGCGCGTGCGATCGAGATCCGTTGCCGTTGGCCGCCGGAAAATTGATGCGGGTATTTGCCACCATCCGCCGCCGCGAGCCCGACTTGCTCGAGCAGCGCCGCGACGCGCGCGTCGAGCTCGCGCCGGCTCGTCGGCGACCCCTGGCTGCGCAAGGGCTCCGCGACAATATCGGCGACGCGCCAGCGCGGGTTCAGGCTCGCGTAAGGATCCTGGAAAATCATCTGCATGCCGCGCCGCGCTCGCCGCATCGCCGCGGCATCGGCGGTCGCGCCGTCGCCGGCGAGGATCACCTGGTCGTAGGTGATCGTGCCGTGCGTCGGCGCATGCAAGCCCACGATCAGACGCGCAACCGTGGACTTGCCGCAGCCGGACTCGCCGACGAGGCCCAGCGTTTCGCCTTTGCGGATTGCAAGGTTGATGCCATCGACGGCTTTGAGGATGACGCGGCTGCGCCTTTCCAGCACGCGATTGAGCCACGGTGGCGAGACGTCGAAATAGCGCGCGAGGCCCGTTACCTCGAGCAGGGTGTCGCTAGAATGATCCCCCCGAGCGTCGCTTCGCACCGTTTCCCCCAGGGGGCCAGCGCCTTGGGGCGGCCCTGCGGCGCTCATGGCGCCATCGCGAACGCTGTTGCCTTTGTATCCTGGACCAGCCAACAGGCGGCGCGCGTGGCGCCTGCCCCCATGAGCTCGGGCCGCTCGTGCCGGCAGCGCTCGAATACGCGTGGACAGCGCGGATGGAAAGCGCATCCGGTCGGGATGGCGGTGAGCCGCGGCATGGTGCCATCGATCTGCGTCAGGCGCTCGCGCTCATCGACGATCGACGGAATGGAGCCCATGAGACCCACGGTGTAAGGATGCTGCGGCCGATGAATGACATCGGCGACCGGACCGATCTCGACGATGCGCCCCGCGTACATCACGGCGACGCGATCGGCGGTTTCGGCGATGACGCCCATGTCGTGCGTGACCAGCATCACCGCCGTCCCGTGGTCGCGGCAGAGACGCTTCAGCAGCTGGATGATCTGCGCCTGGATCGACACGTCGAGCGCCGTCGTCGGCTCGTCGGCGACGATGAGGCGCGGCTTCGCGGCGATGGCCAACGCGATGACGACGCGTTGGCGCATTCCGCCGGAAAACTGATGCGGATAGTGCTCGATGCGCCGCGCCGCCGCCGGGATGCCGACTTCCTCGAGCAGGTCAACCGCGCGCTGGCGCGCGTCCGCCTCGTTCATCGGCAAATGCGTGCGAATCGTTTCGATCAGCTGCCGCCCCACTGTATACAGCGGATTGAGGGACGTCAGCGGATCCTGGAACACCGCGCCGATCTCGCGCCCGCGCACGGCGCGCATCGCTTCGTACGGCAGGTTGTCGATGCGCCGGCCGGAAAGCCGGATCTCGCCCGCAGCAATGCGCCCGGGCGGATCGATCAATCCGATGATCGCAGCCCCGGTCAGCGATTTGCCGGCGCCAGATTCGCCGACCACGCCAAGCACTTCGCCGGGCGCGATCTCGAACGAGACGTCGTGCACCGCGACGAGCGTCCCGCGTCGCGTCGGAAACTCGACGCGCAATCCCTCGACGGCAAGCAGCGGCAAGGTCATGCCGCGAGTCGCGCGCGGCGCCCTGCGCTGCGGATCATTTCGCCGCGGTCTTGGCGCCTGGAACGACGCAGTCGCCGATGTTTTCAATGTAGTCGACGACCGGCGTCCACTCCTGCTGGATCGGGCTTGTGAACTGCGCGTTGATGTAATACCGCTTGCATGGTGCAGCATCGAGCATCATCACCTGAAGCGGCGGACCGCCCGCCCAGCCTGGCGCCGGGCCCTGGACCACCAGCCGGTGCTCGCCGGGCGTCACCTTGATCAGGTTCGGATTCGGGAACGCGCCCCGGTCATCGACGCGGTCGATGATGGCCGGCCGCCGGTTGACAATGGTGACGTTGTAACGCGCACCGGTGATCTCGCTCCACGTCGGTCCCCAGGTCTGGCAACCGGTCAGCAGCGTCGGCGCCAGCATTGCCGGTAGCATTAACAGGGTCAGTTTGTTCATGATGCAACTCCTTCAGTAAGCCAGCGGAGCAAGGGCCCGCTTGTCCCGGGGCAATGTTCGCCCGCCTTGCCGCCCCATGTAACCGAACATGCGGGCCGCGGATTCATTCCTTCTACCGCAGTTTCGGATTCAACGCATCCCGCAGCCAGTCGCCGAGCAGGTTGATCGACAACACCATCACGACCAGCGCGACTCCCGGGAAGATGGTAATCCACCATTCGCCCGAGAACAAAAATTCGTTGCCGATCCTGATCAGCGTGCCCAGCGACGGCTGCGTCGGCGGCACGCCGACGCCGAGGAACGACAGTGTCGCCTCGGTGAGAATCGCCGTGGCGATGTTGATCGTCGCGAGCACGAGCACCGGTCCCAGCACGTTCGGCAGCAGGTGGCGCGCCATGATGCCGAGCGGCGCAACGCCGATCACGCGCGCCGCTTGCACATATTCCTTGCTCTTCTCGACCATCGTCGACCCGCGGACGGTGCGCGCGTATTGCACCCAGTTGGACAGGCCGATGGCGAGCACCAGCACGAACAACGCGGCCTGGTCGTGCGCATCGCGCGGCAAGGCCACGCGGAGCACGCCGTCGATCAGCAGCGCGATCAGGATTGCCGGAAACGACAACTGCACGTCGGCGACCCGCATGATGAAGGCGTCGACCTTGCCGCCGACGTAGCCGGCGATCAGCCCCAGCGACACGCCGAGCACGAGTGCGAACGCGACCGACGCAAGGCCGACCAGCAAGGAGACGCGCGCGCCGAACATGATCGCCGACAGCACGTCGCGACCCTGATCATCGGTGCCCAGCAGGAAAGCGGCCTTCCCGCCCGCAATCCAGCGCGGAGGCGACAACGAATCGCCGAGGCTGAGCGTCCGCAAATCGAAGGGATTGTGCGGAGCGATCCACGGCGCGCAAAACGCCGCGATGATGCAGACGGCGAAAATCACCAGCGACGCAATTGCCACCGGCGAATGACGGAAGCTCCACGCAACGTCGCCGTCCCATGCCGACGCCAATCGCATCTTCATTGACGGTGGAGCCGGCAGCCGTGCGGTCGCGTCGTTCATGGACCCGGCTTGCGACTCGCGACGAGACCCTTCAATGCGCTTTCCGTATGCGTGATTGCCTGCGCATAGACGGTCGCCTTCCAGTCGTCCGCATCCTGGTAGAAGGCATCGCGAATGGCGCGCTTGATCGGC
>Ga0268264_10001915_pt1 | contig 18805 bp, 8 predicted proteins | sample KBSSwiS32_FD_190357 | JGI IMG/M metagenome (GOLD analysis project Ga0268264, IMG submission 190357) | Switchgrass rhizosphere microbial communities from Kellogg Biological Station, Michigan, USA - KBS Switchgrass S3-2 (SPAdes) (version 2) | ecosystem: Host-associated > Plants > Roots >...
AATTTATGCTTCACCAATATTTAAAGCAGTTCCAGGTAGCAATCATGGATACGACGGAACAGATCCACACGTAATTAACCCCGAAATAGGCACAATCAAACAATTAAAAAATATTGAAATTAAACTGAACGAAGCGGGCATTGGCTGGTTGCAGGATATCGTACCCAATCATATGGCATATCAGCATGACAATGCATGGCTGATGGATGTTCTCGAAAACGGGCCACAGTCGCGGTTCTCAACTTATTTTGATATTGACTGGAATCATAAAAAATTTGATGGGAAAATTATGGCCCCCTTCCTGGGCGCCACGCTCGACAAAACAGTAGAGAAAGGAGATTTAAAATTGATTCGGCAAAATGGAAAAATTTTTCTGAATTACTTTGATTTAAACTTCCCGATAAATCGTGCCTCGACGGATCAGCTTCTTGTACCGGACGATCAGGATGGTTTAGACAAAATAAATTCTGACCATCCCGTCCTCAGGACGATTATCGATAAACAATATTATCGATTGTGTCATTGGCAGCAGTCCGATACTGAAATCAACTATCGGCGTTTCTTTACTGTAAATGGTTTGATTTGTCTAAACACGCAGGATAGAAATGTATTTGAGGACTACCACCAAAGTATTTTTTCATTAGTAGATAAAGAATTTTTCCGCGGCCTGCGTGTTGATCATGTTGATGGACTTTATGATCCGACTGCTTACCTGGAACAATTGATTACTTCAACAAATGAACGTACATACATTACCGTTGAAAAAATTCTGCAGCAAAACGAACCCCTTCCAGCACAATGGAAAATAGCAGGCAGCACCGGATATGATTTTCTTGCGTCGGTGAATAACCTTTTCACGAACAAAAGGAACGAAGCCCATTTTACTGAACTATACGAAGACTTTATCGGGGATTACAATTCACAGGAAGACGAATCGCCTAAAAAAAAATCTCAAATCCTTTACCGGTATATGCATGGTGAGTTGGATAATCTCTATGAATTGCTGTTAAGTTTCACGGATAGAAAACTGATTTCGTCAATATATCCTTCAGATCTGAAATCAGCTATTGCGGAGTTCCTGATCGAGTGCCCGGTTTATCGTTTCTACGGAAATAAATTTCCACTGCAGGATGATGAGGCGCAAGCTATCGGAAATATCCTGGCCAATGTAAAGCGGAATGGAATTGCGAAGTGGCACGCCGTTGAAGTGCTGGAAAAACTATTTTTTAAAAAACCTTATGAAGGAAATCATGACTATAACAATAAGCTCTCCCATTTTTATCAGCGGTGCATGCAGTTAACCGGGCCCTTAATGGCAAAGGGAGTTGAAGACACTTTGATGTATTCTTATAGTCGCTTCGTTGCGCACAATGAAGTCGGTGATCATCCGGGCTCATTCGGCACTACGCCATTTGAATTTCACCAGGCCATGATAAGGCGTCAACAACAATGGCACCTCACGCAGAACGCTACCTCCACGCATGATACAAAAAAAGGCGAAGATATCAGGGCAAGATTAAACGTGATTTCTGACATTCCCGGCGAATGGGCCGAAATGGTTCAGTATTGGCAACAGCTGAATGCAACCATCAAACAAGAAAATAATCCGGATGCAAATGATGAATATGATATGTACCAGATGCTGCTTGGCTCCTACCCGATGCCCGCAATGCCGGATCAGGATTTCGTGCAAAGATTCTCAGACTATTTACAAAAATCGCTCCGCGAAGAAAAAATAAATTCTGATTGGGAAAATCCAAATGAAGCGTATGAACAGACTACAATTAGTTTCGCCCGAAATCTTCTCGACAAAGAAAAAGAGTTTTGGAAATCATTTTCTGCATTTCATCAACGCGTTGTTGATTTCGGAATTATGAATTCGCTGGGACAGCTCATTCTAAAACTGGTTTGCCCCGGTGTTCCGGATATTTACCAGGGAACTGAATTGTGGGATTTGAATTTTGTTGATCCCGATAACCGCCGCCCCGTCGACTATCAAACGCGTGCGCAATGGCTTAATGAAATTTTGAATGAAAGAGAACAGGAAGGATTCATTTCACGACTCTGGGAAAATCGCTACAATGGTAAAATAAAATTATGGCTGACGCACGAATTACTGGAATTGAGGAGGCAGCAGCCAGACTTTTTTTCTCACGCGGAATATATTCCGTTACAGGTGAAGGGAACTTATAGCGACTTTGTCTTCGCATTTGCGAGGAAATACAAACAGGAATGCATCATACTGGCGATACCTCTGCATCTTGCCGAATTATGCGGCCAGCAGCAAACTGGAATATTGAACGTTGACTGGAAAGACACGCGCATCACACTGCCAAAAAACCTAAGAGTGAAAGCGCAAGATGTTTTGATTCACAGCGAGAAACAATTAGGCAATGAGATCAATTTAAATCATTTCTCAAAATCCCTTTCGCTGTGCATCCTGAAGTTACATTCAACCGACAGTGGAAGATGTGCCGGTATCTTATTGCATTCGACTTCGCTCTCGTCGAAGTTTGGGATTGGTGATTTTGGACCGGAAGCTTTTGCCTTTGCCGAGGCTTTGAGCAATTGCAATCAAACCATCTGGCAAATGCTTCCGTTGAATCCCGTCGATAGCGCGCAAGGCTATTCTCCATATAGTTCGATCTCAAGTTGTGCGGGGAATACGCTCTTGATCAGCCCGGAATTCCTGGTGCGTGACGGACTTCTTAGTGATAAAGATCTCGAGCAACTTCAACTTCCGCAGCTGGCCAGAATTGATTTTGACGCAGTCATCAGGAATCGTGACGAAATGTTCAGGAAGGTTTGGGCAAATATCAAAAAAAGTAAAAAGAATATTTTGCGGAAGTCATTTGAAGATTTTTGCATAAAGGAAAACTATTGGCTCGATGACTATGCAAAGTATGTTGTGATAAAAAATCAACAGGATGGCAAACCCTGGTTTCAGTGGCCTGCCGAACTTCGCATGAGAGATAAAACGTCATTAGAAAGATTTGCCGACGAACACAAGGACGAAATCAAAAAAACAAAATTTCTGCAATTCATATTTAACAAACAATGGCGCGAACTCAAAGAATTTTGTAATGGCAAAGGCTTGCAATTAATGGGCGACCTGCCCATCTACGTGAGTTATGACTCCGCCGATACTTGGGCAAATGCCAAGATGTTTAATCTTGACGAAGAAGGAAAGTTGGTTGGCGTTGCGGGAACGCCACCAGATGCGTTTAGCGATACTGGCCAGCTTTGGGGCATGCCCGTTTTCAAATGGGACGTTTTAAAGGAGAATAATTACAAATGGTGGATCGAAAGATTCCGAAGGAACAAAGAGCTCTTCGATTTGATTCGCCTCGACCATTTCCGCGCATTTATTGCTTACTGGGAAGTTCCGGCTGGCCATACCACGGCTTCCAAAGGTTCATGGAAGCAAGGGCCGGGTGCAGATTTTTTTAATTCAGTCAAAGAACAACTTGGAGAGTTACCGTTTATTGCAGAAGATCTGGGCGAAATCAATGAAGATGTCACCACATTACGCGAAGAGTTTAATTTCCCGGGAATGAAAGTTCTTCAATTTGCGTTTGATGAAAACATGCCCGACTCGGAATATATTCCACACAATTTTGGACACAACTTTATTGTCTACACCGGCACACACGATAATAATACAACCCGTGGATGGTTCAGGCAAAATATCGATGAGGCAACAAAAAAAAGGGTGTCACAATATTGCGGTAACAATATTTCAGAAAATACTATTACCTACGAATTAATCCAACTCGCTTATAGCTCAATAAGCAAAATGGTGATTGTTCCTATGCAGGACTTACTAAACCTCGACGAACACGCGAGGATGAATATACCTTCTGCAACAGAAAATAATTGGCGATGGCGCCTTCTTCCCGGACAATTCAATAACGACGTTCAAAATAAATTGAGAGAGCTCGTTTGGCTGTACAAAAGAAAGTAGCGGAGCAATCTATGTCAGGGCATGATTTATGCACCGTATCACCAAATGAGCTCTTTCACAAAAAATAAATTTTATGAGAAGAAAGGTATTTGTGTTGTGTGCAAGTTTGTTTTTTGCATCTTTCTCCCTCGTGCGGGCACAACTTCAACAGGGGACAGTTATGGTTGGCAGTGACATTTCACATCTCGACTTAAGCTTAAATTCAGGAAGCAATTTTAGTTTTACTATCGACCCAAAAGCCGCATGGTTTATCAAAAATAATTTTGCAGTCGGCGCTTATCTGCATTTTGATTTGTCGACTGCAAAAGACGCTGGCACTTCAGTAGATTATGGCATTGGGCCGCTGGCCAGGCTTTATTTTAACGATTCTGCAATTAACCTTTTGCGACATGGAAGATTCTTCATCGAAGCAAATGCCGGTATTGAAGGGCATAATCCAGCTGTCGGCACTAGTACAAATGGGCTGGGCCTCGGATTCGGACCAGGTTACGCGTATTTTATATCACCAAACATTGGATTTGAAACCTTGCTTAAATATCAGGGGATCGTTGGATTCGGATCCAGTGTGACATCGAGTGATTTGGTGTTGGCAATCGGGTTCCAGATTTATATTAACCCCGATAGAATAGAAAGACGGGTTAAAAACGAAGCAAAGTAAAGAAAGTAAAATTCGACAATTAAATTTACAAGTCACCCAGGTCAAAGTCCAATTTCGCACAAAGGCGCAAAGAACTTTCTTTGCGCCTTTGTGTTTTTGTGCGAAACCGGTTCCAACAAGCTGCGAACTGACAAGAAATGTTACTTCATCGTTTAATTACAATGCAACATTGCTCTACAAATCTTTGTCTAAATACTCCTAACCAAACAGGATCCATCCTCTGTCAACTTACTTGATGAGTGGGTGAATAAATTGAGGCAAATTCCTAATTTACGCATATATTGTTGATACATGAAACTGAAAACTCCCAGTTTTTATCTGACGATTGCAACCTTATCACTCACTTCTGCCCTATCGGCGCAAAATCAACAAAGCGATAGTGCGTTTATCGATATCGCCATTCGGAGTGCGATTAATGTTTACCACCAAAAAATGCAAAACTCGGCGGGGCTTTATAATGGCTCAGAGTACGACGAATACAATTTTAATTTCCAGGAAGGAAGTCCATATTTTGGTTTCAAAGATTCTGTTAGCGGATCAATAATCTACGACGGTGTTTTGTATGAAAATATTTTCATGAAATTTGATGAACTCCGCGATCTGCTTGTGATTTGGTACAACAACGATGCGGTGCAACTGCTAAATGAAAAAATTGATGGTTTCAACATACAGAATCATTCCTTCATCCGGATACAAAAATTTGATCCGAAGGAAATGTTGACTCCAGGATTTTATGAACAGCTCTATAAGGGAAAAACTGCAGTTTTAAAAAAAACAGTCAAAACGTTGCAACAACGGACAGACATCACTGAAGGTATTTTGAGATTTATCGTTCAAAAAAATTATTACTATGTGAGAACGCCGAATGGATATGTGCAAGTGTCGGGTAAAAATGATATCGGCAAGGCATTAAAAAATCATTCGAAAGAAAAAGAGGATTTTATCAATAGCAGGAAACTTGATTTCAAACAAAATCCCGAAGGCTTTCTTGTGGATGTTGCTGCCTATTATGATACACTGTGATTGTTTATGAAGAAATGCTTTTCGTCATTCATCTTATTGGGAATTTTCTGCCTTAGTGTAAGCATTGTCGTTGGACAGAAAAAAAATCCTGCACTTATCACAGCAGATTTCCACCATGTCAATATGGAGCGATTTGTTTCCGAACTTGAGAAGCAAACGGGCCTGCATTTCTATTTTGATCCCGCTCTTGTCGACAGCGTTCAAATTAATCTGACAGTTACTGCACAACCACTCGATAAAGTAATAGCACAGGCCTTTGCAGGTACTGACTTTAATTATTACGTGGATGACGAGAATGTTTATATCACAAAAGGAGTAAAGCTTGGTGTTGCCAGGCCAACAAAACCTTCTCAAATAAATCCAATCAAACAAATTACGGGCGACTCAATCGTTACGAAACAAAAAACGAAAACGCCTTTATTAAAAAATCTGCATCCTGCGGTCGTCCCTGATAAACTCATTGAAATTGGAACGCGTGGTCCAAATGATCAAAAGTCGAATCGTGCTACTGTGGCAGGATATGTAACGGATATCAAAACGGGTGAGCCTGTATCAGGCGCATCAATTTCTGTTGAAGCTTTGAGAACGGGAGTTGTGACGGATCAGTACGGATATTTTTCGCTTAATCTTCCAAAAGGACGTCACACGCTTTTGATAGAGGGAATTGCCATCCGGGAATCGACGAGGCATATACAGCTGCAGAGCGACGGCAAAATGAATATTGAAGTGGAAAGTCTTGTTATGGTGTTACGCAATGTAACTATCACGGCGCAAAAATTGAGTAATATTCGAAATCCGCAAATGGGCTTGCAAAAAATTGATATCAGCGCGATAAAGCAAATGCCCGTTGTATTTGGAGAGCCCGACATCTTGAGATCAGTCACTGCATTGCCTGGTGTCAAAACAGTTGGCGAAGCAAGCACTGGTTTAAATGTTCGCGGCGGCTCGCCAGATCAAAACCTGATATTGTTCAATGAGATGACGATTTATAATCCATCGCATTTTTTCGGAATGTTTTCCGCATTGAACCCTGAAATTGTAAAAGATGTCGAACTGTTTAAAAGCAGTATCCCTGCCCGTTATGGAGGCAGACTTTCATCCGTACTAAACATCAATGGCCGCGAGGGAAATAAAAAAGAATTTTCAGGCTCCGCGGGCATTGGCGTACTTACAAGCAGGCTTAACATCGAAGGACCGCTTATTAAAGACAACACATCTTTTATACTCGGCGGCAGAACGACGTATGCAAACTGGTTGCTGAACCTCTTGCCCGATCAATATAAAAACAGTCGCGCCTCTTTTTATGATATCAATGCCGGTATTACGAGTCAATTGAATAAAAAAAATACTATTTACTTCACCGGATATTTCAGCAGCGACCGCTTCAATCTGAATAGCGATACCATTTATAAATATGGCAACGCAAACATTTCACTGAAATGGAAACATGTTTTTAGTAATAAACTTACAGCGGTTTTCATAGGTGGTTATGATCGTTATGAATATAATATCTCTAGCGATCAGTTCCCGGCATTTGCATACAAACTTGGATTCGATATCAATCAATCGAATTTCAAAGCGATATTTACCTATTATCTCAACAATAAGCATACACTTGAATTTGGGGTGAGTGGAATATATTATAAACTTCATCCTGGATCGTATTTGCCGATGAGCAAAGAATCTGTTGTACAACCCGACACTATTGATCCCGAACAAGCCCTTGAATCCGCTGCGTTTGTCAGTGACCGTTATACAATCACGTCGAAGCTTTCCGCAGAAGTAGGTTTCCGGTATTCTATGTATAATGATCTTGGACCTCAAACTGAAAACATCTATCCACCCGGCATTCCTAAAACTCCGGAAAATCAAACGGGAACAAAAACATATTCAGCCGGAAAAGTCATTCAAACCTATTCGGCACCTGAAATACGCGCATCGTTACGTTATGCGTTCAACGATAATTTTTCAATCAAAGGAAGTTACAACACACAGGCGCAATACATACACCTGATATCAAATACAACGGCAATGGCACCAACAGATATCTGGAAGTTGAGTGATGCGAATATCAAGCCCCAAAGGGGTGACCAGGTTTCTTTCGGACTTTACAGGAACTTTAAATCAAATACAATTGAAACATCCATCGAGGTATATTATAAGAGAATAAAAGACTATCTCGATTATCGAAGTGGCGCAGAACTCGTGATGAACCATCACCTCGAAACTGACGTCGTTGCAACGAAAGGAAAAGCATATGGAGTAGAATTCCTACTGAAAAAAACCAGCGGAAAATTGAACGGATGGATCAGTTACACATGGTCAAGAGTGTTTCTAAAAATGGATGATTCGACACAAGGATCGATCATCAACAAGGGAGCTTACTATCCTGCTAACTACGATAAGCCAAACGATTTCACGGTGATTGGCAATTACAAAATCAATCATCGATTTAGTGTTTCACTCAATGTAACATACAGTACTGGCCGGCCAATTACACTGCCAATTGGAAGATATTATTTTGCAAATGGTGCACGAACGCTGTATGCGGATAGAAATGCGTACCGCATACCGGATTATTTCAGGGCTGATTTTTCAATGAACATTGAAGGAAATCACAAAACATACCAGAAGACACATAATTCATGGTCGATTGGTGTATATAATTTAACGGGAAGAAAAAATGCATATTCTGTTTACTACATTACCGAGAATGGAAGTATCAACGGGTACAAATTGTCAATTTTCGGCAGTGCGATTCCTTATGTGAATTTTAATATCAGGTTCTAAAGAACATCAATGAAAAAATTATTTATCATCATATTGTCTTTTATTTTCTTCACCTGTAAGGAGCCGTACATCTCTCCTGTGAGTTCACCAAACCTCGGTTACCTGGTAGTTGAAGGTGCAATTAATAGTGGATTGGGAAATACAACAATTCGATTGTCGCGAACCACACAATTATCAGATGGCAGAAGAGTGATTGAAGCCGGTGCGCTCGTTTCATTGCAAAATGAAAGCGGGGGAAATCTTTTTTTTGCGGAAGTAAATCCGGGAAACTACCAGGCTAATGATTTGAATTTAGATGTGAATCAAAAATACAGGTTACGAATTGCGTCCAATGGCCGCGAATACCTTTCTGATTTTGTTGGCGTGAATTCAAATCCACCCATTGACAGCGTTTCGTGGACAAAAGAATCGGACGGATTACATCTTTTTGTAAACACGCATGATCCACAAGGTCTCGCAAAATATTTCCTTTGGGATTATACCGAAACCTGGGAATTCCATTCTGATTGGGCACCGAACTGCAAATACGATGCACCGAACGATCCATATTGGGTAACTTATGTGGATCAGGTTATCTATTACAAACGCGACAGCTCACGATGGAAGTGTTTCCGTTCCGACACGTCGAATCAAATCTTGATAGGATCGTCAGTGAAATATGCCATCGATACGATTTCTTCGCCCATAAGAGTAATTGAAAGTGGATCACAAAAATTAAGCGTTTTGTACAGCACCAATGTCCGCCAGTTTGCTTTATCAAAAGACGCTTTTGAATTCATGGAGAAAATGAAAAAAAATTCGGAACAACTGGGGGGTGTATTCGATGCGCAGCCGACTGAATTGCAGGGTAACATTCATCAAACCTCTAACCCTAATGAAATTGTGATTGGATTCGTGAGCATTTGCCCCTCGCAGGAAAAAAGAACTTTTTTAACGGCCGATGAAGTCGGGGGCTGGAACTATTCCTCTGGCTGCTATTTAATCACCGAAGATAATAATCGGGACCTTATCAAGCAGAACAACTTTGCGCAGGATGGGGTAACGCCAATCATATTGCCCGTTGAATACAGGGATCGAAATCCGTCTGATCCGCCACCCAATGGGTATATCATCAATTTTGTTGCGGCTGATGCGCGGTGTGTTGATTGCACGCTAAACGGAACAACAGTTAAGCCATCGTTTTGGCCATAAAGAAATAGAATCTATGATCAAATCCGGATTGCATATTATTTTTTTAATGATTGTGCTGATTGTCGAAGTGCATGCGCAGCAAAATTCCGCAACACCGGAAATTGCATTGAACAATTGGCGCAGAACTCACCTGCAGGAAAAGTTATATGTACACACGGATAAAAATATATATGCACCTGGCGAGATTGCCTGGTTGAAAGTCTATTACGTCGATGGAAGTTATCATCGTCCCCTCAAATTAAGTGAAATCGCATACTTAGAACTAGTTGGTGCGGACAATAAACCACTTATGCAGACCATGATCTCTCTTGAAAAGAATGATGGCGGTGGCTCGTTTATGATTCCGTTTTCCTTACCTACCGGCTATTATAAACTCCGTTGTTATACGCAATGGATGCGGAATTTTGATGAGCATTTCTTTTTCGAAAAAATAATTGGCATTATCAATGTGCAACAAAAAAGCCGGGATAGTGTAACAATAACAAAAGACAATTATGATTTCGGCATATTTCCGGAAAGTGGCAATTTGGTTGATGGCATCGAAAGTAAAATCGCAATTCATATTACTGATCCATTTGGTAAAGGAATGGATGGAAAAGGTTTCGTCACTGATGGGACCGATACGGTCGCACATTTCGAAACCAAAAAAATGGGAATGGGTCACTTCCAATTGACGCCGGCTACTTCTCACAAATACATTGCACACATTATTCTAGACAACGGGAAAAACGTAGAAAAGGAATTGCCTGCCTCGACAGACAATGGATTTGTGATGAAAGTTACCGGAGATAATAACGAAAAGTTATTAATTCAAATTGAAGCAAAACACAAGTCAAACAATACAGTTTATCTTTTTGCACACACCCGGGGAATAGTAAAGGCTGCTGCATTGATTCAAATGGTAAACAATCACGGAGAATTTTCAATTGATAAAAATTCGTTGGATGAAGGTGTCACTCAGCTGACCTTATTCGAGAATAATCAACCTGTTTGTGAAAGGCTGTACTTTATTTTCCCAAAAAATAAATTCAGAATTGACGCCATAGCGGACGCAAGCAGTTACGAGCGCAGAAAGAAAATCACGATTAATATCAAATCTAGCGGTGAAGAAAATAATACGACGGCACACCTGTCCGCAGCAATTTATAAGGTGGATTCATTGCAACAACCAGACGAAATGAATATTCAAAATTACTTGCTGCTCAGTTCTGATCTAACCGGGTATGTCGAATCGGCATCCTGGTATTTTGAAAATAACGAGGGGCGGGAGACGGCAATGGATGACTTGATGTTAACACAAGGGTGGAGACGGTTTAAGTGGACCGACATCCTTCAAATGCAAAAACCGGTTTGGCAATTTGCACCTGAATACAATGGTGAAATTATTTCAGCGCGAATTACTGATAAGCGCAACGGCAGGCTCCTGGAACGAGCACCCGTGTTTCTTTCAATTCCAGGTTCTGACACAAAATTTTGGTCGTCCCTATCCGATGCGGAAGGAGTTGCGAATTTTGAAATAAAAAATTCATTTGGAACCAGAGAATTTATTTTGCAATCTGCAGATTCGAATGCGGTAATTAATTTTGTTTCCCCGTTCTCGTCAACGTATACAAATCTTCTACTTCCATCATTCAATACCCAATCGATTGACTCGACCGCATCAACAAGAAAAAATATTTACGCACAAGTACAGCAAGCCTATCATGAAAAAATGCTTGACAGTTTTAACGTCTCCAAAGAAGACAAAACGCCATTTTTTATTAAACCGGATGTCGCATATCTACTCGATCGGTTTACGCGATTTACATCGATGGAAGAAGTAATGAGGGAATATATCAGAGAGGTAAATGTTGTCAATTACGGCGGTTCATTCCATTTGCATGTTATGAACGGGATTAACCGTATGCCGTTTCAAACTGATCCGCTGGTGTTGCTTGATGGAGTGGCGATGTTAGATATGAATAAATTCATGGATTATGATCCTTTTAAAATAAAATCCATCGCGGTGGTAACGAAAAAATATTTTCTCGGCAACATAAATTATTTCGGGATCATCGATTGCAAAACTTATAAAGGAGATATGAATGGTTTTGCGTTAGATCCGAGATCGGTAATCCTGGATTTTGATGGACTGCAGCAACAAAGAGAATTCTATTCACCCACATATGAGACCCCGCAACAAATCGGCAGTCGCATGCCTGATTTCAGAACGCTATTGTACTGGAATCCATCTTTAAAAATCCCGAGTGGCTCGAATACAAATGTTGAATTTTATTCCTCCGACGCAACAGGTAAATATGTTATCGTGATAGAGGGAATATCAGATAAAGGAACGCCCGCGACAAGCAAGGTTTTCTTCGAAGTGAAAAAGTAATTGTAGGAGGACGGGAAAAGCAGAATGCAAAACGCTTAACGTAAACTAGTTTACGATGCGCCATACGCTGAGCATTCGGCGCAAAGCATTCCTCCAAATACAAAATGGGTATTTTACCGGTACCATTTACGGGAATTCTCCCCGACCTGTGGTCTGTTTCATGATTTAATATTGCAGCAGATAAAAGGGAGTTTCCGGTTCAGTGGTGTAGGGCTGCAAAATCGGTTTGGGCGCAAGCCGCTCCCTTTTCAATATTAAAATTGCATCTGTCGCACGAAACAATTAAAAATCTTTTCTAACCCTAAATATCACGCGTGTTAAGATCGGGTACGACCGCAAGCTCTGACAAATGAACAGCCCGATCTTCAACCCGTGAGCAAAATCAAATTACCAGGTAAGCTCCCGAGTCGTAATAGCAGCCTTGCACAAAAAAAATCCCGCCATTTGGCGGGATTTTAAATTACTATTTCAGCAAACAATCGTTAGAATAAGAATTTTTGTGAGTAAACAACTTTTCCGTTGATAAACAGCGAACAAATTTTTACTGCTGATTTATTTTCTTTGTTTGTATAAATGGTGAACCTGTTTTCACCATTGTACATGTTAATATTTTGAATTTTCAAAATTGCACCGACCACATTATAAACTACAACCGTTGCCTTATAATTATTATCAGCATTCGCAATCAGCGAAACCTGGTCGCCGGAAAGCGAAGGAACAAATCTATATTTTTGATTAGTCTGAAGAATATTTATCAAAGCAATATTTGAAAAATACGTTTGCCCGGTTTTCGTTACAAATTTGATTCTATAATAATTATTCCCCTGATTCGGATTGTCATCATTAAATACAGATGTTGTATTGTTTATTTTCGAAACATCGGGATTTCCTATTGACACGAATGTTGATCCATCGATGGATTTTTGCACTTCAACATAATTGATATTTCCAGGATCACGTTGCAGCCATTGCAATTTCACAATGGAGTTATTGTAACTCGCGCTCAATTGAAAATAATATGATGCGAGAACGGCGAAATCAAAATAGTTTAACGTCCTGTATGCGGTGTCTTTACATCCATTTCGTTTTTCGGTCACGATCAATTGATACGTGCCCCACGCAGTATCTTTTACCGGATTCTGGATAGTAGAAGTAAATGCGACGGGACCACTCCAATCCCAGAGGAGACCTTGTGATCCGCCAAATGGCGTTAGATAGCTGCTCGCAGCAACATCGCCACCAAAAAGTTGTAAGTAAGAAAAATTTGAACCGACGGTAGCCATGATAGAAGCCACAGGCGGGAAAGTATCCAGTCCGATGACAACGGTATCCCTGCGCGTTACAGGACAACCAATGATCGCAGATGCGTCTACAATATAAGTTCCAGGTTTATTCAAAGAAATCTGCGAACTGTCTGTGTTTGCCCCCGTGATATTACCGTTCGTCGTATGCCAAACGTAATATCCGTTCGTGCTGTTGTTTGTAATTGTTATTGCACCAGCAGACTTATTACAGCGTAACGTATCGGGCTGTAACGAATAATCCATCACTGGTTCGCGCAAAAAAGTCAATGGCGCAACAAAGTCCTGCATATTCGAAACAAACGAATTCGATGAACGTGATTTAAAGAAAATTTCAGAGAACATGGATTCACAAGGACTCAATCCAACCGCTGTGTACAAAGCAGGGTCGACCCCGATTCTTGTGAGATTCAATCCCACTTCAACTAACTGCAGGGACAAATATTGTTGTCCCCAAACTTTTGTTGTTTGTTCCGTTCCCCATGGAGTTGCATATGTTGTATCATTTGCTGGTGTTGCAGAAAAGTTCGAGATACCGGAACCGAAATTGGTTGCCCCTGCTTTCGATAGAATTGATGCGTATCCATACGCAGGTGTTGCTCCGTCAAAGTTGGGCCCGAAATTAAAATAAGCAGGGATAACAGAAGTATACGTTGATTGACTGACCCAGATTCGAAGGTCAACTACTGGTGCAGAACCCGGCGTAAAATTTACAGCGACGATCATATCGCCCGTCTGAGTAATGTTTCCACTCGCATCAAATTTCCATTCGGTGTGACCGGCCTCGGTTCCTGCCGTAGAAAATGCACCGCTTATTGAATTATAGCTAAAATCTTTTTTGTAAAGTTCAATATCAAAATATCTTGATCCGGATGTACCAACTGTCGAAACTCCGGTAAAAAACCAAAGAGAGTCATGAACCGTCGTCCCATCTCTTCGCATATGCGCATATACGTCGAGCAAATCTGTTTTATCGGGAACGTTAGATGAACCTCCAACCCAATTCGAAGGATTATCTCCATTCTTGGATGCAATTGAGAAAACAGTTGAATCTGTAAGCGGAGCCGTGGCAACATAGTCTCTTCCATACACGGCATCGAGCCATAACTTTCCATTCATCTTTGTATAGAGCGGTACAGACATTCTCTTGCTAAAACCAATATTACCGTTGGCTTGTAGAAGTGCAGAGTATACTGCGGCGTTAGATGTATCGATTACATTTTTTCCGGAGGAGATGCCGGAGAACCAGTCATCGGTTGGAATTAATCCCGACGTTGTTCCGTACTTCACGTAGTTGTTTCTTGTATCACCATCCACTCCAAAATATGCATCGGTGCCACCGTTTGTCAACTGAGCCGATGTGACAAGTGGGAAAAAAACAACACTCATGAATAATCCGAGTAAAAATTGTTTCATGGGTTTGGATTATTTAGTTATTCAAAGGGTCGAAATGATCAAAACTAACTGTTAAAGTAGAAAAAACTGAGGGGAAATGCAATAGGAAAATACTCGAAATTTAAAAATCTTTATTCACATATTGAGGCGATTTTGAAGTTCCAATTTAAATTTTCCCATAAATGGAAAATCCCGTTTTTTGGACGGGATTTTCATGTTAGACCAATTACTTTTTGATTATTTATTGATGGAGATGAACTGTATCAACGATCGTTACCTGGCCCAGTGTAACTGCCGCTGATGAAGTTGCTGGTAAAAAAGTTGTATCAGTAGGCACGAATGACAGTGAGTAATTTCCTTCCGGAACGTCCTTGATCAAATACTTCCCATCAATGCCGTTTGTAAAGGTCGATGCAATTGTATCGCCACCGGAAATTGCAAAAATTGCAGTGTGAACCGAATCAGGTACAACAACACCTTGAATATTTCCTCCTGATGGTTTTAATGATAAAATTCGCAGGACTGGTTTCAGTAGATAATTTCCACTGTTACCTGCTTTCACAATAGATTTTCCAGCATCGAAATCCAAAACCAGTCGATACAAAATTCCGCCGGCAACGTCCTGGTGAATCTGGACTTTCAAACCAGATTCTTGTCCGCTTGGCGTTTTTAAAGCCAGTTGTTGCCCATCGGTTGTGACGATATAATTATTGTCTCCCAATACTAGTCGGATTTGGCTAATCGTTCCGGCCGGGATCGTTGCATCTGCAAGAAGTGTATCCTTTCCGTTTGTAAATGCAAGTAAATTATACAGGCCCGGGTGGGCGCCGTCGAGAATCAGCGGTTGATCATTACCGTTCTGAAGAATTTCAATCTGCCTGACATCTACCCAAACCTCTTTTGCGTTGGGAAATGGGCTGTCTGTCAGTGCTATTTGCAATCTCGAAGTTTCCGTTCCCGATGATTTGTTATTGTGGGAGCAGGAAATTAAAAAGAATACAGGTAAAAGAACAAAGAGAGAAAGTGAATTCTTAACTGTTTTCATATTGTTGTATTTGAGTGTGCCTAATATAGGCAAAGACTGTTCCAAATACAAGCAATAAGCCGTTTACAGGCAATTCTTCAGATTCAATTCCAAATGTCTGAATGAATTTAGTGACGCGTATCCTGGGAGTATTTATTAGATATCCATAAGTTATTCAAGAGGTTCACATTCATGAACAAAATTTTACATTTTTGCGAAACCCCATTAGCAATTCCTATTCCGTTCTCAACGATTTTACAGGATTTGTCAAGGCCGCACGAATGGCTTGGACAGACACGGTCAGAACCGCAATCAGCACTGCTAATACTGCCGTGATCACAAATATCCAGATGCTAATATGAATGCGATACGCGTAACTCTCCAACCATTTATTCATGGCAAACCAGGCGACGGGTGTAGCTATAACAAATGAAATCACGATTAGGAAAATAAATTCTTTTGCAAGAAGATTGGTAATGCTGAAAACACTTGCTCCAAGAACTTTTCTGATCCCAATTTCTTTTGTGCGCACTTCGGCAGTGTAGGTCGCAAGACCAAACAGGCCGAGGCATGAAATGATGATGGCAACTGCTGCAAATACGTTAAAAAGAATTCCTGTGTGCTGATCTGTTTTGTACATCTCATTAAAATCATCCTCCACGAATGTATATTGAAACGGAAATTCCGAAATGTATTGCCGCCACACCTTCTGTGCAGCCGCAATTACACTCGACGCGTCCTTACCGGTTGTCTTAATAAACATACGTGAGTTCGCGTGCCCAACCCGGAATATCAATGGTGTCACGGGTTGTTTCAGTGATAGAAAATTAAAATCTTTCACAACGCCAATAATTGTCCCTTTCGTTTGCCATAACGTAAAGCGTTTGCCGATTGGATCTTTAATACCGGCTTGCTTTACTGCAGTTTCATTTAAAATAAAATGTGCCGAATCTGCTTTTACATTAGTAAAATTTGTTCCGGCGACCAATTGCATTTTCAGTAGTGGAATAAATTGTTCATCCACCCCATTCGCATTGATTATAAACATGCGGCCATTCTCTTTACCGTCCCAATCAGTATCGCCAGTACCTCCTGCCTCGCCCGCCAGGACATCAGCCGAAGCGATTCCCAATACGCCAGGTTGTTTTAGTAATTCTGCACGCGCCGCATCATAGTGTTTTTGAATTTCGTCTCTTAAAGCAAAAGAAAACACATGTTCCTTATCGAAGCCAAGATCCTTTTCACGAATGTATTTTAATTGATAGCTGATTACGATCGTTGCAATAATTAACCCGACGGAAAAAATAAATTGTGTTACCACTAACACTTTTCTGAATGCTGCATTTCCAATACCAAAAGATAATTTTCCTTTTAAGGCCTCGATTGGTTTAAATGAAGACAATAACAGTGCCGGGTAAACGCTGGCCATGACTAATGTGCCGATAATTGATGAGCCGACAACAATCCACACATTTCCATTTGCCAAACTAAACAAAAGATGCTTACCCGAAATTTCGTTATACAAAGGCAACAGCAGGTAAATTAAAATAAATGCCAACAAGGAAGAAAATAAGAATAACAAAGCTGATTCAACAATGAATTGAATAAATAACTGCGATCTCTCCGCCCCGATCATTTTGCGAACGCTTACTTCTTTCGACCTCAACATCGATCTCGCAGTCGACAGGTTTACGTAGTTAATGCATGCTATCGCCAATATCAAAATAGCTACCACTAGAAAAACCCGTACGGTCAGAAGAGCACCCGTATTCCCATCCGCTCCAACGAGGTGAAGTGATTTCAACGATTGCAACGTAAAGGAATTATCCTTGGCATCCTCCCCTCTTTTCTCGTGGAACCATGCTGATACTTTTTTCCCGACTGTTTCAGGGCTGGTGCCTTTTTGCAGTTGCAAGTAGATTGCATAAAAATAATTTCCAAGATCTTCGTCGATTGTTTTCCAAGAGCCATTTCCTCCCCATTCGGTGAACATCTTACCATATTTTGTCATCGGGAAAAGCATGTCATATCGAATGATTGAATTTTCTGGAAGATCTTGCATTACACCTGATATCGTGAAATTATCTTTCCCGGAGACAATCGTTTTCCCAAATGCTTCTTCATTCCCAAAAAACTTTTTTGCTAACGACTTACTGATCACAATCGAATTATCGTCGAAGAATGGCTTGTTTACATTTCCCTTCAGCAATTTAAAATCAAACACCTGGAAAAAAGTTGAGTCGACCCATGCAGAATTCTTTTCGATTAATTTTTTATCACCGTTCGCAAAAAGTATTTCTTCCCATCTCTGTGATACTCTCACCGCATTGACAACGCCCGGAATGCTTTGTTTTGCTGCCATCGACAAAGGGGCAGGCGCGCCTGTCCAGACCTGCGCGCTTGACCCGGTACCAATATGCGAATTGATTTTGTAAATCTCATTTGCATTGCGATGAAATCCATCAAAACTGAATTCATCTTGTACCCAAAGCAGAATGATAATGCCGACCGACAATCCGATTGCCAACCCGGCAATATTGATGGCGCTGTAAAATTTATTTTTCATCAGGTTTCGCCATGCCGTCTTGAAATAATTTTTCAGCATAAGAAGGTTTATTTTTTATGATGGAATGAATTTGTATTAAAGACGCAAAGAAAATTGTAATTGTTACACCAATTTATGAGAATCTGTTCAATAACGAGTCGCTGTGAAAATGATTTTCGGCGAAATAGTTTTATCTATCGGCCTTGCGTCAGCAGGGCCATGAGCATTCAATCAAATTGTATCAAAAACGTACACCTTCAATATACCTATGTGCCTATGCTCCTATGTGGTTTCTTTTCCACCTAGGAGCATAGGTAGAGGAAATTTAAGTGAGAGAGATTGCGCTCGACTTCAATAATCTTTTTGCCGCCTCAACAATTTGCATCGCCAAATGCAAGGAGACAAATGATATCCGCCCCTTTTCAAAATAAAAATTTATTTTGCTTCCCGGTATAATAATTGACAGTCCAACAAGAAGAAAGCAATACATGAAATGGCTACAACCCAAAATAGCGCTCACGGAGTCTGAAGTTCAGTCAG
>Ga0268264_10001916_pt1 | contig 18796 bp, 14 predicted proteins | sample KBSSwiS32_FD_190357 | JGI IMG/M metagenome (GOLD analysis project Ga0268264, IMG submission 190357) | Switchgrass rhizosphere microbial communities from Kellogg Biological Station, Michigan, USA - KBS Switchgrass S3-2 (SPAdes) (version 2) | ecosystem: Host-associated > Plants > Roots >...
TCGAATAGTATTCACGGGGCTCTCTTTTACGTCCATCGTGATACTAATTGGTCCGCCAATAATTTTTTCAACAACCGCTCGGGCGTTGGGCGGCCAAATATTGATCGCGAAGTCTTCGGCGGTGCCGTAGGTGGGCCGATCCTCAAGGACAAGTTGTTCTTCTTTTATAACTACGAAGGATGGCGCGAACAGAAAGACGCACAGATCGTCGTCCCGGTTCCGCTATCAAGCCTCGGGCAAGGAATCTTGAATCTGACTGACAACGACGGCAATCTGGTTACCGTTACTCAGGCACAATTCAATTCGATCTTTCCCGATGCCGGACAAAATCCACTTGCGCTCGCGGCTTTGGCATCCGCGGCGAGCCGGTATCCCGCGAATGATTTCCAGAGCGGTGTCGGTGACAACGTCAACACTGCCGGATTCAGATTCAATAGTCCCGTTTCGTATCAACAGAATACGCATATTCTAAGATTCGACTGGAACATCAATTCGAAACAGCAGCTTTTTGCTCGTGCCAATAAACAGCACGACGTAGAGATCGGCAATTCAGCCTTCCCGGATACACCGGCGCAAGAAAACTGGGAGCATAATACCGGCCTGGCAATTGGCCACAACTGGACGCTTGGAAGCAATAAAATAAATAGCTTCCGGTATGGACTGACGAGACAGTCTTTTACCGCCGGGGGTGACGCTAGTCAGAACACGATAAACTTCCGCTTCGTTTTCTCTCCACTTAATTTTCTTTACTCGCTTAGTCGTGTGACACCGGTCCAAAATTTCACTGATGACTTTACCTGGACCCTCGGCAAACACACGCTTCAATTTGGCGGAAACGTCAGAGTAATACGAAACAAGCGAGAGGACAGCGCTCCGACGTTTGATTTCGCACAAACCAATCCCTCGTATTACGATCAATCCGGCCGGGTACTTCTAACGCCACTGATCAATGCCGGATACAATATTTCCAGCGGCGACCTTCTTAAACAGGCGGCGGTCGCAGCGCTGATCGGAAGATACAGCTCCTATACCGCAAACTTCGACTATGATCTTGATGGCAACGTTCTGCCGCAGGGTACCGTTATCAACCGGACTTTCGCGACCGAGGAGTACGATACGTACTTTCAGGATTCGTGGAGACCCATGCAAGGGTTGACGGTGAACTACGGCCTTCGATATTCGCTAAGCCGTCCGGTTTATGAAAAGAATGGTTTTCAGATCAGGCCGACGATCCCTCTTGGCGACTATTTCGATCGCCGCCTCCAAGGGGCAGCGGCCGGAATGCCTTATAACGAGACGCTTAATTTTGAGCTTGCCGGTCCTAAGAACAACGCCCCCGGATTTTACAGCCTGGATAAAAATAATTTCCAGCCCAGGGTCTCAGTCGCATGGACACCGAAGTTCAAATCGGGATTCTGGAGCAAACTCTTTGGAAAAGATGACGAATCCGTATTTCGTGGCGGCTTTTCAATCGCTAACGACTATTTTGGACAGCAACTCGCCGTCTCGTTCAACGCCTTGAGTACACTCGGATTTCTTACATCCGATTCTATCTCGGCGAACACGTACGGCGTAACCGCGGGCCGACTTGGGCCGCTATTCACAGGATTCAACCAACAGATCAACAACCTTCCGGGGGTAGCTCCGCTGGCCAATCGCTTCCAAACACCAGCCGACGAGGCAACTCGAATTGAGGCATCGCTCGATTCAAATCTTGTTTCCCCGATCAACTATAATTGGAGCTTCACGTACGGAAGAAAATTGCCGAAAGGTCTTTATATCGAGGCCTCGTACGTAGGACGCAAAGCAAGACACCTGCTCCTGCAGCGCGACACGATGGCACTCAACGACCTGGTCGATCCTAGATCGGGAACGGACTGGTACACCGCAGCGGGAAGGATCTACGATCTTTTCTACGCGGGAACCGACGTTAATAACGTTTCGTCGATTCCTTATTTCGAAAATCTGTTCCCGGGATTGGGGGCAATGCTCCCGGATGTCTTTGGCTTACCCGCTCAGCCGAACTCGACGCGCGCCGTTTACGCAATAAACGACAACTTTTCGTTTGGCGATTGGACCTTCCTGCAGCAATTGCTCGACGATGATTTTTCAGGCGGAGGCGCGTGGAGCAATCTCTTCTTCCAACCTCAATACGGCGCTTTCGAGGCGTTCAGTACGGTCGGAAGATCGGATTATCATGGAGGAAGCTTTTCGGTGCGTCAGAGATTCGGCGATAGTGTGCTCTTCGATTTTAACTACACCCTCTCCAAATCCCTGGATGACTCGTCGGGCCTTCAGACTAGTACCGCATTCGGCACATCATTCTTGTTAAATCCGATCCGTCAGAAGGACAGCTATGCTCCTTCAGACTTTGATACACGTCACGTAATAAACATAAACGGACTGGTTCAGCTTCCGTTTGGCAAAGGACGTCAGTTCCTGAACAATGCTGGCCGAATAGGAAACGCCTTTATTGGCGGATGGCAGTTGGGCGGGATCTTTCGTTGGAATTCGGGTACGCCGTTCACCAACCTCGTAGATCTCGCGGGTTGGGCTACCAACTGGGAGAACAGGTCCTTCGATGTCCGCACGACGGCGATCCAAACGTCACCTACACGCGGTGGGTCGCAGCCGGCGAATGTCTTTTCCGACCTCAATTTATTGAGGGCCTCGGTCAGACCGCCAAGACCGGGCGAGACCGGCGACCGAAACGTGTTTCGAGGAACGTCGTTCTCACAACTGGATCTCAACCTGGGCAAGTCATTCAACATGCCCTGGAGCGAAAACCATAAACTCCAGTTCCGCGTTGAAGCCTTCAATGTATTGAATTATCAGTATCTTGATGAAAACAGTATTTTGGCTTTCTCGCTTTCCCCGGATGATCCGTACACACCGGGCGACCAATCGAAGTTTACGGATGGTACGGGCCAATTCAGCAACATCAAAGGCATACCGAGACGCCTGCAGTTCGTCCTACGGTATTCGTTCTGATCAATATTGATCGAGTCGTGTTCGCGGGAGGGGTTGAAATCTTTCGGCCCTTCTGCGAACATGACGACACAAATACGCCAATGACCAATTCCGACGAGATCATTACACTCCTGACTGAGATTCGCGATGCTGAGCGAGACCATTTCCTGGAGTACCAGCGTGTCACCACCCGATCGCTGGAACTTCAACAAGAGGCCGTAGGTCGGCAGGCAAAAGTGATCGCACTTTATAAGCGAGCGTTAATTTTTAGTTTCTGCCTGGTCGCCTTTATTTTGATCTTGATCGTGTATCTTCTTACAAAGATCCGATAGCTCATCCCGCCGTAGAAAGCCAAGAAAACTAAAATGGGAACATTAGTGTCATAAAAACCGTAATAGCGGTGTTCTTCTATTGAACTCAGTATTTTTGCGTAAGGATCTGATGCTGGCCCAGGGATTATCGTGGCTCTGCAACATCCGGGCTTCGAAAGGCATCTTACTGAATAAGTTTGAATGCAAACATAGAAAAGGCCATTGAAATGCAAAATCGTAAGATCCTTTTTTACGATTTCGATGACTTTCGCCTTGATATAGGAAAAGAGGAACTGTCAAGAAACGATGAGGTTCTTCCCCTTACCCATAAAGCCTTCCAGGTTCTCCTGATCCTTGTTCAAAATTCAGGGCAAACTGTCGAAAAAGAAACCATTTATCAGGCGCTGTGGGGTGACAGTTTTGTTGAGGACGCCAATCTTACCCAGCACATTTATATCCTAAGGAAAACGCTCGGCTCGAACGCCTCCGCCGGATCGTATATCGAAACGGTCGCAAGGTCGGGATATCGGTTTGAGGCCCAAGTCACTCCAATCGTCGCGCCCGCGGCAACCCAGCCTTTCTTACCTGAAAAGCCTCGACTAATGCTTCTTCGAAATGCGGTCGGCAAGCTGACTGAGGTGGATGATCCGCATCTCTCAGCAGCACCGCAGACCCCCGAAGCTGTAAATCACGGTCGCCGATTCTTTTTAGCGATCGCCACCGGTGTAATTGTTTTGGCTGCAATTGCCATCGGCGTTAGAACGTATATTGTGACACCAGCTCCCGGCTCGGCTGGCGGGCAGGCCAGATCGATAGCGGTTCTTCCCTTTAAGACGATTGGAGACGAAAGCATTAATGAGAAACTTGGACTGGGCATGGCCGATGCGGTTATCACACGACTCGGGCGCCTTAAGACGATCCCTGTCCGCCCGACAAGTGCCGTATTTCATTACACCGATCATCCTCCGGCTAGTTCAATGTCGGCGGGACACGAAATGGGTGTCGACACGATCCTGGAGGGCACGGTCCAGCGTGATAACGAAAGGATCCGCGTCTCGGTGCGTCTTATCAGCGTATCGGATGGCAACACAGTATGGGCGGAGAATTTTGACGAGAACTCCACCGATCTATTCAAGGTCCAGGATTCCATCTCGACCAAGGTAGTTCGTGCTCTTAAGTTAAATTTAACGCCGCAGCAGGAAACAGCCCTGAATCGCCACGCTACGAGCAGCACGGAGGCATATGAGGCGTATCAACAGGGCGTATACTTCGGCAACTTCCGAACGAAAGACGGGCTCGAGAACGCAGTTACATATTTTCAGAAAGCGATCGACGCCGACCCGAATTACGCAAGAGCTTATGCGATGCTTTCCGACAGTTACAATATGCTCGCGTATTACCACTTTGCCGATCCGTACGAAATGAGCAAAAAGGCTTCCGAAGCCGCGGCCAAAGCTCTCTCCATCGACGAGGATATTCCCGAAACCTACATTGCTTTGGCGTATCTCAAATTATCTGGAAAAGAAGGTCTGAAAGAATCACGATCCCTTCTTGAAAAAGCGATCGAGATATCGCCTTACAACTCTCTTGCCCATGTTCGCTACGGTTGGGTGCTGCTAAATATGAAGGATCTGGAGGGCAGCGTCGAACAAATGAGGCTGGCACAGCTATACGATCCTGCCTCCGCCATCAGCAACGGGGCACTTTGCAGCGTTCTGGCATTTCAGTCCAAGGCAGAAGAGGCAGTTAAATACTGTGAACGATCAGCCTCGATCACACCAAACATGGATACCGCTCAACTGTCGCTCGCGGAGGTGTATTTCGCGGCGGGGCGGCATGATGACGCGATCAGCCTGGCTGAAAAGGTTATTTCAAATGAGAAGGGAGACGAACGGCTTTTCTCCTTAGGTTCGCTTGGCTACTTTTATGCAAAGCACGGCGCCAAATCAAAGGCGTTAGCCATCGTAGACGAGATCAAACCAAACGCTTCACGAAGGCCGATGATGCTTAATGACCTGGTCGTCATCAACTACGCGTTGGGCAAGCGTGATGACGGATTTGCATATTTTCAACAGGCCTTCGAACGACGGGCCATCATTCCCCTTCGCCTCAATTACGACCCCATGTGGTCAGACGTTCGGGCTGACGAACGTATCGCCCAGCTTAGTAAGCAAGCAAACGAAATGACGGATGCGGGTTGACACGTCGGTTAAAGCATCGCAAGGCGATTTTTCTTTTCTGACCTGCAACCTCATTTACTCCATCCAAAACAGAGCCAAAGATCAAAGCTGCTCAAACCAAACCGACCGAAACCGATCAAGCTCGGTTCGTCTTCGCCTCTTTTTCGATCGTTTTTGTCCCTTTTTCATGTGAAGTCGGGAGTTTTTCACGTGAATCTGGTCTCTTTCCACGTAACTTTGGTCTTTTGTTAGTTGACTTTGGTCTTTTGTCAGTTGACTTTGGTCTTTTGTCAGTTGACTTTGGTCTTTTGTTAGTTAACTTTGGTCTTTTGTCAGTTAACTTTGGTCTTTTGTTAGTTAACTTTGGTCTTTTGTTAATTAACTTTGGTCTGTTTTCACGCAAACTTTAGAGGGCGAACAGACGACTATCTAATCATCTGAACATTCAGGTTCAGTTTGGTTCTGCACCGATGTAGTCCCGATAAAGTTGTTTTTGCTTGTCGGTTGGAGACGCAAGCGGCGTGAAACTGTAGTCTTTTCAGGAACACGAAACATCATCGACGTTCTCTCTCAAGTAGGCACTAAGGTCGTCGAGTCAGATTCACCGGACAGACGCGGCAAACGATTAGAGAAAACGTTCAGGCCTCGATCTCGTAATCGACCAGTTTACGAAAGTATTGCGGATCGGCTAGATATGCTTCCCGTAGGACGATCGACTCCTTGTCGATGGCCCGGTCGATCGCCAAAACGCCGTCGAGGTGATCGATCTCGTGCTGGAGCAATTCCGAGGTCGCGATGTCCAGCCGGTTCCAATCTTTGTGTTCGCCGTTCTCATCTTGAAAATGGACAGATATCGAACGCGCCCGCTCAAGCCTAACGAGCAGTGTGGGAAAACTCATGCAATCGTCCCACATCGTGAAGCGGTCTTCGCTCGCCCATGTGATCACGGGGTTTATTATAAAATGGCGCGTACCATCGAGGTGCATTGCGATGAGACGCATTGCTCGACCTATCTGAGGAGCCGAGATGGCCCTGCCGAAATGATTCCGTTTGCGGAAATCGAGCAACGTCGAATACAAAAGCTGTCGCTCTGATGCGAATGTCGAATCATCAAACACATCCACCGGCTGCGCGACCGTGCGCAGAGCCGGATCGCCAAGCAGCTTGATCTCGGCGACTTCAGACGGATCGATCTTCGCTAGGAAATTCTCGTTGGTTCTCATCACGAATCCGCTTCTGACTTTAACACGGAGGGCGGGATTCGCTGAGTGAATCGCACAGGCATTCGGTAAATTCTTCGGCATTTGAAGGACGAATTTTGGCTGGGAGCTGCGCTACAATTTAGTGTCACAGGAGGATCTAACAAAGGATGGCAATCGTGCAAAAGTTTCTGGGGGCAATTCTAATAAACGCCTTGGTCGCGATAGCGGCTTTTTCAAATGGGAGCACGATCAGCGAAAAGGGTTTCACCGTAACCAAGGTCGGCGACGGCGTTTATGCGGCGGTCGGTGACGACGGCGGAGCGGCCGGAAGCAACGCCGGATTTATTGTCGGAAGCAACGGGGTCATCGTCGTCGATTCCTTTCAAGGTATCATGCCAGCGAAAGACCTGCTGACCGAGATCCGAAAAGTTACGAACCTTCCGATCCGTTATGTGATCAACACCCACTATCATCTTGATCATGTCGGCGGCAACGCAGTCCTCGCCGAGGCAGGTGCGACGATCCTCGCGCATCGCAACGTACGCGGCTGGGAACGAACGGAAAATCTGAAATTCTTCGGCGCCACGCCTAAGCCGGACAAACGAGCGCTTGTTGAAGCACTGGTGCTGCCCGATATGACTTACACGGATTCCGTGGATATCCATCTTGGCGATCGGTCGATCAAGGTGTGCTACATGCTGGGCCACACCGGGGGCGATTCAGTGGTGATCGTACCTGGGACAAAAAACCAGCCCTCTGACATAGTTTTCGCGGGCGATATCGTTTGGCAAAAACACCTGCCGAACCTGATCGATGCTTCGACCGGCCCTTGGATCGAGACTCTGGACAAACTGCTCGCCGAGTATCCGACCGCGACGTTCGTTTCAGGACATGGAGGTGTCGCTTCGGTTTCCGACGTGACTGATTTTCGAAACTATTTGGCGACGCTGCGAAAGACAGTCGAAAAGGCCCAAAGCGAAGGGAAGGCAGCGGACGCATTGATCGCGCAGGTTACTACCGAGCTAAAAGAAGCTTACGGTAAGTGGGGCTTCTTCGACTACTTCATCAAGCCTAACATCGTGCAGACCGCAGCCGAACTCAAAGGCGCAAAAAGGATCCCAGTTCCGGTAAAGAACTAGGATCCCTGTGTCAATTCCGCCACGCTATTAGAAGATCAAAATACGGGCTTCTTCAGAATGTCGGCCAGTCCCCGCATCCGCGATGCGTCCGCAGGATTCTTCGCGGAGCCGACATTTTTGTCAATAGCCGAAGCGAAGCTCTTGAGGCCGCCTGCCTTCTTGCTCGTCTCAGCCTTTTGAATTGCCTGCCGCAGGGAAGTGATCTGATCGGAAGGCATAGCCTGCGAACGCTCGAGCTGGTCAACGTATGCCTTTGCTACAACCAGCTTTCTCGGCCATTCGATCTTCTGCTGATTCTGGACATTCAATTCAGCGACCCGAACTGTTTTAGCCGCGTCTATCTCATTTTGCGTCAGGCGTTCCGTCGGCGTCAGCTCAAAGATATCGAGGCCGCGTGCGATCTCCGACGCATAAATGTGGCCGTTGTACCAGTAGGCTGACCAGTCGCCGCCAAGGATCAAGGTATTCGGGTCGATCGGTCCGCGATCGAAGTAGGCGATCTCCGTTGGATGGTCGGCGTCAGTGAAATCCATTACCGAAATGCCACCCTGATACCAAGCTTGCACCTCGATATCCCGGCCGGGAACCGGAACGAGCGAGCCGTTGTGTGCAACGCAATTCTCGCTGTCACCTTGTGCAGCCGGCATCTTGTAGTAGCTGGCGAAGCTCAGCTTGTTGTCAGCTAAATGGAAAACTGCATCCGCCCCCCATTTGTTCGGATCATTTCCGCGGCATCGCGCACCGAGTCCACCGCCCCATTCATCAGTGAACACGACCTTTTTCCCATCATTCGAAAACGATGCTGAATGCCAATACGAATAATTGGGATCATTTACCGCGTCGACCCGTTTGGGATTCGCGGGATCTTTGATATCAAGCAGTATGCCGTTCCCCTCGCATGCGCCCGCGGCGAGTCCGATCGCCGAGTAAACGGTAATGTCATGGCACTGGTCGGTATCCGACGGCTTTGACAGCCCGTTCATTGTATGTGAGCCGCCGTTATTGAGGCCGTTTACGACGCCAGACCGTGCGTCCATAAACACGCGGGGACTAGACACGATCTTGGCATCCTGCGGCGCCTTGACTGGCACCTTGATCACGTCGATACGGAAGAGAGATGTGTTTTGATCTTTGTCCGGCGTGCCACCCGAGCACCCAGCAAGCTCTTCTCCTTGACGGACAAAAGAGGTTCCCGACACATAGATGTAAACATTGTTCTTATCGTTTGGATCGACTACCAGGGTGTGAGTATGTGAGCCCCGGCAGGTCTGAACCGCACCCACCTGTTTCGGGTTCGAAATGTCAGAAATATCAAAGATCCTCACACCCCGGAAACGGTCTTTTTGAGCAGCCGGCTCCTGATTCTGTTGTCCCGCAGCCGGCGGGGAATCGGGGGGAAATCCTTGTGCACCACAATCGAGACGGCCATTCGGCATCTCAACGGACATAAAGAGGAGGTTGTTATAAACGGAGACATCACCCTGTCCTCCCGGACAGACCAGCGAAGTCAGCAATTTGGTCCCCGCCGGATCGGAGATGTCATAGATACTGATCCCGTAGAAGTTCCCCTGAAAAAGGTGATTGCCCTGAAACGCGAGATCCGAGTTCGCAAAGGCGAGTTGAGCGATAACAAGTTGTCTCGCCTTTGGCATCTTCGATGAATCGCCGATGCCGAGAAGGCCGAGAGCCTTCTGCACCTTAGGATCATCCGCATTGTCGGTGCCGAGTTGGAACGCATCCGGCTTTTTGAGCAGCGAAAGGTGCTTGATCCCAAGGGAAGTTTCACCGGCGTCGTACATTCCGGGAGTCAATTTGGCACGCGGGTCGCCGCTATCCGAGCCGGTCATACCCGCCGGTAACGGCGGAGCCTGCGGAGGCGCTTGAGCAAAAGTCCGGACTGCAAATGATGTTCCCAGAACTAGCGAACTTGTAAGTAATAAGAAAGCGATTTTATGTACTCGATTCATTGTTTCTCCTCTACGGGTTTCTCATCCAACATATTCTGCATGATCCTGATCTCTGCGCGTTGCCCGCTGTCGACATCCGTTGTGAAATTGAATAGTTCGGCATCCTGGCCCGCTCCGGCGGAATCATATAGAGCCTTGACCATAACCAGCGCTCCACCGTGGTGCTGAATCATCCCGGTCAGGAACAGTCGGTCAAATTCCGCGCCCTTTGCTTTTCGCAGGACCGTCATTTGTTTTGCCGTGAGCATCCCGGGCATAAGCTTGTGATGGCTCGACATATCCATGCCCGACATGTCCATACCTGACATATCCGGCATCTGCACAGTAGTAAGCTGACCTCGGGCCTCCAGCCACCGTTTCATGAAGTTTATTTCTTCGGATTGAGAATGGCTGATTCGTGCGCCAAGCAGGCGGACGTCCCTGTTCTCTGTATGAGTCTCGATCAGCGCAGTCATCTCGACCGCTTGAGCGTGATGCATGATCATTCCCTGCATAAACTCCACGTCCTTCTGCGAAAGCGGGGGAAGCGTCGCCCTGGTCGATGACGGTAATGTTTTGGTTGGCTGCCCCGGCGCCCCCGGTTGTACCACAACCGCTGGAGCCTGAGAATCAGCCTGCTGTGCGAGGACCGTCAACGAGAAGAAGAATGCAAGAGCGCAAGCACCCATAAACGCGCGCCTCGATGCTGTGACTCTGATCAATGACCGGAGCGTAAGCCTGGTACTGAAAAAAAACGACTGCATCGGCTTTGAATGATGAAGTATTAAGCGATCACGCTAGCACAAATAAAGATAATGGAACTATCACGAGTATATCAACTCGATCGCAGGTCCAGGAAATTGAAGCTATTAAATCTTTCTACCACGAAGCTCGACGGCGCGGCTACTTTCCCAGAGCCCAGCACGAATAACACTTGACGACGCCATCGTAGATATACTGAATACCGGTGCTGTTTGTTACGCTTCCGTCCGCTTCTACTCTGATGGTGAAGTTCCAATCCCGGGCAACGGCATCGCGAAGCTTCTGTGTCTGCTGCGGCTTAAGAAAATAGGTGCGCCGGTCGCGCTCGAAGTCCCCGGTTTCGGCCATCATCCTGTCGGCAAGCCTCAGCGCTTCGTCCTGCGGCCCATCGATGAACATCGCGAAATTACCCGGAGGCTTGTCGCACAGCCTGAGATATAGAGCTTCCGCAAGAACCGCTGCAGACTCGTCGTTCATCGCGAGCGTTCGATCGTCCTGCGACTTTGCGAACAGGTCGAAAATGGCATGCGTCGCCTCGTGAACGACGGTCGTTTCCTCTGAAACCTTTGTCGAACCATAGTCCTCGCGGGAAAAGATCATTGCATTGAGTTCGGCCTTGTAGCGCGCAACAGCGACCATGCCTGTAGCAAGTTCGTCCTTGCCCTGCGAAGGTAACTTGTCCATCACCTGACATTCGATCTTGCCATCCTCGACCGCTTTCGCAACCATCGAATAGCGTACCCCGGTGACGACCAGTCCGCCCAACTCGAAACCCATCTTTGAGATGCCCGGCTGGCGAAGGATCCGCAGAACAGTGTTTGCAAGTTTCTGATTTGTCATAAGCCCATCCAAGACTCCTGGCAACCAAAATGTCCGCCAAAGTAGTTGTATTTGCGAACGCAGTCTCAGTTTTCAAAAAAAGTTTATCACTAGCGCTGTCGATTTTTGATTTTAAATCGCTGGACAATGAAATTCGCGGAGGGACTGCGGTTCTCAAAGAATCGATAGGATCTTACCGAATCGCCAAAAAATTATGCTCGGACAAATTCTGGCTGTATTCCAACTCTACCTATCCGTCATGATCTTTGTTCTGTAGGAGTGACATCCGATCGTACCCGTGTGGTAATAAAGTGTATCCAGCCCGATTTAGGAGGGTCCATAAACCCAGATCAGGTCAAGACAAAGCTATCCACTTGGCCTCTTTCACTTCTCGTGCAAATGAGTTCGTGATTACTGGTCTTCGCTCGGTGGCGATAGGAATTCAACTGCGCGCCCAAGTGGAGCATCACAATACTGGTTCAATAAATTCGGCAAATATCTACAAATCGTTCGTAGCAACCAGCAGTGCTCGCAGTTTGAGGCGCGCCTTGTGAAGCTGCGATTTTGAGGTTCCGATCGAGATGCCGAGCAATCGGCCAACCTCCTCATGCTCAAATCCTTCAACATCGTGCAGCAGAAACACCTTCCTGTAACCAACTGGAAGTTCGGCCACCGCATTCTTAAGAGCTATACGGTCGATCACTGGCATTTTTCTCGGGTTGGACGTGCCATGAACGGTCTGTTCCGGCATCTCACCCGATTCAGAGGTTTTTTCGTTCTTGAAACTTCGGCGGCGGAAATGCATTAGCACCTGGTTGATCGTCATACGATGCAGCCAGGTCGAAAAAGCCGAACCGCCCCGAAAGCTGCCTGCCTTGCGGAAAACCTGCATGAAAACTTCCTGCGTTAGGTCCTCAGCCTCGGTCGGGTTCCCGGTCATCCGGAACGTCACGCTGTAGGTCCGGCGGTGGTGCCGCTGGTAGATCAACTCAAAAGCCGCCCGATCGCCATTAGCAACCATCTTACAAAGTTCAAGATCCCCAACTGATTCATCGATGACAGGGGTCGCTTCGACAGACAAACCTTGTTTCGCCGAAGATTGAACCAGCTGCAGCTCGGCCGTATTTTCAATTCCAAAAGTAGTACCAGCATTGATCGCCGCGGTATTCGATTCCATAAAATTTCCCCCTTGCTCCTTATAAACTATTTATTTACTTTATTTACTCGCCGTATTTCGACTCTTACTTTCAAAAGACTCAGCCGTTGGACGACCATACAACACCTGTTGAATCTATTGTTCACCGCCGGAGGCAAAGTAATATTTAGGAAATTCTGATTATTTTCTGAAAAATTTATGAAAGGCGACCCTTTTGTCTAAGAATTTGCCCTTTGGATGCCCTTGCATTCCCCAAAAAAGAGGGATAGCATGCTCGATATTTTAATGAAGAACGCGGTCGTCATTGCGGGCGGATTGTCAGGCATGGTCGTCGTTGCCTTGATAATTGGCACTATGTACGTCGGCATACCGCAGCCGACAGCCACGCGGCAAGTCGGCTTGCCCTCCACCGTCTCAAACACCCTCAAAACTGTTACCGGCGTAGATCAGCGTCGGAAGTTCGCGTATAACATGGAAGTGAATGCGGTCGAGATCGCACCGGCGCTAACGAACGCGCGATACACGGTTGAGGGCGAACAAGCGACGACGTTGGTCATTACATCCGAAGGGATATCGATGGGCGACTGTTTGGACATACAGAAAAGTACTAATGGTCAGTCAGCAGCGTCAATTGGATTTACAAATCTGACCTGCCGGAATCCTGTCTCTAACGGCGAATGGACACTTCCTTTACCTTGATGAACGAACCAAAACACATTCTTCCAAAAAGGAGAAGCCCATGATACGAGTAGTTTTTGCCATTCTTCTCGTGCTGATGTTGATCGGTGTCGCATCGGCTCAGATCAGGAGTGTATACACAAAAGTCAGCGATAGGAGCTGCGCAAGATTAAAGCCCGACCAAAAAAACGGTGAGCTGGAAAGCTTCAGATGCAAGGGCGTCGGCAAATATTGGATCAACCTCGTTTATGGCGAAGACAGCGGTACCGCGATGCTCGTGATGCCGTCAGGAAAAAAGGTTGGCACTCTCCTTGGTTACGCTGGCCCCAATCGCGTCGGCGAGACCGCCGAATGGCGGGTCAGAAATGGAACCCCGATCGGGCTGATAGTTCGTTCCGATCTGTTTGATCCGAGCATCGGAAAGGTGAGCAAATCACTTTTGGTCGTCCTGAAGATCTCCCGCTCCGAAGCCTGCATAATCGACGCGGTGAAAGGCGGCAAGACCCAAAATGCAGAGGCAAGAAAACTTGCTGACAGTTCAAGCTCAAAACCCTGCAGGCCCGATAACTGGTTTCCCGAAGGTTTCTAAGATTTTCTTTTTGCAGGAAGCCGGGACAAACCGTTTCGCAGCGGCGTCTCGGTTCATGGCCGCTAGAGGGATGTCCGAATAGTCGAAAGGTTGGTGGAAGCGACCAATTCAGTAGTCGAGCATGACTCATGATGAAACGCCCCTGTCACGCGGCCAACTACGTTCGCGGACGCTGAATAGGTGAGTCCAAATCCTTCTCAGCAAAATACGAAAGGGATTCCACAACCCACGAAGTGAGTTCGACAACTTACGAAATGAGTTCGACAGCTTACGAAGTGAGTTCGACAGCTTACGAAGTGAGTTCGACAGCTTACGAAACGAGTTCGACAGCTTACGAAGTGAGTTTGACAGCTTACGAAGTGAGTTTGACAGCTTACGAAATCATTTCGGCAATTGCTAAAATCATTTCAGAAATGTGAAAAATGGCCTTTCAGCCTCGATCATGTCCGTTCAAGAGATATGAGCAGAAAAAGGGGCTTGTCCATAGGGCCCGGGACAAAATTCGGCTAACCAACGATAAAAAGGCTGTCTGTGAACTTACCTCTCAGACAGCCTCCTAATCTTCAATACTGCCGCTGATTCGCATCGGCAAACGGTGATTCGGTTGGTTTCTAATATCGCCTCAATCCGAGTATCGACTCAACGATATTGCTTAGGATACTGACAGAGCCCCCATCGTCCCTACCGTACCGAAAACGGCTGCTGTATCCGTCGTTATAGCCTTTTTGGAAACCCTGCTGGAAGTAATATTGATACAGCCTGCGATCAACGGACGAATCGTATCCATATGTGCCTTCGCGATAGATCGACGAACGCATATAGCCGCTTCGATGACGACCAGTGCGGTCGCTGCGACCGGCCTGAAAGCCTTGTCGGTAGCCCTCGTTTACGGCCTGCCGAAGCATCTCTGCCTGATTCTGCCGCAAATTGTAGTACCTGCCGTTGCGCCGGACGCGCCAACGCTCACCCTGGTCCTGATTCTGTTGTCTGTAACTATCGTTACGATCGCCACGGTAATTGTCCCGGTCCTGCGCGAACGCTCCGGTTGCGACCGCCAAGCCCATAATTGAAATTGCAAATAATCCTTTTAACCTTTTCATAACACTCCCCTTTTTCGTTGTAATTCGCAATAGGCGCAGTAACCCTGGGTTCTGCAAAATGTATGTTAAGCACACACCCTTCCTACTTGTCGTGTTACAAACGCAAGGCCCGTGCCACTCGCGAATGTCAAACCGGGCTAAAAGTGCGGGTAAATCACCGGCATGACTTAAACGTTGCGGAAGTGGGAGCAACCCGAATCCATTTATTTCATGTCTTCTAGGTTAGGCCGTTTCATGTCCCCACTTGTCTTGCCTGACCCTGCACGCTATATACTCGTCAACCTGGATGTCAAACAATTCGATGATTTCGGAGATACTTTTGCCGCGAGCCTCCCGTATTCTAATACCAACATGAGCGGTCGTTTTAACGCCGTCATGCTCGCAATCAGCATGGACCGTGATCAACGAATTATCGTCTTTTAGGGAAGCGATCCAAAGGGCGTCCTTTAAACTTCGGCACTTCACAAAAAAATGACAATCATATTGGTAGCTGATCTCCCAATCGTCGTGGTATTTATATCGGCCCATATCGCTATTGCGCCATAGGTGGGTGAATGTTGCAAGATTGAACTTGGAAGCGACGGCGTAGAAAGGCTAATATTAACGATCAGTACTTAGATGAAATCAGACCTAGACATCACCCCATTCTCGATCCAGATCGAGGAAGAGATCTTGTCCGATCTTCGCGAACGCATACTCAAAACGCGCTGGCCTGATCAGGCGCCGGGTGCTGCGTGGGAGCAGGGAACTGACCTTGTGTACCTCAGACAATTGCTCGCCTATTGGGCCGACGAGTTCGATTGGCGTGCACAAGAGCGCGAGTTGAACGCGGCCGATCACTTCCGTGCCGAGCTCGATGGCGCCCACATCCACTTTGTCCATGAGCGGGCGAAAAACGGGCAAGGTATTCCGCTGATCCTGACCCATGGCTGGCCCAGCACATTCGCCGAGTTGCTTCCGCTGGTGCCATTCCTGACAGACCCGGAAGCCCACGGCATCGACGGGCCCGCCTTTGACGTCGTCATTCCATCCCTTCCAGGTTACGCGTTCTCCGAGCGGCCCGCACAGATGGGCGTAAACTATCAGCATGTCGCAAGTCTATGGCATCGCCTCATGCATGGCCTGGGCTACGAACGCTACGGGGCACAGGGCGGAGATTTCGGGGCAGGCGTTATAACGTTCATGGCGTTGGACGATCCCAAGCCAATGATCGGCGTCCACCTGAGTAATCTGGAGATCGCTCCTTACACTGGATCGGGGGCGCGGTCGCTGTCTGCTGCCGAGAGAACCTATCGTAATCGCAATGAGGAATTTTGGAAGGACGAATCCGGGTATAAAGCGATCCAATCCACCAAGCCACAGACGCTCGGATACGGGCTGAACGATTCGCCGGCCGGGCTCGCCGCATGGATTCTCGAAAAATGGCGGTCCTGGGGCGACACCCACGGTAATCTCGATGGGCGCTTCTCCCGCGATTTCTTGTTGACCACCGTGACGCTCTATTGGGTCACGCAGACGATCACATCCTCGATGCGGGACTACTTCGACAACGACAACAGGCGATTTAAGATTACGCTCGGACCAAATGACTTCGTCAACGTGCCGACCGGCATCGCTGTCTTTGCCAATTCGTTTGTCGATGAGGGAACCCCGCCCCGTGAGTGGGCCGAACGCCTATACAACGTCCGCCGCTGGACCCCGATGCCGAGTGGCGGGCACTTTGCCCCCGCAGAGGAGCCCGAGTTGCTTGCCCGCGATATCGCGACGTTCTTCGCCGGCTTGTGAGTCTGCATTCGATGTGACCGTCCGAGCAGCGATGATGGCAGGCGGTAAGCGGCATCGAATGACGCTGTTTAGGGAGGGATGAGATCCTGACCATACATTCATGGCGTATCGTGGTCACGGAAATTTCCTGTTAATGAAAACCCGCTAACTTGAGATCACCATTCATTGCGTACGTAGGAAATCTCACTTTCTAAATGGCTAGCTAAATTCCGTCGCGCTATAGATGGTTAAACGTTGCAAGATTGAACTTGGAAACGTCCGGACGGAAAGACAAATCTATGATGATCCAGGCAAGAAGCATATAGAATGACAAAGCCGCCGCGTTTCCCGCACCGGTGCGATGTCAGCGCAGAGATGCCAAAATATTCCTCCAAACCTAGAAAAGATATATTCTTACCACAGATGTGAAATTTATTTCTCCTCATTGTTAATAATTCGCTGCGGCATGCGTTTATGTTTATAGATGACGACGATTCAAAGGAGACAAACGTGAGCCCCACCGCCGCCAATACGCTATTTACAGGCGATCTAGTAGACCCCGCTAAAAACGCGACGCAACCCGAAGCGGTCGCGGGCGACTTACGGCCTGACGACCTTGGAGCGCTTTTTCGCGACCATTACAAAGGGGTTTATCGAGTCGCGTACCGAATTACCGGTAGCCAGAGCGACGCGGAGGATGTGCTGCAGACCATATTCGTGCGACTCACTCGCGGCTGGGCAGGGCGCGACCTTTCCCCTAACCCGCGTGCCTTCCTGTATCGGGCGGCTATTAATGCCTCGCTTGACATAGTAAGGCTCCGTAAGCGGGCCAATTCAGTCTCTTTGGATGTCGTGGATATTGATCAAAGTTCGACCCACCCCGTGGCGAGTCCGGCGGACGATTTTGCGGATTTGGAACTTCGCGAACTTGTCCGTCAGGCGGTTGCGAAACTCGAAGGGCGGACCGCGACGGCGTTCGTGCTCCGCTATTACGAGGGATACGACAACGGCCGCATCGCGGAAGTTTTAGGAACAACGCAAATGGTTGTCGCGGTCACGCTGCACCGCGCCAGAACCCGCCTGCGCAAAGAGATCGGCAATTATTTGGAGAAACATCATGAAGCACAATAAACAAGAGCTGGACGCGATAATAGACGACGTTACGCGCGATATACGCGACGAGCAGATCGATCCATCGATCGTCAATCAATCCGCGACGCGTGTCTGGGAGAGGGTCAGCCAACAGGCGGCGGAAAATTTATCCTCGGTAAGTTCACAGTTGGAAGATCAAAATACGATGAACTCTAGCAATAATGCCAAACAAATTCGGGGGTGTGACGATTTCCAATCTCTCATCCCGGCGTATCTTGACGGGAAACTATCAACAGCCCGAACTCTTCTTTTGAAAGATCACTCCAATGAGTGCATTCCTTGTCGCCAGGAGCTGAAGGCCCAACGGGCCTACGCCGCCTCAAAGACGGCAACATTTGTCCCACGGCAACCCACTAGCCGCACCGGTCGGCAGCCCCAATCCGCACCCGCGAACCGTTGGCGCACGTCGAATGTGACGCGCTGGAGCATCGCCGCGGCGCTGGTCATCAGTGTCGGCATTGGGGCGATGTTTATGTACGAACGGTTTGACCCATCCGGAACCACGCTTGCGGCGACGGTCGAGAATGCGAACGGCCTGGTTTACGTAGTTTCCGATCCTGGGACTCGCCCGCTTGCGGTAGGGGAACAGCTTCAGAAAGGCGAACGGGTCCGCACGGCGAAGGATTCTGATGCGGTGCTGCGGCTCGCGGATGGTTCGACTGTTGAAATGCGTGAACGTTCTGAGTTTTCGGTAACTCAAAACATGCGCGGTGTAACTGTTCGGCTCGATCGCGGCGATGTGATCGTCGAAGCCGCGAAGCAGCTCAATGGCCGACTATACGTTCAGACGCCCGATTCGCTCGTCTCCGTCAAGGGAACGATCTTCGCGGTCGAAAGCGGCACAAAGGGCTCACGCGTTTCGGTGGTTGAAGGCGAGGTCAAGGTCGATCACGCCGGCAAAGAAGAAACCCTGCTTCCCGGCGATCAGACGACGACAAACTCAAATTTGGATAAAGCTCCCGTTCCGCAAACGGTCGCGTGGAGCCGCAAAGCAGCCCGTTATGCGAATCTCGTTTCCGAACTAGCGA
>Ga0268264_10001923_pt1 | contig 18729 bp, 15 predicted proteins | sample KBSSwiS32_FD_190357 | JGI IMG/M metagenome (GOLD analysis project Ga0268264, IMG submission 190357) | Switchgrass rhizosphere microbial communities from Kellogg Biological Station, Michigan, USA - KBS Switchgrass S3-2 (SPAdes) (version 2) | ecosystem: Host-associated > Plants > Roots >...
CCATGCCGGCTGGCGGCTCGATCGCGCGCTCGCAGCGGCCGTTCCGATCCTGTCGCGAGAACGGCTCAAGAACCTGATCCGAAGCGGCGCCCTCGAGACTGCCGGAGCTGCGCTTCGCGACCCGGCCCTGAAGGTGCGCGGCGACGAGCGATTCGTGCTTGCCGTCCCGGAACCCGAGCCGGCGCATAACGAAGCGCAAGACATTCCACTGCGGGTCGTCTTCGAGGACCAGCACTTGCTGGTTGTCGATAAGCCCGCGGGGCTCGTCGTCCACCCCGCGGCGGGTAACAGCGACGGAACGTTGGTGAACGCCCTCCTCCATCATTGCGGGGCCAGTTTGTCCGGTATCGGCGGCGTGGCGCGGCCCGGGATCGTCCATCGGATCGACAAGGATACGTCGGGGCTTCTCGTCGTCGCCAAGACCGACGTCGCGCACGAGGGCCTGGCGAAACAGTTCGCCGCCCACAGTATCGAACGGCGCTATCTCGCGATCGTCTCGGGCGTGCCGAAGTACGCGGAAGGTACGATCGACGAACCGCTCGCCCGCTCGGCCACCAACCGAAAGAAGATCGCGATCGTCAAGGGCAGCCGTGGCAAGCGCGCGGTCACGCACTGGCGAAGGGTCACCGTTCTGAGTCAAGCGGCGCTGGTCGAATGCCGGCTGGAAACCGGGCGAACTCACCAGGTCCGCGTCCACATGGCCTCGATCGGTCATCCATTGGTCGGTGACCCGGTCTACGGCCGGTCCGGAAAGGCGCATGGCAAGCTGTTGAACGAATTGCAATTTCATCGACAGGCACTGCACGCGGCCGAGCTTGGATTCATCCATCCGGTGACAAAACACCGGCTGTCGTTCGCGAGCGCCATGCCGCCCGACATGCAGGAACTGTTCGAGGCACTTGGTGTATAGGAATTAACCGGCTAGGTCGGCGCCCCGACTTTTTTGGCGCCCTAGCCCAAAGGGAGAAGACGAAGAATATGGCTGAAGCAAAAGGGATCGTCTCGCTCCCCGCGTCCGGTGGGGAGGCCGGACTCAACCGCTATCTCGCCGAGATCAAGAAGTTCCCGATCCTCTCGCCGGAGGAAGAATATATGCTCGCCAAGCGCTGGCGCGAGCATGGGGACACCGAGGCGGCCGCAAAGCTGGTCAACTCGCACCTTCGTCTCGTGGCGAAGATCGCCATGGGCTATCGCGGCTATGGCCTGCCGGTCAGCGAGCTGATCAGCGAGGGCAATATCGGCCTGATGCAGGGCGTGAAGAAGTTCGAGCCCGATCGCGGCTTCCGCCTCGCCACCTACGCGATGTGGTGGATTCGTGCTTCGATCCAGGAATTCATCCTGCGCTCCTGGTCGCTGGTAAAAATGGGCACCACGGCCGCGCAAAAGAAGCTGTTCTTCAACCTTCGCCGGATGAAGAATCAGATCGAGGCGTTTGAGGAAGGCGACCTCAAGCCCGCGGACGTCGCAAAAATCGCCACCGACCTTGGCGTAACCGAGGAAGAGGTCGTGTCGATGAACCGCCGCATGGCGATGGGCGGCGATACCTCGCTCAACGTCTCGCTGAAGGGCGATGAAGGCGGCGAAAGCCAGTGGCAGGATTTCCTGGTCGACAGCGGCCCGCTGCAGGACGAGGTCATCGCAGAGGACCAGGAGAGCCGCGTCCGACATGACCTGCTGGTCACCGCGCTCGACGCCCTCAACGACCGCGAAAAGCATATCCTGATGGAGCGGCGGCTGACCGACGAACCGAAGACGCTCGAGGAGCTCTCGCAGGTCTATGGCGTGAGCCGCGAGCGCATTCGGCAGATCGAAGTGCGGGCATTCGAAAAGCTCCAGGCAGCGCTTCTGCGCCTCGCCGGCGAGCGAAGGCTGCTTCCGGCCGCCTAGGCAGCGGCGGCAGCGGGCCGCTCCGCCGCCATCGACTGAACCAGCTTCAGCGCCTCATGCGCCGAAAGCACGGCGCCTTCTTGCCATGTCTGCTGGTAGCTCAGATGCTCGCCTGCAAAGACGATCGGCCCTTCGGGACTGAATAGCTCGGCATAAGCTGGCGGGCGCGGCGCCACAGCTGTGAGGCCGCCCGGCCACATCGCGCCGACCCCTTCCGACCAGGGCGTAATGCCCCAGGCTACGGTCACGCCTTTGCCGAGCGATTTCGATTTGCCGGGATGCAACGCCTCGACAGAGTCGAGGCATACTCGCAACCGCTGCTCGTGGCTCAGATTTGCGAAGGCTTGCGGATTGTCCGGCCTGGTCCAGCCGCCGCAATAAGAGGTGACGAGAACACCCTTCGGATCGTTGAAGCCGCCGGATGGATACATCACATTTTCGTTCAGCCGATCGGTCCAGGCGAGGCCCCCGTAAATGCCCTCATCAGTCTCCCAGAATCGCGGGCTCTCGAACGCGACCTTCACGCTCGGCCGATAATTGACCGACTTGAGTGCGGCCTTCTTGGCCGGTGAGAAATCAGCTGTGACCTTGGCGAGTACCGGCATCGGTAGCGTGCAGATGCAATAATCAGCATCTAGGATTTGTCGCCCCGGACCATGCACGATCCGCACGCCGCCCCCGGCGCGGCGGATTTCCGCGACGGGCGTGTTGAGGCGCACTAGCGGCTTTACCCGGGCGTAAATCGCCTCCGCGATGCGATCCATGCCGCCGACTGGCTGAAGCATGGTCGCCTGCATGTCCCAGATTTGATCGAACAGATATGGCTGAGCCATGCTGCCGCGGCTGGTCGCTGCCGGCTTCGGCAGGAGCTCGCTCCATGACAACGGAGGCAGCGGTATCGGCGCTTGCCCGTAGGCTCCGCCTTCGATCGAATAACCGGAGCTGCCCTGCGGCACATATTTTCCGTGCGCGTCGAGTTGGGCGTATGGGACTAGGAACTGGCGGATCATCTCGAGCTCGCCTTTAGGCACTTGCTGGTCGAGCGCCCGGCTATCGATGGCCTTGGCAAGCAGCTCGGCAAGGCGGCCGCGCATGTCGTTGACCATGCGCCGCTCGGGGTGGACCGCGCCCGCGAAATCCCAGCGGGCCGAGCGATTGGCGTTCACCATCACCTCCATTGGCACGCTGAACCGGCTGGCGTAGCCGAGGATGGCGCGGTGTGTGGACGGAATGCGCGCGGCGCCCGCGTTGAAATAGAGTCCGTCATCGAACTCCGCGCGTTGGTCGGGCCGGCTCGTCTGCACGATCTTGTCGCCGCCGCGGATCGTCCAGACCCGACCGCCGATCCGGTCGCGCGCCTCGAGCACGGTGACCAGATAGCCGGCCCGTCGAAGCTCAAAAGCGGACACGAGCCCGGCGATCCCGGCGCCGAGGATCACGACCGATTTGGCCTGGCCGCTTCCGCGCCGCAGCGCGAAGCTCTCGGCGCCTGCCGGAGTGGGGATTGCAAGGCCGAGCAATTCCATTGCCGTATAGGCGGCGCCAAGGCCACCGATCGCTCCGACATGCTCTAACAGTTTCCGGCGTGTGATCGTTGTTTTCATGGCCGAACATATATCGCTACCAGGTCGGAATTATTTTGCGTCTTTTCACGGACTAGCGCATATTTCAGCATAATTTTTGCTGGATTCTGGTAATATGGATAAAATCATCGATGATGCTGACAGGCGAATCTTGCGCGAGCTTCAGCGAGATTCGTCGCGAACCGTCTCGGAAATCGCCGATGCAGTCGGCCTGTCCCACGCGCCCTGCTGGAGGCGGATTCAACGGCTTCGGTCGGCCGGGTACATCCTCCGCGAGGTGGCTCTTCTCGACCGGGCCAAACTCGGCTGGGAACTGGACGTATACGTCTTCGTAAAAGTCAGCGCCCAAGGCCGAGCCAATATCCCTGAAGTGCGCCGCTGGATCACGGCGCATGAGCAGGTTGTGGGCACCTATGTTCTTATGGGTAACGTCGACATGATGCTTCACGTCGTCGCCCGCAACATTCGCGACTACCGAGAGTTCTTTAACGAACATTTGGCTGCATCGCCGTATCTCAGCGAAATCAACAGCATGACCGTCATGGCTACGCTGAGGGAGGGAGACCTTCCCATCTAGGCAGCGGTCACCTTCCCGCTCGCCTCGCAATGTTGCAATTCCGCGCTGAAGCGCGCCGTCCGCACAATCACCCCCCTTGCCTTCCGCCAAAAATCGGCGAACGGTGAAATATTCAACATAGGCGCCCGAGCGCCTTCCTAAGAGCGACTCGCGCGCCCGAAAGGCACGAAGGAGAGTCGCATGGCCGGAGAACAACCCAAAGGCACTCGAGTAATCGCGCTGGTGGGACCCGCCGGCGCGGGAAAGACCAGTCTTGCCGAAGCGATGCTGTTCGCAGCCGGCACCACCGACCGATTGGGGTCGACGGCCAACGGCTCCAGCATCGGCGATTCGAGCCCCGAAGCGCGCCAGCGAGGCGGCTCGACGGAACTCAATCTCTACAATTTCGAATATCTCGGCGACCGCTTTGCTGTCGTCGACGTGCCAGGCTCGATCGGTTTCGCTGCGGACGGAGCCCGTGCGCTTGCAATCGCCGACCTCGCCATCGTCGTGGTCGATCCCGACCCTGCGCGGGCGCCCCTTGCCGCCCCTGCCCTGCGCACGCTGGACGAACTCGGAATCCCGCACCTGATTTTCGTCAACCGCATCGACCAGGCCCATGGTCGGGTGCGAGACCTGCTCTCGGCGCTTCAACCGATGAGCGTTTCGCCCCTCATCGCCCGGCAAATTCCGATTTGGGACGGCGAAAAGGTCAGCGGGTTCGTCGACTTGGCGCTCGAATATGCGTTCAAATATCGCGCCGGCCAGGAATCGGAGCGGATCGACATTCCGTCCGATTTGCAGGAGCGCGAGGCCGAGGCGCGTACGCATATGCTCGAACAGCTCGCCGATCACGACGACGAGCTCCTCGAACAATTGCTGATGGATGAGATTCCGACGCGCGAGAAAGTGCTCAAGGACCTTGCGCGTGAGACCGGTGAAAGTCTCGGCGTCTCGGTGCTGTTTGGATGCGCCACAAGCTCCTGGGGGGTCCGCCGCCTGCTGAAGGCCCTTCGCCACGAAGCGCCGGGATCGCAGGCCGCGGCCGACCGCCTGTCGGCCGCCGATCCGTCGCTCTACGCTTTCAAGATCCTCCACGGCTCGATCGGCCGGCTAGCGCTGTCGAGGGCGCTTGGCGGAAAGATCACGGAAGGGTCTGACCTGAAGACCGAAGGCGGCGACCACTCGCGGGTGGGTTCCCTGTTCAAGGTCCAGGGCGAAAAGACACAAAAGATCGGCGAGGCCCAGGACGGGGATATCGTCGCGGTGGCCAAGGTCGATACCGTCAAGGCCGGCGAGTGGCTGGGCGTGGGCAAGCTTCCGCCACACGTCGAAATCGAATTCCCCGCACGCAATTGCGCGATCGCGATCGAGCCCGCCGACCGCAAGGATGACGTGAAACTGTCGGGCGCTCTCCAGCGCCTAACCGAAGAGGATGGCGGACTGCAGGTCGAGCATGACGATGCCAACCATGAAATTCGCCTGCGCGGGGTGAATGACGAGCACCTGAATTCCGTGCTGGCCAAGCTGAAGCGCCGCTACGGGGTCGAGGTGAAATCGCATCCTCCCGTCGTCGGTTATCGTGAATCAATCCGCAAACCGGTCCGCCAGCATGGACGCCACAAGAAACAGTCTGGCGGCCACGGCCAGTTCGGCGACGTGATCATCGAGATCAGGCCGCTAGGGCGCGGGGAAGGCTTCGTCTTCGAGGAGAAGATTCACGGCGGCTCGGTGCCCAGGCAATGGATCCCGGCGGTCGAGGACGGGGTTCGCGAAGCCATGGAGAAGGGCCCGCTTGGCTTCAAGGTCGTGGATTGCGCCGTGACCCTGGTCGACGGCAGCTATCACAGCGTCGACAGCTCCGAGCTTGCCTTCCGCCTTGCCGGTCGGATTGCGATGCATGAAGCGCTCACCGCTGCCCACCCGCACCTGCTCGAGCCGATGCATAAGCTCACCGTGGTCAGCCCATCCAGCGCCACGAGCCGGATTACCTCTGCCATCGCCGGACGCCGCGGCCAAATGCTCGGTCTCGGCCCGCGCGAGGGCTGGACCGGCTGGGATCGGGTCGAGGCGCTGATCCCGGAAGCGGAGCTCAGTGGGCTCGAAGCGGAACTGCGGTCGCAGAGCCAGGGACTGGCAACCTATGAAGCCGAGTTCGACCATCTGGCCGAGCTGAACGGCCCGCTCGCGGATAAGGTGATCCAGCAAAGGGTGCCCGAACCGGCCTGACCCTTGCCAAATTGCCAGGCGACAGCCGACACCGCCTCGCTTAGACCACGGGGCCAATGAAGCATTGGTTCAAGGATCAGCAACTCCGGTCGTTGCTCAGGAACACGAGCTATCTCGGCATGTCGCGCGCCGTTGCGGCGGTGTGCGGGATCGCTACGATCGCGCTCGCCGGACGCGGACTCGGCCTGCTCCTCCTTGGCACCCTGATCCTCATTACCAGCTATACCAAGGCGGTTAGCGGACTGGCCAAGTTCCAGTCCTGGCAGGTAATCGTCCGTTACGGCGGCCACGGGGTCGCGCACGGTGACCCTGCGCATTTCAAGATTGCAACGGGGTTCGCCGTCACGCTCGACCTTGTGAGCGGCATTGCCGGCATGCTGGTGGCGGTCGCGCTTCTTCCCTTCATCAGCGAATGGGTCGGGATTCAGCCGCAATATCTGTGGCTCGGGATGTTCTATTGCACATTGCTGCCAACCATGGGCGCAGCGACACCGAGCGGCGTCTTGCGCGTGCTCGACCGCTTCGACCTCATCGGCTGGTCGGACACGCTGACTCCCATCACCCGCGCCATCTTTATTGCGATTGCTTATCTCGCAGGTTCGCCGTTCGCGGCTTATGTAGCGATCTGGTATGTTACCGACCTCGCCGGTGACCTGTTCACCTGGTTTTTGGCCTGGCGGGAAATGCGCCGCACCGGACATCTCGAAGGCATTCGCCCTACCCTTAAGCCTACGGAGCTGCCCGGCGCCTGGCGTTTCGCCATCGACGTGAACATCGCTGCAAGCGTCCAGGCGATTTGGGGCCCGACCGGGCGACTCGTCGTCGGCGGCCTGCTTGGGCCCGCCGGAGCCGCGTTGTTCCGCGTCGCTTCGACGCTCGCCGACGCCGCCCAGAAGCCCGCTGACCTGCTCGGGCGGGCCTTTTATCCGGAAATCGTCCGGATGGACCTCTCCACGAAGAAGCCGTGGAGGCTGATGCTGCGGGTGATGGTGCTTGCCAGTGGCGCAGCCATCCTGGCGATCGGGCTACTCTTGCTCGGAGGAAAGCCGCTCATGGGCCTGGTCTTCGGCAAGGCCTTTCTCGGTGCCTATACCCCGCTCGTCATCCTGATGCTGGTGCCCTTCCTCGGCATCTTCAGCTTCCCGCTAGGCCCGATGCTGTATGCGCTTGGACGCTCCGATGCGCCGATCAAGGCGAAACTCATCGGAAGTGTGGTCTTCTTCGGGGTAATCGCACCACTGTCGTGGCGCTTCGGCGTCGCCGGGGCAGCGGTCGCGCTGGTTATGGGCAATGCGGCAAACGTGGCCGCCATGATGCTTCAGCTGAGGGGAGAGCACCGCCGGATCCGAACCACGTGAAGCGGCTACCTCGAATCTGGCTGCTGCTCGGTCACCGCCGGGGCGACAACAATCAGGTGCTCACTCTCGGTGAGGCCTTGGGCCTTCCCTTTGAAACTCGAACGATGACCTTCAAATGGCTAGCCAAGCTCCGGATGAAGCTGTTTCGGACGGACGTCGGTCATTTGAGACTGTCAGCGCGGCGCTGGCTGCAACCGCCCTGGCCCGATGTCGTGATCGGAATTGGCCGGCGCACCGTTCCAGTCGCACGGTGGATCAAGGAGCAGAATGAGGGGCGTACGAAACTGATCCGCCTCGGCCACCCACGCGCCCCGAACGAATGGTTCGACCTCGTGATCACGACGCGCCAATATCCCGTGCCGCCCGGCGAGAATGTCGTGGTTCTGCCGCTGGCGATGAACCGCTTCCGCAAATCTCCGGAGCCGACCACGGCGGAGCGCGCATGGCTCGATGCGCGCCCTCGTCCGCATCTCCTCCTGTCCCTTGGCGGCCCCTCGGCGATGTGGAGGCTCGACAATGCGGCACTGCACCTTGCGGCTGCGAAACTGGTCAGGCGCGCTGAGGCAAGCGGCGGGTGCCTGATCGTGGTCGGCAGCCCGCGCACTCCGCCGGACGCGTGGGCCGTGGTCCGAACGGCCATCGGCGAAAGCAGGGGCGCTGCAATCGTTGCAGAGAACGAAGTCCGCTATCCCGTGCTGCTTGCCGACGCGGACGAGCATCACATCACCGCGGATAGCGTCTCGATGATCTCGGAGGGGGTCATGACCGGGAAGCCGGTCGGGCTCATTCCGGTCGAGCCCGACTCACGCGGCCGGCGCCGGATGCGCGGACGGCCCCCGGAAGTCACTAAAATACGCGATCCCCGGCGTTTCTGGGCGGATATCCGGGCCAAGGGTCTCGTCGGGACGGTGGATGAGCCGAAGTCCGGGCGGTTCCAGGACCCTGTCGAGACCGCGGTTACTGCCGTCCGAAATCGCTTAGGCGGCCTGTTTGAGTAAACTCCAGTTGCGATAACGCTCGATCAACTCGAGCGAGTCGTGGCGAATGTGATTGGACGCCATCTCCGCAACCAACTCGTCCCTGGTGACGAGCCCCCTGTCGACCATTTCAGCGAGCAGCGAATAGACCAGGGCTTCCTGGTTACGGTCGGGATGCGCTTGGTAACGCCGGTTGGCGAGACGGCGCACTAAGTCGAAGGGCCCCGTCTCACGAAGCGTGTAATCGACCGGAAGTCCGGTCTTCCAAGGGTGAGTCCGGCGCTTGGTCGTGTGGAGGATCTTGGTATCCGGGGTCAGCACATCGAAGCTGTTCCATTCGTGCTCGAGGAATCCGATGGTTGAGCGATCCTCGCGCTTCAGTTCGATCCAGTCGATATAGTCGAAATCGTGGGCGAAAAGGCCCTCGAGCTGCTGGTCGAATTGCCAATGCCTGAGCTTCGCACAGTCGAGCAACATGACGGAGGTCGCGATGTAGTCGGGGCTCTTGTTGTGACCCGGGCGAGGCACTGCCAGGATCGCCTTGCCGGCCATGTCGCGCTCTAACAGCTCGGCGACATCGCCAACGCCGAAGCAATCGGGATCCGTCACAACAGCACGACCCTCGAAATCCATCAGGATCGGCGGAGCGAAACGCAGCGGAGTAAAACTCTGAAGGTCGTCCCGGTCCCACTCGCGGACGAGGCCGTCACGAAGGATCGACTGCCCACTCCCCATCAGGCGCGGATAGTCGCGGACGTGGAGAATTTTCACGTCGAAGCCATCGGGACGACGGCTGTTGCGCATGTAGCTGTGCGCCGAGATTCTGGCGCACAGCATTTGCCGGTCGTTGGCCTGGATGAACAACGTGGGACGCACACTAAGCCTCCTCGAAGCCCCGGCCCTTCACCACGCGATCAAGCTCAACGAGCGTCGCCAATAAACTTTCCATCCGGTCGAGCGGCCACGCGTTCGGTCCATCCGATTTTGCGTTGGCTGGATCCGGATGGGTTTCCATGAACAGGCCGGAGATTCCCACCGCGACGGCAGCTCGTGCCAGCACCGGAACGAATTCGCGTTGTCCGCCCGAGGTCGTACCCTGCCCTCCCGGCAATTGAACGCTGTGGGTCGCGTCGAACACGACCGGGCAACCGGTCTCGCGCATGATCGCCAGACTGCGCATGTCGGAGACGAGATTATTGTAGCCGAACGAGGCGCCCCGCTCGCACACCATGATCGTCTCTTCATTGACCCCCGCGGCCTGGGCGGCGCTGCGAGCCTTATCCACTACGTTGACCATGTCGTGCGGCGCCATGAATTGCGCCTTCTTGATGTTGACCGGCTTGCCCGAGGCCGCGACCGCGTGGATGAAATCGGTTTGGCGAGCGAGGAAGGCCGGGGTCTGAAGGACGTCGACGACTTCGGCGACTGGCGCGATCTGCGGGATGTCGTGGACGTCGGTTAGTATCGGCACGTCGAGCGCGGCCTTCACCTTTTCGAGGATGCGCAGGCCCTCGTCCATGCCCGGCCCGCGGTAGCTCTTGTCGCTGCTGCGGTTGGCCTTGTCGAAGCTCGATTTGAAGATGAAGTGCACGCCCAAGCGCCCGGTGATGTCCTTGAGGCGCTCCGCCGTGCGCAGCTGAAGATCCTCGCTTTCGACCACGCACGGGCCGGCGATCAGGAACAGCGGCTGGTTCAGCCCGACTTCGCGTCCAAGGAGTTGCATGGCGGCTATTTAGGCGAGGCCGTCGACAACCGCCACCGGTTGCCAGTCGCCGAGGCCGTGACTTGCGGCGAAATCGTGCGGGAACGGTTCGCCCGCATGAATCCCGCCGCTAACGAAGACGGTATCGAAGCCCATGCGCGCGGCGCCGAGGATGTCGGTCAGGAGCCCGTCCCCAACCGCGAGCACGGCCTCCGCTGGAGGATCGCCGGCGAGGTGCAATGCGTGCCGATAGATCGCCTCGTGCGGCTTGCCATACCAGCAGACGCGGCCGCCAATCTGCTCATAGACGTCGGCGATCGCCCCGGCGCATGGTTCGGGCACTCCGCCGCGGATCACCAGCCGGTCGGGGTTCAGGCAATGCATTGTAACGCCCCGTGCCACCCACCGCTCAAGGTCGTCAAAATATTGTTCGACGTCAGGCCGCGCCTCCTCGATCCCGGTGCAGGCGAGGTCGGTAAAGCCTGGGCCGTCATCTATCTGGACGCTTCTGCCTTCAAGAATCTCGCGATCCGCCGCCGTCCCGACGAAGCCGACCGGTCGCCCGAGTTCGAGCAGTGCCGCGATTCCGGCCTCGCCGCTGGTCGCGATCCCATCCCAGGCCTCGCGTGGGAGCCCGAGGCGCATCAGCTGCCCTTCCACTGCTTCAGCTGTACGCGGCGCGTTGGTTATCAGGATGACGAAGCGGCCTTCGCGCCGCCATTGGATCAATCGTTCGGCTGCGCCCGGATAGAGTCGCACGCCGTCATGGACCACGCCCCAGATATCGCACAGCATCAGGCGATATTTGGCGTCGACCCGCGCCCAATCGTTCATTCGATGCCGGCCTCGGCGAGCGCCTGCTCGATCGGCGCAACATCCTCGGGATTATTGAGTTCGCGCAGCGCGAACGGGGGAGTTTCCACGTCCACGACGGCGATGCGCATGCCCGAGGCCAGGAAACGCAACTGCTCGAGGCCCTCGAGCGTCTCAAGCTCACTGACCGGTGAAGCGATGTAGCGGTCCAGCGCTTCGGGCCGGTAGGCATAGACTCCGACGTGCAGCCGCACCGGCGACATCTCTTCGTCCAGCGCGCCTGCCGGCAGATGCGGGATCAGCCGCTTGGAGAAATACAGCGCATAGCCCTGGGCGTCGGTCACGACGGTCGTCCCACCGACCCGGCCGACGGCCTCTTCGGCCTGAAGAGCTCGGACTTCCTGGGTTCGGAGGCGCATCGCGGGAGTCGCAACAAGTGCGTCCTTGTCGCCTTCCATGCGTGCGATCAGCGCCTCGACGAAGCCAGGGGGCGTCAGCAGCGCGTCGCCCTGGAAATTGATCACCAGGTCGGGATCGTGGAGCTGAGCGAGCGCTTCGGCGCAGCGCTCCGTCCCGTTGCGGCACTCGGGCGACGTCATGATCACTCCGACTCCGAAGCGAGTGCAGGCGTCCGCGATCCGCTCGTCGTCGGTGACCACGAACACCCCGGATACACCCGCCACCCGCCGAGCCGCCTCGACGCTCCGGTGGATCAACGGTTTGGCGGTACCGCCGGCGCCTTTGAGGTCGACCAGCGGTTTCCCCGGATAGCGCGTCGACTGATAGCGAGCCGGAATCAGGATGACGCTGTTCACTGTATCGCCGGGCAATCGTGGATGTGGAGGACGCCGACGGGCCTGCGGTCCTCGACAACGAACAATGTCGTGATCTTGTACTCGTCGAACAGGATGAGGGCCTCATCGACGAGCGAATCCGGGACGATCGTCTTTGGATCCGCGGTCATGAACGCCGATGCCGGATGGTCGAGGCCCTGTTCGATGTGGCGGCGTAGGTCGCCGTCGGTGATCACCCCGATGAGGTCTCCAGCCTCATCGGTTACTCCGACGACGCCGAGCCGCTTTGCGCTCATTTCGAGCACCGCGTCATGCATGCTCGTGCGCTGATCGACGAGTGGGAGTTCCTTCCCCGAATGCATCAGGCGGCTGACCGGTTTCAGGCGCGCGCCGAGCGATCCGCCCGGATGAAGCCGGCCGAAATCGGTTCGGGTAAAGCCCTTTTGGCGCATCACGGTCATCGCCAGCGCATCGCCGAGCGCCAGGGTCATGGTCGTCGAAGTCGTGGGAGCCACCGATTCCGGGCCAACTTCGGGCCAGTGCGGCAGCACCAGCGCGGCGGCTGCCGCTTTGGCCAACATCGATCCCGAATTGCCGGTGATGGCGATGATCGGAATCCCGGCGCGCTGAAAATGGTCGATCACCGGCTCGAGCTCGGCGGTCTCCCCGCTCTGGGAGATCAGGATCGCGACGTCGCCCTTGGCGGCCATTCCGAGATCGCCGTGGATCGCCTCTGCTAGGTGGAGGAAGGTTGCGGTCGTTCCCGTCGACGCGAACGTCGCCGCGATCTTCCTGCCCACATGGCCCGACTTGCCGAGGCCGCTGACAATCAACTTGCCACCACAATCGAGAATCAGGCCGACCGCCCGGTCAAAGGTATCGCCGAGGCTGTCCGCCAAAGCGTCGAGTGCGCGCGCCTCGTCGTGAAGCACGCTTCGTCCGAATTCGGTGACATCCCCGGTCATTCGAGCGCCCTAGCCGATGCGCTCCACGACTGTGAAGCTTGACGCGGATTGAACCAGCGGCTTGGTTCCCGGGACCGAGGGAGACGCATGGCCAAGAAACTGACGCAATTCATCCTGATCGCGCTCGCGCTCGGGATCATCACTGGCCTGGCACTTCACTATGCCATCGACGACGGATCCCCGGCGAGCGAGGCGGAACTGAAGTCGATCGCCGAATATCTCAGCATCGTCACGACGCTGTTCCTGCGCCTCATCAAGATGATTATCGCGCCACTCGTCTTTGCGACTTTGGTCGCGGGAATTGCGCACATGGGCGATCTGGCGGCGCTCGGCCGCGTCGCCGTGCGCTCGCTCGGCTGGTTCATCGGCGCCAGCCTGGTGTCGCTGACGCTCGGCCTGATCATCGTCAGCGCGCTTCAACCAGGAGTCGGGCTCAACCTGCCGATCCCGCCGGCGACCGCCGCGAGCGGGATCGAAACGGCTGCGTTCAACCTCAAGGACTTCGTTAGCCACGTCGTCCCCGCTTCGATCTTCGAAGCAATGAGCACGAACGAGATCCTTCCGATCGTCATTTTTTCGTGCTTCTTCGGGGTTGCGCTGACCGCCGTGGGAGAGCGCGGAAAGCCGATTGTCCGCGGCGTCGAATCGCTCGTCGGGGTCATGCTCCAGGTCACCAATTACGTGATGCGCTTCGCCCCGTTCGCCGTATTCACCGCGGTGACCAGCGCGCTCGCCGAAAAGGGTCCGACGATTATTGCCACCCTCGGCAAGTTCGTCGGCAGCTTCTACCTCGGCCTCATCATCCTGTGGGCGCTGCTGATCGGCGTCTGTTTCGTGATCGTCGGGCCGAGGACGCGTCACCTCGTCCGCTACATCCGTGATCCCGTCGTGCTGGCTTTCTCAACGGCGTCATCCGAGGCCGCCTACCCGCGCACCCTGGAAGCGCTCGACCGCTTCGGAGTTCCGCCGCGGATCGCAAGCTTCGTCCTGCCGCTCGGCTATTCGTTCAATCTCGACGGGTCGATGATGTACATGACCTTCGCGACGATCTTCATCGCGCAGGCTTATGGCATCCATCTCAGCATCGCGCAGGAGGTAACCATGCTCCTGGTGCTGATGATCACGTCCAAGGGCATGGCGGGGGTTCCGCGCGCCAGCCTGGTGGTGATTGCGGCGACGATGTCGATGTTCCGAATCCCCGAAGCCGGGCTACTGCTGATCCTCGCGGTCGACCATTTCCTCGACATGGGACGGTCGGCGACGAACGTCGTCGGGAATGCCGTAGCCTCAAGCGTCGTCGCCCGCTGGGAAGGCGACCTGGACCCGGAGGAACCGGCAGATATCGAAGGACCGCACGCGCCTTCGCACGTCAAGCGAACCGGCAAGATCCACGATCATTTCTAGCCGAAGGGGCGGTCGATGCTCGGCGGCGGCTGGGTGAAGAATTTCGGCCCGCTTTCCGTCATGTGCCAGCAATCCTCGAGCCGGACTCCGAACTTGCCGGGAATGTAGAGCCCCGGTTCGTCCGAGAAGCACATGCCGGGCGCCAGCGGGGTCGTCTCGCCGTGGACGAGATAGACGGGCTCGTGGACTTCCATTCCAATCCCGTGTCCCGTTCGGTGGGATAAGCCCGGAAGGCGGTAGCCCGGGCCGAAGCCCCAACTTTCATAGACCCGCCGCACCGCGTCATCGACCGCACCGGCGGGCAGTCCGACCTTGGCCGTTTCGATCGCGATCTGCTGGCCCTGGTGGACCTGGTCCCACAGTTTGCGCTGTTCCGCCGACGGAGTGCCGACGACGAAAGTGCGCGTGATGTCCGCCTGGTAGCCGTGGACCGAGCTGGTGCAGTCGAGCAGCACGATATCGCCGCGTTGGACGACATGCGGCTTCTTGCTGCCGTGCGGATAGGCCGACGCCTCCCCGATCAGCACAAGGCCCCCGTCGTAGGCGGAGCCCATCTGCTTGTGCACGGCGGCAATGTTGGCGTCGATGTCGGCCGGGGTCATCCCGACGCGTGTGCGTTCGCCGGCGTAACGCAGGGACGCCAGCATGATATCGTTCGCGGCTTGCATGAGGGCGAGTTCGGCCGGCGATTTGATCATCCGCTGCGCCCGGACGACCGGGTTGGCGCTGACGATTCCGACACCGGGCAGCTGCTGTTTCAGCCGATCCATGATCCAGTAACGGTCAGTTTCCTCGAAGGCGACCGGGCGGTCGGCGACCCTCCGCTCGTGCAGGAAGTCTGCCACCAATCGCAGCGGCTCCTCATCCTCGTTCCAGGTGCGGATTTCGGCGGGGACTTTGAGCATCTCGGCGATGCTCGGCTGCTCGAAGAAAGGCGTGACGATGACCGGGTCGCCCTCGGCGGGGATGACCGCGGCGGTGAGGCGCTCGCTCCGCCACCACTGGACCCCCGTGTAATAATCGAGGCTCGGACCGGATTCGACGAGGACTGCGCCGATTCCGCCGGCGCGCATCAGGTCCTTCGCCCGGGCGAGCCGCCCAACGCGCTCGGCGCTGCTGATGGGCGGCGGGATCGGAATCGGCCTAACAGCCTCCGCGGCCGCGGCCAGCACTCGCGTCCACGGTATCGTCAAGGCGGCTGCGAATGCGCCCGTGCCCGCGAGGATTCCGCGTCGGGATACTTGCATACTCATCAATTCCTCCAAGCCAGGGACGCCAGTTCTTTGACCAGTTTTGCGGCGACGATCGCCGTCATGTCATTCACGTCGCGCGATGGATTATATTCGACCACGTCCGCGCCGATAATCGCCACATCAATTCGATGAAGCACCGAAAGCACGTCGCGGACCGAAAGTCCGCCGGGCTCGTGATGCGATACGCCGGGCGCATATGCCGGGTCGAGCGCGTCGAGGTCGATGCTGACGTAAAGCGGCTCATCGGGGATCGGGACGGAAGCACGGTCGAAGTTGCGCATTTCGACCATCTCGACTCCGAACCGTTGCGCCTGCTCGCGGCAATGCCGGTTGAGCGTACGAATCCCGACCTGGACGAGACGCTTCGCAAGCCCCTCCTCCATGATTCGCGCGAAGGGCGAAGCATGGCTGAGCGGGTCCCCGCCGAAATCGTCGTACAGGTCGGGGTGAGCGTCGAAATGCAGAATGTTGATTGCGCCGTGGACGGACGCGAGCCCGCTCACGATCGGGTAGGTCACCATATGGTCGCCGCCGAGGAAAATGGGCCTGGCGCCGTCGGATGCGGCAGCCGCGGCCGCGCCGCGAATACGCTCAAAGTCAGCACCGGACTCGTCGAGCCCGAGGTCACCGGCGTCTTCGAACATATCGTCGCCGATCTCGAGCCCCGACTCGGCCGCCATGTTGCTATGGTCGGAACGAAGCGCGGCGCGGATCAAGGGCGGTGCCGCCGCCGGCCCGCGAAGAAAGGACGAGTGACTGTCGGTCGGTAGTCCGATCAGGCGCACGCTGGCCACAGTGTCGTTCAATCGTCCGCCTCCGCTTCGGTCAATGTTGCACGGCCCACGCCAATCGGCCAGCGGGAGCGTCCCATGTTCGAATCGGCTTTCCAGGACGGCGTGAAGCGCCCCGGCATGCGCGAAATGACCGTGATGCTCGCGGGGCTGATGGCGCTCAACGCCTTCGCCATCGACGCGATGGTCCCGGCGCTGCCGAACATCGGCAGGTCGCTCCACGTGGCCGAGGAGAATCATCGGCAGCTGGTCGTCGTTGCCTATTTCGTGGGCTTCGCTTCGACCCAGCTCGTATGGGGGCCACTCGCCGACCGCTTCGGGCGCAAGCCCGTCCTCAGCGCTGGAATCATCCTTTATTGCCTGTTCGCACTGCTGTGCGCGTTCGCCGGGAGCTTCCCATTGTTGATCGCCGGGCGGGTGGCGATGGGGGCTTCGGCGGCCGTGACCCGGGTGCTCGTCATCGCGATGGTCCGCGATCTGTTCGAAGCCGAAGCCATGGCGCGAGTGATGAGCCTCGTCTTCATGGTGTTCATGCTCGTGCCGGTGCTGGCGCCCAACATCGGCCAGGCGATCCTGCTCGTCGCCTCCTGGCGCGCGATCTTCATCGTGCTTGCCTTATACGCTCTGACGATGCTCCTCTGGTCGTCGTGGCGGCTGCCCGAGACCTTGCATCCAGAATATCGGCGCTCACTCAATCCGCGCGAGATGCTCGCGGCAGTCTGGGAAACGGTCCGTGAGCGGCAATCGCGCGGCTATACGATCGCGCTGACGATCATCTTCTCGGCGCTCATCGCCTACATTTCATCGATCCAGCAGATCGTATTCGACGCGTTTGGCGAAGGGCGCTTCATCGGCCTGGTCTTCGCCGCAGTCGCGGCGCCGATGGCCCTCGCCTCCTGGACCAATTCGCGGGTCGTGGGCCGGTTCGGCCTGCGGCGGGTCGGTCACAGTGCAGCCGCGGCGCTCGTCTTCGTAACGGCCGCCCACGCCGGCCTGGCGCTTCTCGGTCTTGAGAATTTGATCATTTTCATTGTGTTGCAGGGGCTGACGATGTGCTGCTTCGCCTTCGCGTCCTCGAACCTCGGCACCTTGGCGATGGAGCATATGGCCCCGATCGCCGGCACAGCCTCGTCGGTCCAGGGCGTGGTCAGCACGCTCTGCGCGGCGATAATCGGTTTCGCGATCGGACAGTCGTTCGACGGGACCGCAACGCCCTACCTCATCGGAACCGCGATCTGCGCCTCGCTGGGTTTCGTAGCGATCGTCCTCACCGAGCCGAAACGGTTGTTCGCCCCGATTCAGGCCGATCCTCGCGAACAGGAAGCGGCGAAGGAATCGACTGCCGTTCCGGAGGACCTCGCTTAAGGCGCTGCGATCTCTCCGTCGTCCGGACCGGCGCCGACCATCAGCGCCTCACCGACTTCCTCGGTCTTGCCGCGGATCGCGTTTTCGATCCGCAGGGCGACGTCCGGATTTTCGTTCAGATAGATCTTCGCGTTCTCGCGGCCCTGGCCGATGCGGACGCTGTCGTAGCTGAACCAGGCGCCGGATTTCTCGACCAGCCCGGCCTTGACCCCGAGATCGAGAATCTCACCGACCTTGGAGATACCTTCGCCGTACATGATGTCGAATTCGACCTGCTTGAAGGGCGGCGCGACCTTGTTCTTGACGACCTTCACGCGCGTCGTGTTGCCGACGATGTCGTCGCGGTCCTTGATCTGCCCGGTGCGGCGGATGTCGAGCCGGACCGAAGCATAGAATTTGAGCGCATTGCCGCCGCTCGTCGTTTCGGGATTGCCGTACATGACGCCGATCTTCATCCGCACCTGGTTGATGAAGATGACGGTGCAGCGCGAGCGGCTGATCGAACCGGTGAGCTTGCGCAGTGCCTGGCTCATCAGCCGTGCCTGGAGGCCGGGCTGCATGTCGCCCATTTCGCCCTCGATCTCGGCACGCGGCACCAGTGCGGCGACGGAATCGATGACCAGGACATCGACCGCATTCGAACGCACCAAAGTATCAACGATCTCGAGCGCCTGCTCGCCGGTGTCGGGCTGCGACACGATCAGCTCGTCGATGTCCACCCCGAGCTTCTTCGCATAGGCCGGGTCGAGCGCGTGCTCGGCATCGACGAAAGCGGCGGTTCCGCCGATTTTCTGCGCCTCGGCGATCGCGTGGAGCGCCAGGGTCGTCTTTCCGGAGCTCTCCGGTCCGTAGATCTCGATCACCCGGCCGCGCGGCAGCCCGCCGACGCCCAAGGCGATGTCGAGCCCGAGGCTGCCGGTAGAGACCGTCTCGATCTCCATCTTGTCACGGCTGCCGAGCTTCATCGCCGAGCCCTTGCCGAACGCGCGGTCGATCTGGGCGAGCGCCGCTTCGAGCGCCTTCTGACGGTCCATCCTGGGGGCTTCCAATTC
>Ga0268264_10001924_pt1 | contig 18728 bp, 15 predicted proteins | sample KBSSwiS32_FD_190357 | JGI IMG/M metagenome (GOLD analysis project Ga0268264, IMG submission 190357) | Switchgrass rhizosphere microbial communities from Kellogg Biological Station, Michigan, USA - KBS Switchgrass S3-2 (SPAdes) (version 2) | ecosystem: Host-associated > Plants > Roots >...
TATTTCCCATTTCAATAGGACGCCGGGCTTAAGCGGCCGGACGACGGCGGGTTCTTGCACAAATCTCCACCATAATGGCTGAATCATCAGCCTTTGTGCTTCTTCACGACGCTCCAATCCGCTCGGCAGCGCGGTCCAGCTCTTCGCGGTTGTTGCCGTGCTTTGCGATCAGGTCACGCGCTTGTTGCGCAGTTATGCCATGCCGCTCCGCGAAATATTCGATTTCGTAACGGTCTTGGCCCGAGACCTGGCTGCGGTCCCGACCATCCTGCTTCGACTTATTATCCATGTGAGCCTCCGCAATTGGGTGACCCCGCCGCTTTCAGGGGGCTTGGATGCGGCGGCGTCCGCGGCAAATACGCCCGGCTGTCGGTGAAGGTTTCCTCGAAAACGAAACGTTTAAAACAGGTTAGGGAGATTTCCGGGGCAACAGGTTACCAGCGTCAGCCGCAAATCAGCACTTCGCGGCTTCAAGTGTTGCGGGAGGGTCGAGGCCGGCGCGTCGAGGAATTGGCGGAGCGTATAGCGGCGGACAGCGCAGGCAACCTTCGTTTAGGGATGAGCGTCGCTATACGAGGCCGGATCAGCCTCGAACACCGTGTCGAAATACGGGATCTCGTCGAGCCCTATGGCGACGTGGGGACGCGCCAAATTCCAAGAAAGTCATTATATTTCAATGACTCTTGGCGGTGTTGTCAGTCTAATGCGAACTTGTCTCCGATAGACGATACTCTCCCCTGCCCGGCCCCTGTTCAGGCGATAAGGCTGCTCCACCCGCCTCCGCCTGATCTCACCAGCAAATATCGGTCCGAACCGGTTCCACCAAAAGCGAGCGGGCGTGGCATATGTCAATACCGCGCTCAGCGAGCAGGTCCTCTACTTTCCCTAGCGACAACGGGTACTTCACATACATCATCACCACGAAGCGGGTCGCCTCAGGCGACGAGTTGCAGCAACGGAATGGGTTCTGGAGCTTGCTCATGCCGCACGGTACCGGCCCCCGCCACCTCGGCTAGATTAGTCTGACAAGCCCTTAACGACCGTAGCCAACTTCGTCGAGCAACACTTGGCCACCAAAGAACCGTTCGAGGTTTTCGATCAGACGTTGGTTGACACATTCGATGTTTTCGTCAGTCATGCCGGCTTGGTGAGGACTCAGAATCAGGTTCGGCACATCCAACCATTTATCACCGGCAGTTGGCTCTTCTTTGAAGACGTCGAGCGCAGCACCACCCAATCTACCAGACTGCAAGGCTTTTATAAGAGCCCCCTCTTCAACAGCCGTCCCACGCGACACGTTTATGAGATAGCCAGTGGGCCCCAATTGGTCTAATACCGCGGCATCAATAATATCGAAGTTTGTGGCATCCGCTCTAAGCGTAACAAACAGTACATCCGACGCCGCCGCTAGTGCACCAACATCTGAATAGCGGGTGAATTCTACGTCCCTCCTCTCGCGTCGACCCGTCCAAGCTATTTGGCAACCAAATGCCTGCAGACGAGCGGCCAAGGCTGACCCAATGGCTCCAAAGCCGGCGATACCCATCTTCATTCCCGCAAGAGATCTATGATACGCGCGCGTGGACGTAGGCCAGGAATTGGCCCGGATGAAAGCGTCTCCTGAAACAACTCCGCGTACAAGAGCAATCATAAGTCCAACGGCGTAGTCTGATACATCGCCAGCGGTCACCCCGCCGGCGTGCGTCACCTTAATATTTCGAGCGCGCGCCAACTTGAGATCAACCCCTTCATATCCGGAACCCAACACAGCTAGCAACTCAAGAGCGGGCATGCGTTGCAGAAGATCGGGGTCAACACGGTTCGGGCCGCCCACCACCAAGACACGCGCCGGACAGAGGTCTAGCTGCGATAACGAGTGATCATCCGTGGCATGAATGACGTCGAAGCGCACTTCAAGGCTTTGGAGCACCGATGGGGGCAATTTGTCACCTATGACAACCTGCCGAGAATACTCTGATCGACCCATCACTCGAGTTTATCCCGAATTCAATGAAAACATGCAGCTCCTGCAGAGCATCGTACATGCACCAGGATCAAACTCACTACGGCGATGCACCTCACTGCGCGAGCTGCGCAACATTCTTGTTCCGCACTATATTGCGGAGGATACCAATCCCTTCCACTTCCACCTCAACAACGTCTCCGTCCACTAACGGCCCCATCCCCGGCGGGGAGCCCGTAGCAATGATATCCCCTGGGAAAAGGGTCAATACAGAAGAAATACGCGCGAGGAGAACGTGAGGTGACCAGATCATATCATTTGTATAATGATCCTGTCTGACTTGACCGTTCACGCGACATTGAACGTGTAGATTATCAGTATTGAGGTCTGTCTCAATGTGCGGGCCGAAAGGCCCGAACGTATCAAATATTTTCCCATCTACGAAGTACTGTGACTGAACGTGCTCCTCTATATGTGTCAACTTTCCTGCAGTGACATCGTTTATACAGGTATAACCAAATATGTAGTCTCGAGCCTGATCCGCAGGGACATCTTTCGCCTTCTGCCCCACCACAATAGCTAGCTCGCTTTCATGGACCACCATCGGGACACCGGACGGAAGTTCTATTGTGCCGAGGGGCGAAAGCACGGTGCTGGAGGGCTTGATCCAGTAGTTGGGCCGCGGCGGCGGCGGGTGCCCCCCAAGGTGCGCGTGGTAATTTGGGCCTACAGCCACAATTTTCCGCGGTTCTGTAGGGGCAAGCAACTCCACCTCTTGCAGGTGTAGGCTAGTATCACGGGAAGGCCTGAGGCTTCCGAACTCACCGTCAAGCGGGCACACTTGATCGCCCTGGATTTCAGCGTAACGGGCACCCCCATTCGATCTGTACCGTATATATCGGGCCATGACATCACACTCCTTAAATTCCGTAGTCAATCCGGTGTTGCAACTGTTCTATCTAAACACACGTGAGCATATTGACTTCCAAGTCAGTAAGGTACGCAGAAGGTTCGACCCGCCGAATTAATTTGACTTGATAGAAGCTATATATGGCCGCCACCTCGGCGACCTAGCATTGGTCACAGATATGGAACTGTATACTTGCGGTCCGCCGCAGACCCAAGGGGAAAAGAGCAGGCATGCGACGGCGATGAATACTAGACTAGCTGGATATTATACGTTCGTTGCGCGTTCCCGTTGAGCACTTTATCGATTTCCTGCGTAGTCAGGGTGCCCATTCCGCCTACCACGTCACCAATGGGATAGAGGCAGGTAGGATGAGGGAAATCAGTCTCGAACATCACGTTATCGACACCCACAGTTCGGATCATTTCGTCAATTCCCTCGCCACGCTCGAACCAGAAGCACGCGGAGAAGTTACGCTTGAAATATTCCGAGGGCATCATTTCCAGTCCCTCCGATCGGCTAAGTTCGTTATACTGATAATCAAGCGACTGAAGCATGAATGGGATCCAACCGATACCGCTTTCGACGGAAACGAACTTCAATTGCGGAAAGCGGTCAAGCAGTCCGCTAAGGATGAGGTTTCCCATCACACGGCCATTGTTGAAAAACATCATCGCGCCAGCCACGACGGCTTTGATCTCCGACGACATCGACGGCCATGCCTGTGTGCCGTACCAGTCTACTGCCTGCTCGCTTGCCCCCAGGTGAAAATTTACCGGCAGGTTACGGTCCACGCAAACTTCCCAAAGCGGGTTCCAGTACTCGCTCGAGAGATCAGGAAGCAGATTTCCATCCAATCCGGTCTTGGTATGGGGATCCGAGTTTATGTTGATTCCGCGCAAGCCCATGTCATGGGTGCGAGCTGCCTCGCTGGCCGCCAACTTGGCATCCCACCATGGCAGTAGCGCCATCGGAAAGAGACGCTCATTAGACTGCTCCTGTATCTCGGCCATCGCATCATTATAGATTTGCGTACATTGAAGTCGAAGATCTGGATCGACCTGCGCCGTGTTCTGTCCGCCGAAGCCCAGAATGTTTGGATAGACCAGCTGGGCATCTATCCCGAACTGGTCCATCATCTGCAACCGTTCCTTGATTTGCGAAGAAGCTGGGTGCACCTCATGGACTTGAAGCATGAAGGCCTCTAATTCATGTATCTTCGTGCCGTCCGGCCGAATAGCGCTGAACCCCGGCGCGCCATCCCCGATAGAGATGTCCCCATCTATCACCCAAGACATCTGCCCATTGTGCATCTTTACTTGAGGAACGCGATCGCGAAGGCTGGGTGGGGCACGCCTAGTCCAGAGGTCGTGTGGCTCCGTAAAATGCGTGTCTGCATCAATGACTCTGTGGCTTCCGAAACAGGAACCGGTTTCCGGTGGGGTGAGGGTCATGAAATTTTCTCCTGATGATTCCTGTACACGACCTGAGACAGGGAGATGCACGCAATCGCCGTATGACACCGTCTTGCATCGAACGGAACTTAAGCGGATACTTATCCACGCTCCCCAGAATCAAGCGCGGTGTGGGATCCGGAATAAATACATATAAACGGAATACATTTGCCGCTGGTACTCACTTAGGTTGAGGACTCATTAATTGATCTAGAAGACGACAGTGGCGGCTATGCAGGTGGCCGACATAAAGGCGTGGGTGCAGCGATCGTAACGGCGTGGATGCGGCACCAATCCTTGAGCCTGCCGAATGATCTCGATCTTGTGGCGCTAACGGTAGCGCGCGGCATCGGAACCTTGGTTCACCTTTGACCGGCGATGCCCTCCACCGTGATCGCGATGCGCTCGGTGCTACACTAACCTGGCAAGATTATCTCCGCATTCGCCTACAGGCCAATATTTCCCGTTGAATGTAACTCTCCCCACGTTGTGGCAACATGTTCGTACGGGTCGACGTCAGTGGAGCCTGCGTGCGCCCGTGGTGGGCGCCCCGCCACCGGTCACAGCCTGCGCGATCCGATTTGAACAGGCCATCCCCGCTTAGCATTGGTGGCGGACACCGTGTAGCGTTCCGCTTAGAGGCGCCCTCTACCTTCTACAACTCCAAGCACACGGGTGCCCTGATCGTTGCAGCTGCGGGCAAGCCTAATATCCATAATAGAGGCCACATAAGCCCCGCAGGGTCAAGAACTGGAGCCTATATTTCGAGCACAATATTGTCTGACGAAACTTGGTCTCCATCCAAATTAGTCAGATGCTCTTTTTCTTCCCTATGCCCAAGGGATAAGTGCAGCATAGCGGTCCCCCGTTGGCTATCGTTACGATACGCCATATAGATCACACTTTACTTATACCACGTTGAGTAGGCGAGCCAGTGATTACTTAGCCCTCTAATGGCAACAATATTCGGCTTCCGTCATTGTGTATTTTTTGACCACTCCGTTGACCGCGATTTCCGTTAGCGTATGTTTTGCCCAGAATCGCGCCAAGGCCAGGAGAGGTGCAGAATGAAACTTGATCTTCTTTACGAGATAGACGTGCCCAAGCCTTGGGGAGATGAGGAACATCCGGTCGCGCAGCGCCGGGAAGAACGGCGTCGATACTCCGAATCGTTGGAGCAAATCAAACGCGCAGATAGTTTGGGATTTGACACTGTTTGGTGCGTGGAACATCATTTCCGCGAAGGACGTTCCCATATGCCAGCCTCGGAGGTGGTACTGGGAGCTCTTTCTCAATGCACCCAAAATATCCGGCTCGGCTTTGGCGTCACGCTAACCCCTCACGAATTTATTCACCCCGCCCGTGTTGCTGAAAAGGTTGCTACGGTCGATCTCCTGTCAAACGGCAGGGCGGAATGGGGTATCGGCCGATCAACGCCAATGGAACAAAGCGCGTTTGGGGTTGATCCAGCTACAAGTAAACATCAGATGTTGGCTGCAGCCAAGTCAATTGCGGGTATGTGGCGCGAAGAATATTATTCGGAAAACAGTGAATATCTCAACTTTCCGCCGCGGATGATTACTCCTAAACCCTGGCAGGACCCACATCCACCTTGTTGGATGGCTGTCACAAGTGATTCGAGCGCCGCCGTGGCGGGAGAGAATGGGCTAGGCATGCTGGCCATGTCAATTTTGAATCCACTCGAAAAAGTAGCAGAGTTGGTCGCATCATATAGGGCGGCACACCGTAATTGTAATCCACTTACCGATGTAATCAATAGTAATGCAGCCGTATACACCTTGGTCTGCTGCGTCGAGGACCGTGCCGATCTCGAAAAGTATAGAGTGTGGGATGGGCTTAGCTGGTGGTACACAAGCGTTATTGATTTCCAGCTAAAATGGGAGTGGAACAATATCAGCGAGGCTGATCGTTTAGCGTATGTGCCCTTCTACAGGGATTATGTAGCGGGTACGTTCAATGTGCGTGATTTCGACGATCAAGACATGATTATTGTGGGGACGCCTGACGAATGCGCTGCAAAGCTGAAACGGTACAAAGCTGCGGGACTTGATAAAGCCCTTTGTTACCATCCTGGCCCGCTTGGCCATCGATGCGTGATGCGAAGCCTGGAGCTTCTCGGCAGGCACGTCATACCTCAGTTAGGTGACACCACCCAACCAGCGCTTGTGACTGCCGCCTCGCAAAAGGGATAAATGCTCATGGCGCAATATCCAGAGCGAGCGGGGCAACCAGCACCTCCGTCTCTTGTCGCCCGGCGCGCTGAGGTGGACGCGTTCGTCGAGCCACCCTCTCTTGTTGGGCTGGCATCGGAGCATGTTGACCTTGGCGGGATCGCTACCCTCGCGTTTCATCCACCCGAGCCGAAGGCGACCGTGATGTACCTTCACGGGGGCGGGTATCGTCTGAGCAGCCCCGAGCGCTACGCGCGCTTCGCGGCAGACCTCGCAGGGCAAACCGATTGTCGGGTGGTTGTGCCGCGCTATCGGCTGGCGCCGGAACATCCTTTCCCCGCCGGTCTTAACGACGCATTGGCAGCCTACGCAGCTTTGACAAAGACAGACTCGATAATCATCGCTGGAGATTCCGCAGGCGGAGGACTTGCCTGCTCGCTGACGTTAGCTTTAGCTGACAGCTCAGATACCTGCCCTGCAGGATTGATCCTAATTTCTCCTTGGGTTGATCTACGCGTACAGGCGGACAGCTACGACAATCGAAAGACTAGAGATCGAGTCTTTTCAAAGCAGAGCGCGCTTGAAGCAGCAAGCCTTTACCTACAGGGCCATTCTTCGTACGATCCTTTGGTCTCGCCATTGCTCGGCAATCTTGCGCAGTTTCCGCCAGTACTGCTGTTTGCCGGCAGCGAGGAGGTTCTGCTTGACGATAGCATTCGATTGGCCAAACGACTTGAAGCCGTGAGCGCGGAAGTCGATTTCCGACTTGTAGAGGGCATGCAACACGTATGGCCGATGTTAGAGCCCAATCTCCCCCAAAGCCTTGAAGCGGTGGATGCGATGGCCAGGTTCGTTTCTCGGATTGTATCGAGGGAGGCTCGACGCTAACCTGCTTAAGACCGAGCTAATGGGAGGCTCCCGATGGCCGATCGGCGAGTGAACTTCGCCAAATCCGCAGTACGGGCACTGGACATTCTAGAGCTTTTTGGCGACCTTCGTCGCCCTGTACGAGCAGTCGAAGTGGCCAAATTCCTCGGCTTGCCCGCCTCGAGCACAGACCAGGTGCTTAAGAGCATGAGTGGTAGCGGGTATTTGATTTTCAATCGAATGGCGAAGACCTATTTCCCATCTCCAAGATTGATTCCCTTCGGCTGCTCGTTGAATGACACTGGGCCTCTCTGGGCCACTGAAGCGGACAAGAGCGCATGATGCCGAATATGGCGGACTCCTGCGACTGAGCGCCTGCGAGTTGAACAGCTCACTTATCCCATCAACTTAATGCCCGGGGTCCTCGCCTAGGCGCCATTTTTGGGCTGGATTGATACTAAACTACCTATGTAGCAAGTCATTCCTAATGATTACCATGAGAGACAAAGTTAGCGTTCGATCCAGATCGAACTCAGTAACGCGTGGCAGCCCGAACACCCGACTTACCGTGACAGGCGCAGGCGGAGTTGGTGCTTGCAGCCTACGCAGCCACGACGAGCGCCGAGCAGCCGGCCTCTGCTGAACAGCCTATTGATGATCAGAACCGGCGTCCTTGAGATAGCGAACGTAGGAGGGTCTAATGAACCAAATCAAGAGTATCGTAGCTAGTCCAAATGAAAGGATTAAGGTAGCGATAGACACGCCAATCCTCGTCTCGTTTCCGAAAAGGAAGTCGGTCAGCGTTCCCACAATGACCGGTCCAAGCGCAAAGCCACAGAATGTTACTGAAAATACAGCCATTGAGCTCATTCGGACCCTAAATATTTCGGGAGTGACTATGTGCAATGCAGCATTTAATATTCCCGCCAGAGAGAATATCGTAAGTTGTATCGATAAGATCGAGACGTACAATAAGGTCTCGCTATTTACCAAAAATCCTATGGCAGAAATCGGGATTCCGATACAAAGAGACCATAGCGAAACACGTAGTGGCGCGTCCTGCATGCCGCGCGATGCCAACCGATCTACGAGGATCCCCATGGCGATCATACCGAGTACCCCGCCGACGCTCATTAACGCGAGCATGGTTTGTCCAATTTCGCCGGCTGAGATGCCCAGCACGCGGCGCGCGTAGGTAGGAGTCCACACTGAAGTTGCTTGTGCAATAAGAATAACCGAGCTGTACGACAAAATGATACCTCCGACCGCTCGCTTGTGGGCTCGAAAATGCCTGAGACATGCACGCCAACTGGACGGGTCAGCACCTCGAGCGGACGGTGCCTCCCGGATGAAGGGGATCAGGAACAGGACGATCAAGCTGGGTAATGCAAGCATAATGAGGACGTGCCGCCAGGAGTCCAGATGCGTAACTAAGTTGCCGATCGGAATGTGATATGAACCCTCCAGTAGCCATCCACCAAGCCCGTATGAAAGCCCCAGGCCGATGAGGCCTGCCGACGCCATAACAGACATCGGAAGTGAGAGCCGGCTTGCTGGAAACAGGCTGGATATTATCGTCTGACCACAAGGGGAGACCGTTCCCTGTGCCAAGCCTAACAGCATTCGTGAACAGAAGAATTCTTTGACCGTTCCAGCCAAACCCGTCCATAATGCCGCTAATGCCCCGACACCTACACCACCGAACAAAATCCAGCTTTTGGGGTGTCTATCGGCAAGCACCCCGATCAAAAGGCTGCCGATCCCGTAGGAGACGGCAAATGCGGGCCCTTGCAACAATCCCACTTCGAAGTCGCTAAGCGAGAACTCCGTTTTCACCTCTGGCACAACCATGGAGGTCGCGTTGCGGCTAATCATAGATGCCACCAGACATAGGCTTATGATGGAAACAGATAGCCATGGGCCCGAAATACGGATCCATGATGCGCTATTCGCTCGATTGACAGAAGTCATGTAGAGTGTCCCTTTTCTGAGCACTATTTCGGAGTCGTACCCTATAGTCTCCATGGTCCTCCACGCTAACGCGGTGCACAGGGAGTAGATATCGAAGGACAAAACGACGGATTGTTGGTATATCTTACCAATTACGATGCACTCACGCTTAGGTTTAATAAAGTGAGGCGCATCGACCCAATTTATAACTTTTGGCTCTTAGTTTTTCTCACAGTTTTATTGTATGGGTACTTACCGTGCCAAAATTCGTCTTAGAGAGCGAATGCAGTAAGCGCCCCGTAATGCCGACCATTCCGCTCCTCCGCCTCGGAGCTTATGATCACAAATTGCCGACCAGTTTTTTTGGACCAGTATGTAACCGGCGAGCTCTCCGAGCTTCCAGGAAGATTCGCAGTAAAAAGCAGCTTTCCAGTGAGAGTGTTATAGGCACGAAATGCATGGTCTCTCGTAGCGGCAATGAAAGTCAGCCCGCTCGCCGTGGTCAATGCGCCACCGGTAGTGGGTGTCCCAATGGTCCACGGCAGCCGCGAAGGAACTCCAAGAGGACCAAGGTCTCGCGCACTCCCAATTGGGCGGCTCCACAGCATTTTTCCGGTCTGTAAATCGACGGCGTTGAGCAGGCCGTATGGAGGAGCTTGGCAGGGCACTTTAAGGGGGGACAAGAATGGCGTGAGATCAACGGCGTAAGGAGCGCCTAACTGCGCACCCGAGAACCCACGATTCACGAATGGATCCGGCTTTAGAATTCTTGCCGCAGGATCTGATCGTGGAAGGAGCCGAACATAGTTCACCACTCGATTAGAAGGGAATAAAGCCAGCTGTCGAGCGGCATCGATGGAGACGCTGCCCTGATTCATGCCGCCACTATAACCTGGATGCACGATGCTATAAGTCAGGCCAGGAGGGGTCAGCTGCCCTTCATAACGGGCGCTCCGAAACTTGATTCGACACCAAAGCTGATCGAGTGCGGTTATTCCCCACATTGAAGACTCTGTCAGACGAGGTCCTGCAAAATCCGGGAAAGCAACGGAAACGGGCTGAGTGGGTGCCATCCGCTCGACAGAGCCGCTTTGAGGGAAATGCTTCTCGACAACCGGAAACAATGGCTTGCCGGAGCGCCTGTCCAGTATAAACAGCTGACCCCTCTTGGTTCCCTGAGCGAGCGCAGGGACGGATCCCCCTTTCGTCTTCAAGTCAAATAGAACAGGCTGAGAAGCAACATCGTAGTCCCAGACGTCGTAGTGAGTGGTCTGGAATGACCAGCGTACGCGGCCGGACTGACCATCCAAAGCCACGACCGAGCTAGCATACTTATTGCTCGCGGGAGAACGGTGACCACCCCAATAATCAGGCGTCGCGTTCCCGGTCGGAATATAGACCAGGCCTAACTGTTCGTCCGCACTCATGGGCGCCCAGGAGTTGGGGGTTCCCGCAGTATAAAGTTTGCCCGCTTTGGTTGCATCCTCCCCATCAGAACGCCCCACGTCCCAAGCCCAGCTCAGCTTTCCGGTAACCGCATCGAATCCGCGGACGACACCGGATGGCTCCCCTACGTAAAGATTATCCGCAACGCCGCTGTTCACAACAACGTTACCCCGTACCACGACGGGTGCGGAGGTAACAAAGTAAACGTTCCAAGTCCGTTGTACGATTCCTTCAAGGAGATTGACCCGGCCGTTTCTACCGAACGATCTGCACAGTTTCCCCGTGTCTGCATCGATGGCGATTAACTGCGCATCGATCGTGGCCGTAAACAAGCGATTGGAACAGGGGCCAGTGGCGTTAAGTACCTGATAAAAAGCGATGCCCCGACATTTAGCCTGAAAAACATTTGAGTTCGTATGTGATTGGAAGCGCCAGACAATGTGTCCCGTCTCCGGATCCAGTCGGAGGATGTCATTAAACGGGGTACAAGTGTAAAGCGCATCACCAATCTTGAGAGGGCGGGATTGATTTCGAGTAAGCGGGGCAAGGTGATCGGATTTGATCGACGCGGTCCAGGCGATCTTCAGGTGATCAACGTTTCCGGGGGTGATCTGCCTCAGCTGCGAGAACCGCGATCCACCAGAATCGCCGCCGTAATAGGGTGAGTCGAATCCAGTCCCTGAACTCGTCAGGAAGATTGGATGGCCATCGGGCGTTCGGGGAGTAAAACCGGGAGATAGAATGACAGCTAATATAACTATGGAAGCAGTAAGGGCCAAGCCAACGCATACAAGGCGGCTTTTCCAAGATCCGCGAACCAAAGCAACGATAAACAAAGGCAAACCAAGTACAGCTGGCGATAGTAGCCGCGGCATTAGCGCCCAGCCATTTAATCCGGCTTCCGCCAGCGACCAAACGAATGTCCCCATCATCAGGGCCAGATAAGTCGACGCTGCGAGCCTCCACAGCGCCCGCAAGATGGCCAACGCCGTAAAGATCACTAGAAGCCCGGACAAAAAATAATAGTAAGACCCGCCGAGCACCAGCAAGTCCATGCCCCACCACGTCATCATCACGCCGACGACAAGAAATAAAAGGCCATAGGTGAGTCGAAGTAGCTTCTTAGCGCCAGTTTCCTCGTGGCTCCATCCTGAGAGTCGCCTTTCGATTAGCCCAATCAAATCTGACCCGGATGAAAACATGGTGCTACTCATTTTCAAGCGTCCAGTCTGTAGAATGAAAGTGGTCGCTTGGGCCGCGTCCGACCAACCCAATTAGATAAGATAAGAGGCTCTCGCCGGCTTGTATACAATGGCGCTTCCGGACCCGATTCTCTCCCCCGAAGTATATCACCACCCGCATTTCTCCTGGTAAAATTGGCGCGCCTCAGTGTCACCGAATGAGGTGAGTCTTCCCCCCACCCGGTCCAAGTCTGCGGGGAAGGTCTCTACTCCGTTGCTCGCTCGACCAATGTCACAAACTCCACTGCAAGAAAGGCGGGAATAGCCCTAAGCTTGCTTCCCGCCTATTTAAGCGTGGAGTTACGGTTTCTGCCCCAGCCCCTGGAGCCTCAATCTACTCGCGGAACGACGGAGATACATCCAGGCATAGCGTCGCGGCAGGCCTGTGTAGCGATTCAAGCCCTCACGATAAGTTTGCGAAAACCATTTACCCCCGGCGGCAATCTGTCTGGAATGTCGACTAAAAGTCGTAGGAAGCGAACACTCCGTAGTTTCTGCGCTCCTGATACGAAATCGCGTCGCCCCGTCCGTTTATCGATGTCGAGTTTACAACCGTACTGTTTGTTAGATTTCTCCCATAAATGCCTATTCTGGGGCCTTCACTACCGAATTTCCACGAGGCCCGGGCATTAAGGATTTCATAAGCGGGCTGCTTTATCCGCCCTGACGGTTCTATCGAATAGGAGCTGGAATAGTATAGTGTTCCGGTTAGCTCGAGTGCCCCACCGTCGAAATCTTTCGAGTACGTGGCCGAAATGTTTCCCGTAAATCGGGGAGCACGAAACATGCGGAAGCCGGACAGGTCCATGGCCACAGTACGATTTCCGGTCCTGGTGGGTTGGCCAGTCGCATCGACAATTGGCACGAGAACAGAGGCACTCGCATAATCCTTATATTTGGCATGGGTATAAGCGGCGCCCGCGTCAACGCTAAACTCCGGGCTAATCCTAGCGTATGCCGAGATCTCGGCTCCGTAAATCTCCGCTTGAGCCGCATTCTCTATCGCGCCGACTGTAGTGATCGGATTGATATATGACTGCTGGAGATCTTTGTAATTATAGTAGAACGCAGCGGCGGTAAATCTAACGTTCTGAGATCCGTGCTTAAAACCTAGTTCAAAAGAGTCTATGGTCTCGGGACGGACTAGATTTAGCGTCGTATCGTCAAATTGGCCGCTTTTGAAGCCACGTGTGTAATTCGCATAGACGCTGTTGTTCGGATCAATCTTGTATACAACAGCTGCTTTCGGCGTAAACGCATCGAAAGACCCCTCATCGGACCGCGGATTGGGTGTCGTTTTGTTTATGGTAATGAATCGCTTCTCGTAAGTATATCTAAGGCCCGCGATGAATGACAGACGGTCCGTTATTTTGTACGTACCTTCTGCGAATCCTGCGTATGAAGTAGTCTTTGTGTGTGTCTCAACACGGGCAAGTCTGACCCCGTTAGTTACGTTTATCACGGGCGGATCGTAGGCGTCTCGGTGCCAATACCCATATGCACCAGCCACCAAGCTAAGTGCGCTGTCCCAATTTGAAGTAAAAAGAAGCTCTTGGCTTTTGGTGATGTTTGGCATGTCCGTCGTCACCTGGGTGATGGGCAACGGAGTGTAATCACCATCGTTCAGGAGATGCATATAGACATTTTGGTACGCGCTGGTGCTCGTGATAGTTCCCATTCCGACGTCAATATCTGCTTTGAGCGAGAAGCCGTAGTCTTTGACCCTAATCCGCAGTGGAAAGTCGTTCGCTACCTCGAAAGGCTCATCTGGTATTTGACTCGGAAGTGCTCCGAACCGCCGCGCAATGGTGTTGCCATTAAGCGCTGAAAACGCAATGGTGCCCTCATCACGACGTTTAGAATAGTAACCAGTGAGAACCAGCTTGACGGACTCACTGGGCTTAATCAGGAGTTTACCTCTTATAAGATTGGACTGAATTTCTCCGGCACGATTGCCGGGGCCCGGGATGGTTTGCAAGCTTGGATCTACACTTGCACGAGGGTCCGGTAATCTAATAATGTTGCGATTCCAACCTTGCGTGGAATTATGTGTACCGGAGACGCTAAGAGCGACAACATCAGAGACGATCGGCACCGATACAAAGCCGTTTAGGGCGACATCATGAAATTTTCCGTAGCTACCATAAACTTTTCCGGTGGGAGTGAAAGTGGGATCCTGCGTGAAAATTTGAATTGCACCGCCCGTCGCATTCCTACCAAACAGGGTGCCCTGCGGACCCTTAAGCACCTCTATCCTACTGACATCCGCCATCTCAAAGATGTTGCCGCCCATATAAGGCGAATAGACGCCGTCCACATATATGGCAACGACGCCCTCAGAACCGGGCAAGCCCGCGACACTCGAGACTCCTCTTATTGCGGGTTGAAAGAGGAAACTTGTGTTCTGCATCGTCAGACCCGGGGTGACCGACGGTAAATCCTTCGACGTGGTTATGTTCGCTCTCTGGAGGCCGACGCCAGTCAAGGCGGTGACCGTGACGGGGACATCTTTAAAATTCTGCGTCCGTCTTTGGGCGGTCACCACGATATCCGCGCTCTCGCTCGTCGAAGTCTTGGTGGTTGGCCCATCAAATTGGCTTACCGGAGCGGAGATCGTGTCTCCACCGGCCGCATTTGGAGCAGTATCTTGAGCAATGGCCGGAGCCGCATTGAGGGCCGCAGTGCCGATGAGAAGGCAATATGCCTGAAGCGCTCTCGTCCTAGCGAAAAACTTGGAGCGACTCGTGGTCGATAATTCGGAAACGTTCATCTTCATCTCCCCCATCAGCCTCGTCTTTAAGTTCGAAGAGGCGTTCCTTTTCATGCAATGCTCCCGATTGCGCGCCAACTCTCCAATACTATTTTTATCAGTCCGATAGAAAAACGATATCGGTTGTCTTTTCCCGGACGACCCTCGCCGACCTGTCTAACGCAGAGGGCGGAAAAGTGGGAAAGTTCGGGTGCGGCCATGCGAGGGAAGTATGTTCAGTCTTGTGCAAATACATATAGGCGAAGTTTTGCTCACAAGGCGGTCCTTCAGATCAAGCGGTGACAGACGCGCCGGGATGCAATTCTCGTTTTTTAGAGAGGCACGCAGAATATCGGCGGCCGCGGCGACACATAGGGACGATCTATGCACGCGAAATGCCCCTTCGGAGCCGACGCGTGAAACTGGCGGTTGACCTGGTCGAGCGGGCAAGACGCCGTTTTGTCGCTGACCCTGGTCTTCACCGTCCGGCCCCTAGATGACCCCTGCGAGCCCGAGCATGCGCATCAGCGGTTCCACCGTGCATCGCGCGACCTCGAAGCCTTCGCGCCTGAGCTGACGCCAGACCTCGTGCGCGCCGTAGACGCCAAAATTCCCGGTGAAGACGCGACGGATCTCCGGCTTCAGCGCATCGTCCTGCCGCGCACGAGCCGGTTGCCGCGCCAGATCGCACGGCGGGCGACATGCTCGCGATAGGTCGATGGGCGATCGGCAGCAGGTTGCAGATCGGCTGGATGCCATGAACCTCGCGATGCGCGTCGATCACTGCGATCATCGCCGGAACGGGCGGTCGAACTCTGCCTGGGCAAAAATAAGCCGACGCCTTGCGCAATATCGAGTTCGCTTGCCGCAGCTCGCGAAACTCCTGCTCCAGCGCCCGGATGCGGTCCGATCCCCGGCCGTTATTGGGAAACTGGGATAGCGTGCGGCGCTGCCCATGCTCCGTCGGATGCCGCATTCGAAAGTTGCCCTCAAGCCGCACTTAATACGCCTATTAGGCAAATCTGCCATGCCCCACTTTTGGGGAGCAGGAGCCGTAAGGATCGATATTACGATATCGGGATTGAGAGCCCGCGCTTATCTCAGTGCCGGTTGATAAGAGTGCAAGCTTGGCATAGTGTTCGAAATAATCGCTCGTTCTTCAGTGAACGGCGCTTTGGGCCGCATTGGTTGTAACCCGATTGACGGTGCCTTTTTGGAGAGAGACTTATGAGGCCGGCGAGCCAACCAGCCCTAGACCGCGACCGCGCCGTACGCCGCGACCAATCATCCCTTGACGCTATCAACACAACGCACTTCGCAAAATCGGCTGCTCGAGCGTTAGAAGTGATGGAGCTGTTTGGACGCCTGCAAACTCCGCTGCGCGCCTCTGTGATCAGGGACGCTCTATCCCTCCACGCTTCCAGTACGGACCAATTACTTAAGACTCTGGTGAGATCCGGATTCTTAATTTTCAATGAATTCACTAAGGTGTATCATCCATCCTTGCGATTGGCTCAGTTCGGTTCATGGATGAGCATGCCCTCGATGGGCTTTCACCAGTTAACCGAATTGGTGGAGTCACTCTGCAGCAAGACGCAACGGACTGTCACAGTGGCGACTCGTTGCCGGAACTCGATGCAGATCCTAGTGCACTGTCCTGGTATCGACATGCCCACATGGATTGCCGAGGGAGCAATATTCCCCTTAGCGGGATCTGTTAGTGGCATAGCATTTCTAGCGACCCAATCGGATGAGGAAATAGGATGGGTCACTCGCCGCTACAGGCTTGGGACATCCGAACCATCTAGTGGCAGAAAATTGATCGAACGGGTAAGCTGCGTCCGCGAACAGGGATACAGCAGCGGATATGCTTATGGGGCGGATGCCTGGGCATTGGTTATGCCCTTGCCCGTGTGCTATGCGGATAGCCCCTTGGTCATAGGTTTCAGCGATAAGCCTGACCGCATTAGGGGGCATGAGCATCGCTATTTGGACATGATAGACCGCGAGGTTGAAAGGATAATCGATAGGCATCCTGGTTTACAAAAGCCAAACGCGTAATGCTTGGGAAATCGCGTGGTCCGTCACCTGCCGTTCGACCTAATAATACACTATGATCAAATACACGAGAGGCCCGATCGGCATAAACGTCGGTCACGAGCTTAGATAGCCGCCGTCCACTGTTAAATGATGTCCCGTAATGTAGCTTGCCGCGTCCGAGGCTAGGAACAGAATGGCTCGCGCCTGCTCAATCGGCTCGGCGTATCGGGCAAGTGGGATACGATCCGCCTGCATTATCGGTCCAGTGGGCCGAAAGGCCGTAGCGATGGCCTTGCCGCCCTGAGATGCGGTCGAGCCGGGTTGGACCGAGTTTACGCGGATCTTACTACTCGCGAATTCCAGCGCCGCCGCCCTCGTCATCGCGTCGACGCCGGCTTTTGCCGAATCGTAATGCATGTTGCTCAGGATTGTCGGGTGCTGAGCCGAAACGGACGAGACATTGACGATGGCTCCGCCCTCGGGTTGATCCAGCATAATCCGAATGGCCTCGCGCATGCACAGAAAAGTGCCCCGCGTGGTGACAGCATGCATCATGTCCCATTCCGCAGGCGACATTGTCATGGTGTCGGCCTTACGGCGATACGCGGCGACGTTGGCCAACACGTCTAGGCGCCCAAACCGCTTGCGGGCGGCGCCAAAAACCCGCGCAACTTGACCTTCGTCAGCGATGTCGCAAGCCGCTCCTTCCGCGTCGACTTCGGCCGCCGCAGCCTCGGCAGCGTCACCGTTAATATCAACGAACAGAACTGTCGCCCCCACATTTACGAAAAGATTGGCGGTAGCCTTGCCGATACCCGAAGCAGCTCCCGTGACGACCGCGTATTTGCCCTTGAGAGAAAATGGAACAAGAGCATCAATCATCTTTGTACCTTTCCATAACCGATGGCACTGAGCGGGCCCATAGACCTCGGCCCTCGATGTTACGAGCCACAGCGACGAACCCACCGAGCGTTGCCATTTGCACTGTATTGGTTTTATCTATAGAGTAGATACCAATGTATGCATTATAAAATCTTTGAATAAAGTAGTCAAAGACCGATCTATATTGCGGTCATATAATTGCGGTCATATAACTATGCTTCCCATTTTCATATTTATGTTTCAAGGAATAAATCTAGCGACTGATATAAATACATATTAGCGGAACACTATGCCGATGCTAATTCCGGAACAAAGGACAATATGAGCCTCTTCGAGTGAGCGCGGTTTAGGCTCGCGGGGGGATGCGCCATACGAGCTTGGCTATTCTGCGACATATTGGATCGACTTGATTGTGGCAAAAATTTTTGGGAGACAGGTTGCTTAGTATCTGTTGGCGGCAAAGGAACATCAGATGGCCAGGATCAAATTGAATGATGTCGCGAATGCAAAGTGGATCTCCGGGGCCGGATCAGCGACACCCGAAATTCTCGAAACTCTTTGAGAGGAAGAATCCCGGGCACGAGTCTGCATCCACGTTGAAGGGAGCAACGAGCTACCCCCAGCTCTTTGAGGTCAAGATGCCAGCGAAAACTGCAAGGTGACGAGTCAAAGGACAGCAGATTAGTGACCGTGTCCAAGCCCCCCCCAAAAAAAACGAGCAAAGTCATGCCGATGACTTCAGCCTCGCTCTGAACCGCGGATTGTCTCGCCACTGTGCAATCCGACTAAATCATCCCAATGACCCCCTGCCTTCGCCGGGTGGAACAAAAATGAGCCCGCCTTCAACCGCAAAGACCCTCTCGAACTTATCGGCCACCCGCCCACGCGGCTGTCTCCATGCCGAAGAATTCAGCCTTCTGCGCGTTGGAGGCGGCGTTTTGGGCCGCAAGGTCGGCCTTAAACAGCCGCTTGGATTCCGCCTCCGTAGCCGCCCAAGCTGGGCGCGCCTCGATTCGGGCAAGCCAATTGGCAACATG
>Ga0268264_10001927_pt1 | contig 18714 bp, 16 predicted proteins | sample KBSSwiS32_FD_190357 | JGI IMG/M metagenome (GOLD analysis project Ga0268264, IMG submission 190357) | Switchgrass rhizosphere microbial communities from Kellogg Biological Station, Michigan, USA - KBS Switchgrass S3-2 (SPAdes) (version 2) | ecosystem: Host-associated > Plants > Roots >...
TCAGGCACACGACTCGGTGGCTCTTGGATGAGCCGGTCGCGGCCACGAGCTCTAGCGCGTGGATTGCGAGCACCAGGTGGACGGAGATCGCGCGCTAGCCGGTCGACCGGCGGCGGGTCTACCGGATCTGGCCGCGATCCGCGCTCTCGAGGAGGTGCCCCATTCCGCCGCGTGAGGAGTGTCCTCCACGCAGCCGACCATGCCGATGATCGGCCACCCGCGGGACCGTCCTTGGTTCATACTCCAGACGTGCCAGCGTGGATGCGGATCGTGCTGTACGTCGTATGGGCGTGGTTGGTCTTCCTCGCGTTCGCGCTCACCGGGGCCTGGGACCAGAGTTGCCTCGATACGAGCGCTGGATGTGGATGGGATCGGCCCACGCTGCGCGTTGCGTCGCTGTTCGTTGCACCGGCCTTGATGTTGGTCGGCGTCATTGCGGGTGAGGTCCTCGCCCGGCGTCGTGTGTCGCGCGACTGAGGCCCATTGGGCTCCGCCCGACTATGTCGCGATCCGCGCGCTCGAGGGGTGCCCCATTCCGCCGCCTGTCGGCGCCCTCGAAACGCCCTGAACTGCCCCGATGTGCGATCAATCCGTTGGCCCGCATAGCGACTTCGGTGTGATCCTTGAACGAGACATGCCGGGTTCAAGGCGGGCGCTCAACACTGGAACATCCGAGCGGACACGGTTCGCCGTGGCGTCAGGCATGGCGCTGTGTTTGGGCCCACGTACAGGCCCGGCATGTCCTCGCCCCGTCCGATCTGTGCCCCCGAGGGGCTCCACCCGATGATGGCTCCCGCTGCGGGCGGAGCCCGACCATCCGCATTCCGCGCGCTCATGGAGGTGCCCCGTTCCGCCGCTTGAGGGACGCGGCGAGGCGCCCGATCATGACGACGTCCAGACGGCTCGCGGTCTACGCTCACCTCCACCAAGCCGCGGCCCCATCGAGGAGCGAATCGTGCCGGAACTCGAGATCAGACTTCCCTATTCAGCCTGGGGAGATGATGGCGCGTGGGAAGAGGGATCCGAGGCTCTGATGAACGAGTTTGAGGACGCGCTCACGGAGAGTGGCGTAGGCGACCAAGACGACCCCGACCACGGGAACGAGTACATCCGCTATTTCCTCGACGGTGACGATATCGAGGCGCTCAAACAAGTCGCTCGACAGGTCCTTGAGCGCGCTGGCGTGATCCACGCGGCGAGCGCGTTCCTCGTAAACCTCGACGAGGACGATGCAACGCACGAGCCAGTCACGCTCCAATAGCCATGACGGGTGCGAGTAGAGACCAATGGGCCTGCTCCTCCGCTGTCGGCTCCCGCTGCGTGCGCACGGCTCTCTAGTCGGAAGCGTCCGCTCGCGCCGCGACCAGTGCCCTATACCGCCGCCTGTTGGACGCGCGGAGTGCCGACGTTCCGGCCGAGCCCGACCATCGGCGCCGGCCGGCCCGTGGCTGCGTGCTCGGGTGCTGGCCCTGCGTGCGTCTGATCCTGAGCACCGCCGTCGTGGCGGTCGTTGTCGCGCTGGGCATCGCAGCCTTCGCCGTGCGGTTTGGGCAGCAGCGCCGCCCGTGGACACCGCGGCTTCGGGCAGCATGAGATGCGGAATTCGCGAGAGTCAGAGGGCGTCAGATCAGCGTCGTTGTGGCCGACCGAGGTGGTCGTGGGCGCGTTCCGGTCGGCGTTGGTGTCGGTGACGCTGGCACCGGCAGATCGAGAGATGCTGCCATCGACGTTGCTGGGTCGGCTGGTTGACGTCGCGCCGGATGAGCGGGTCGAGTGATCAGAACGCTCGCTGACGGCTCAACGCCTGGCGTAGTTGTCACCGCCAAGCCATACCTCGGTGAGCTTTGGAAACATCAGGATCAGCGCGCGTCCGGCCCACTCCCCGGGATCGAGTGTGGGTTGACCTGCTTTGCCGACCACGCCGCTGCGGAAGACGAGACTCTCCGTCGAGAGCCGATCAACGGCTCGGGTCGCAGCCAGCTCGCTGATGCCGAGCCTCTCGGCAACGTCGGGTATCGCCACGCCCTCGCCCGAGGTCTGCGCTCCCACGGCGGCAGCCACGCTGGCGATGGCGGGGTCGTCGACGTACTGCCCCTGGTCCATGAACACGAAGACCATCAGCAGCACTCGGAGGTGAACGGGCTCGAGCCGCTCGAGCTCGGACGTGAGGTAGGCGACCTCGTCGATCAACGCGGGATCGAGGGCTCGACCGACCAACCGTCCAAGAGCAGCGATGTACTGGGTGTCGCTCACCTCGACGGCTCGGTTCATGACCCTGTAGAGGAGATCGCTCGCTCCATCGTTGTCGAGCAGGGCTGCGCCAAGCGCGTCGGGTTCGAGGTCCGCAGCTTGGGCGGCCGCGGCCAGAACTTCCGCCGTGCGCTTTCCCCATCGGCCCTTGTATCGACCGTCGATGGAGGCGGCGAACCCGTGGAACTCGGGTATTCCGAGTTTGCCGCCGATCTCAAGTTCGTGATCGGCCATGCTGTCGACCTCAGCGTCCCGCTAGCGGCCTAAGTCGGAGGCGCGCCGCACCTAGGGTGAGAAGGCGCGCGTTCCCGAGCGCGCGGATGGGCAGCGCGATTACTCATTTGCGACGGCAGCCCCAACGAGCTAGGGCAACCGGATCTGCTTGACATGCAGGTGCTCCAGTTGTCCGCAGACCTTCGTCCTTTCGCCGCCAGTCGGACGCAACCGATCAGTTCGCGCCCTGGTCACTTCCGGACCAGTGTGCAGTCCTCATGTAACGGCGAACTCGAAGCGAGGATCAGTCGTGAGCGTCACGCCGGGCGAGTTCAACAGAGGACTGGCGACTCGCCATACTCGATGCTGACGGGGTAGCGAGACCCCAACATCCCTTGCGGATCCTCTGCCTCGAGCAGCTCCCGGTCAGTGGTCGTGAGATCAAGCCCCGTGCCATCGTGGCGTGCACCACCCGAGACCAGTAGGCCCTGGTGCGCGGTCATCAGGCGAACGAGCTCAGCCGCCAACTCCACGTGGGTGTACGGCGCCTGGACCCAACGGACATGGAAACCGGTCGGAGCCTGGTCGCTCAGGACGACCAGTTCGGCAGATGGTGCTCCCACTCCGTAGACGACTACCTCGCGTGATGCGGCCCGTACTTCGGCACCGGCATACCCGACAGCGTTCTCCGCTGCCACCAGGAGCGCCCTGCGGTAGTCGCTGGCGGCAGCCCACCAGAGATCAAAATCCTCCCGCGTCGTCTCGGTCATGACGCAAGTCTGCTCCGCCTTTACCTCGTTTGCGACTTCCTTTCCCCGACCCCTGAGGATCGGATTCTTGCGGCCCGCAGACGTCTGCGGCGATTCGCGCGGCCACCAACCCGCTGCATTCGGCCACCTTGTCGGACGCAAAGAGATACTGATCAGCGGAGGTGATGCCGACTAGGTTCTCCACCATGGGCGGGGAGGATGAGCGGCAGGAGCGACTCGATCTACCCATGGGGGTGATACCCCCGGATGGCACAGGGGCTGGTGCGCGTACAGGCCTCACGGCTCCCTCCCGACCAGTGACGAGGGTGAGAGCCCCAGCGTCGAGGTCATCAGACTGAGACCGAACTCCGACGCCGTCCGTTCTGGGAACCGGACCAACTCCTGAGCGACGACTTCGACGAACTGAACCGCTGGCTAGGCATCAGTCGAGATACCTTCGACGCCGCTATGGCGTGGAACGAGCGATGGGCGGAACGACGGCACCAGCGAGCGGACCCCACGATCTGCGAACGGGAGCGTCACGAGCTCATTGCAAGGATCCGCGCCGAGGCGCACGAGAGCTTTTCGTTCGAGTAGCCACCAGTAGCCCAGGATCGGCGCGCCCAAGGCGATGCCCCATTCCGCCGCCAGAGTGCTTGTCCATTTTTCAGCGTTGTGCGGTGAGGACGCACCGGGATCGGCCGCGGCGGTTCTGTGGTTAGTGTGCGTCCGGACCAAGCAGTCGCAGGTGGTCGATCGCCATATCGACTGCGGCGGCCATCGGGGCGACGTCGCGAGAGGTCTGGGCCAGCAGGTAGCCACCCTGCACGGCGGCCATGAACCCGGTTGCGAGCCATGCCGCGTCGGCGTCCTGCGGAATAGCGCCCTCCTCCTGGAGCCGATGAATGATGTCCTCGAACAGTGCCTCCCACGCGGCAAAGAGCTCATCCAGCTTCTCCCGGGCGACCGCGTCCTGGTCGGCGAACTCGTTTGCTAGCGATCCCAGGGAGCATCCGTACTGGCCCTTCTGCAGGGCATTGCGCTCCACTAGTGCGTCTCGCCACCGTCGCAGCCCGGCCAAGGTCTTCACGTTCTCCAGGTATCCCCGCTCCCGCGCGATGATCCTGTCGCCCACAAGATCGATCACCGCTCGCACCAGCGCCGGCTTGTCTTCGAAGTGCCGGTAGAGCTGCGACTTGCTGACCTTGCTCGCCGATACCACGTCATCGAGCGTCGTTCCGCCGATCCCTCGGACTCGGATCAGGTCAGCGGCCGTGGAAACGATCCGAGCCCGGGTCGCTGCGCCTCGCGCGGTCAGGCTCCGCGGAGCTGACATCTCTTCGACGTCCCCTTGGTGCATCTCTGGACGATATCGTCCCGCCGGTTTCCCGAGCCCAGTCAACTTGCTGCGGCAGGAACATTACGCCTAAAGTGGACGAAATCGTCCCGTTCCCGCGCGATACTCCTCGCCGACGGGGCACCCAGAGACAGGAGGCGTCTGATGAAGGCGATCGTGGTAAGCGATCCGGCGGCGACGACAGCAGAGATGACACTGATCGAGCGTGCCGATCCCAGGCCGGCGATCAACGACGTCGTCGTGGAGGTCCGCGCCTCCGGGTTTGTATCGACCGAGCTGGAGTGGCCCTCGACATGGGTCGACCGCGCAGGCCGCGACCGGGCGCCTTCGATTCCTGGCCACGAGCTCGCCGGCGTGGTGACAAGTCTTGGCTACGGCACGACCGGGCTGACGCGGGGACAGCGGGTGTTCGGGCTCTCCGACTGGCACCGAGACGGCACTTTGGCGGAGTACGTCGCGATCGAGGCACGCAACCTCGCGCCCCTGCCGGACGATGTCGACTTCACGGTCGGTGCCTCCTTGCCCATCTCCGGCCTCACCGCTTGGCAGGGGCTGTTTCAACATGGTGGCCTTCGAGCGGGACAGAGGGTCCTTGCTCACGGCGCTGCAGGCGCAGTCGGCACGATGGTGACCCAGCTCGCACGTGAGGCCGGCGCCTACGTCATCGGGAGCGGACGCGCCGCCGATCGTGGGAAGGCACTCGACTTCGGCGCCCAGGAGTTCCTCGACCTCGAGAACGACACGTTGGAGAGCGTCGGGACCGTCGACCTGGTCTTCGACGTCATTGGAGGTGACCTTCAGAAGCGGTCCGCGAAGCTGATCGCGGATGGAGGAACGCTGGTGTCCATCGTCGGCCCGGTGCAGGCGCGCCCAATGAACGTCCGGGCAGTGGACTTCGTCGTTGAGGCCGATCGCTCCCAGCTCGGCGAGATCGTGCAGCGAGTGCGGGACGGGCGACTACGCCCGAACATAGGTACCACTGCATCCCTCGGCGACGCGGTCGCGGCCCTAAGTTCTGCCGAACGAAGCAAGGGAAAGACAATTATCGAGGTTCGTCCGTGAGGACGCGACCCACCTCCTCGAACCGGCCCTTCCTGTACCAACAGGCAAGCACGCAATGACGGAATCGCCGCTGGGCCGTGCGCGGCTCGACAAATCTCTATGGGCTGCACTGATCGGTCAGCCGGAACTCGGCATAGCCGTCTGCAACGCCGACGGACTCCTCGTCGCGCTCAACCCCGCCCTGGAAACGACATTGCGAGCGCCGTACAAGCGGACCACCCTCGAAGAATGGTCGAGCCTCTACCACCTCTTCGACGAGCACGACCGACCACTGGCTTACGACAACTCTCCGTTGCTGCAGACGCTCCGCGGCGAAACGGTCGTCGACCGCATCGTCTCCACTCGTCCGGGCGACGGTTCTGTCGGCTACCTCAGATGCAATGGAGCCCGCCTCTACAACTGCCGCGGAACCATCGCAGGCGCCCTCGTGTTCGCCGCCGACATCACTGCCGCAGTCATACAGCGCGATGAGGTGGCGACGCTCCGAGAACAGTTGATCCAGGTCGTAAACCACGAACTCCGCACGCCCACTTCCGTGATCAAGGGACACGCGGAACTTCTCCGCGACCTCGACGAGACGCTCCCGGAAACAGCGACTAGGCACCTCGAACCCATCGCTCGGGCCGTTGAACGGCTCGACGCCGTGCTGCACAGGATCCGCGAGCTGGTCGACCAGAGCGCCGGACCATCGGCCTGAACGCCAGAGAAGACCCGGAGAAAAGACCTGCGTCATTCCGCCTATCGGACGCACGGTCTGCCTATAGAAGCGCGTCCTCCCGCCTGGTCTGCGAGTGCCTGCGTTCGGGTTAGGTTCGCGGCACACATTCCGCCAAGCGCAGGGAGTAACTCCGATGGATACGAGTGTCAGCACGATTACCGCATGGACTCTCGTCCAGGAGATTCCAATCCCGGCAGATGTCACCAACTTGCTAATCGAAGGCGAGCAAGCGGTGGCCGCCTACAAGACCTTCCGGGACAGCGCGATCTTCACGACCAAGCGATTGATCGTCCGGGACGCGCAAGGGCTCACCGGCAAGAAGATCGAGATCTACTCACTGCCGTACAGCTCGATCAACATGTGGTCCTCCGAGAACGCGGACGGCATGTTGGACCGCGACGGCGAGCTAGAACTGTGGACCCGTGCCGGACACATCAAAGTGAAGCTCCACAAGACCATCGACATTCGCCGACTGGACCAACTGATCTCCTGGGCCGTCCTGAAGTAGACCTGCTAGGGGTGCCTCACGCCGGTGCGACACACCGCCGTAACGGCGCCGCCGTAACTTGCCCGGGACATGCCGACGTGCGGGCGGAGCCGGACAAGTAGCCGATGATCGGGCGGCGGACTATTCGGGGAAGGGCGGATCAGGCAGGCCCGAGGCCTCGGCTCGCCTGCTGAGCAGCTTCTTGATCAGCGGCTCGAAAGCGGACGGCAAGTCGGCCGCAGCACGTAGTGGTTCCACGGGTGAACTTCTCGGTGATCCCGTCATCGATCTGAAGCATTGGTGAGCGACTCTCGGAGTGGTTCCACGTTGTCGAGATACCCAGGTCTCCAGGTCGGGCGCTCGGTCGCACCACCTGTCCCAGGCTTCCGCTACCGCGTCGCTGAACCTGTTGCTCTCGTCGGAAAGGGCGTTCGGATTGTCCGGGGCTTGGAGATGGATCCAACCCGACGCCACGGAGCAGACTCAGACGACCACATGAAACTTGTGGTCCAAGCCGTCGACGGAGTCCAGCTCTGGTCCAGAACCACGGCAGGATGGAAGGCGCAGGACCTCTCAGGCGAGGTACTCCACGCCGCCCGGTACGACAGCGAGTCCTCGACACTCTGGTTCGTGACCGACAACCAACTCTGGTCGGCAGCCGCGTCACACGGCCAGGTCTGACTTTTGGCGGTGCATCAAAGGTCAGCTCAGCGCCGCCGACGGATCCTGCTCCGGCTGCGCGGCCGCCAAGCGGGCGAGAACAGCCCTGATGAGGACGTGCGTGTCGGCCTCGTCATGCCCGAAGCTACGGAGATAGGCCGTCATCCCGTGGCGAGCCATCTCCAACTCCTCGTCGGTGAGATGGACGATGTTCATGCCGCCAGCGTAGACCGGCGCGCCAGCCGCGTAGCCGCACAGCCGCGCAGCCGCGACCCTTCCGGCCGGGAGGCGCGATCAGGGCCTGCCGCCCGACGAGCGCTCGACGTAGGTGCGGGCGGCCCAGGCGAGCAGCCGGCTGTCGCTGGTGCGCCGCAGGGCCGCCTTCTGCAACTGGAAGCCGGCCGCGCGGACACTGCTGCCGAGCACCTCCTGCGGCGTGGGTCGCCTCCCCTCTCGCTTGGAGAAGGCGCGTCGATAGCGCCTGAAGAGGGTGCCGTGTGCCAGCGCGAGGGACGCCAGTGCGGCCTCCGCCGCCTCCAGGAGCTCCGCATCGGACACCACGTCGAACGGCGCGGCGGGCACAGGCAGCTCCTCAGGCACCAGCTCTGCGAGGTCGCCGACGACCCGCAGCCTGCGTCGCTGGAGCTCTGCGACCAGTCCCTCGCCGTACTGGCGCGCCCACGGGAGGTGCTCGGGCGGAAGCCGAAGCGGCCGCGATCCTTCGACGGCCAGCCGCGACCTGATGCCTTGCTCGATGACGAAGCGGTACTGCTCCTGGTTCAGCCGGCCGGGGACGGTCGAGTTGAGCCTTCGGAGCACCTCCAGCTCGGCCGCACCAAGGGACACGTTTCGCGGCTTCGGCTCCTCGACGTCCCAGAGCTCGATGGGCAGGCCGGTGGCCACGGCGAACCGCTCGAGCAGCGTCCGACTGCTCGCTCCCGATGGGGGCACGGACAAGACACTGATCCGCCCGACCGGGACAGCGGCGCTCCAGGCGTCGATGACCCGAAGTGGGTCATGTCGGATCCAGAACGCCGTAGCGGCAGGCACCGCGCTCTGACCAGGCTCGCGCACGGACTCGATGAAGTCCTGCCAGGCCGTGGTCCCACCCGTCACCACGTCCTGCTGCCAGGCCGACACCGCAGTCCTTGCCATGTCCCGGACAGCGATCACCACGTGCACGCGATGGGGAGCAAGGCGCCGGACCAGCTTCCTGACATGTCGTGGCCGGGCAAGCCCGAGCTCCTCCTCCGACACGACGATGCTGGGGCCGGCGTAGCGCGCCATCTCGTCGACCAGTCTCTTGAAAGCTCCCGCCACCACGTCGGCGTCGTCGCCCTTGACCCGCTGACCGAGGAGGTCGTACGCGGCCAGCCGATGCGCGCGGTGGCGGCCCCCTGGATACAGCACACCGGCCTCCGCGAGCGACGCCGCACGGGCGTCGAGCGCCGCCTGGATGGACGATGTCCCGGTCTTGGGGAGACCGACGTGCACGTGGACGTCGGCCATCATCGCGCCCGGACTTCTCGAGCACGAGACGATGGTTCGCTCGTCGGCGGCGTGCCGCCTGTCTTGCGCTTCCACATGGGCGCCAGCGTCGAGCGAGCCGGGGCCCAGGAGCCTGGGGCTCCAGCCCCGGTCGGCTCGGGAACTTCCGCACCGAGGATCCCGTGCCGGCTCCCCGGCGGTGGGCAGCTACGCCAGCGGGGCCTTGAGTGACAGCCGTACGCCGAGCCGCTCCCCCGCCACATCTACCTCGAAGCGGCCGTCGGCCAGGGAGCCGGACGTGACCGGCCCGTCCGAGCGCAGGTAGGCCAGCCCGACGCAGGCACCAACCGTCTCGCCCCAGGCGGCGCTGGTCACCTGCCCGGCCGGGCCGCCGTCGCGGAGGAGCAGCTCACCGCCCCAGAGCATCGGGCCCGGGTCCTCGAGCACGAACGACACCAACCGCCGGCGCGGACCGCCCTGTGCGAGCAGGGCCCGTTGCGCTTCCAGGGCGTCCCGGCCGAGGAACGGCTTGTCGCCCTTGAGCGCGGTGGCGAAGCTGAGCCCCGCCTCGATCGGGGTGTAGTCGGGCGACAGATCGCGAGGGAAGGCACGGAACCCCTTCTCCAGCCGCAGCGAGTCGATGGCGTAGTAGCCGGCGTTGGTGACGCCGAGGTCGCGGCCCTGGGCGAAGAGGGAGTTGTAGACGACGCCGGCGCCGGAGACCGGGATGGTGAGCTCCCAGCCCAGCTCGCCGACGTAGGTCATCCGGGTGGCCCGCAGCGGGACACCCGCCACCTCGGCGGGCCGGCTGGTGGCGAACGGGAAGCCCTCGTCGGACCAGTCGTCCGACGACAGGCGGCCCAGCAGCTCGCGCGAGGCCGGCCCCATCACGCCCAGCACCGCGAACGCCCAGGTGACGTCGCCTGCATCCACGCCGCCATGTCGACGCAGCCAGTCCACGTCGCGCACGGTGGTCGCCGAGGAGGAGACGACCCAGAACGTGTCCTCCCGGTCGCGGGTGACGGTCACGTCGGCCTCGTAGGTGCCGCGTGCGTTGAGCCAGGGCGTGTAGACGCAGTGCCCGACCGGCACGTCGACGTCCGCCGCGCAGACCCACTGCAGTGCCTCGAGTGAGCCGGGCCCCGCGACGACGTACTTCGAGAAGGACGTCTGGTCGAAGACGGCGACCGCCTCGCGGGTCGCGCGCTGCTCGGCTGACGACCACGGCAGCCACGACGGCTTGCCCCAGGAGTAGTCGAGCTCGGCATCGGGGACCGGGGCGAACACGTTGGGGCGCTCCCAGCCCATCTTGGAGCCGAAGACGGCACCCGCGGCGGCGGTGCGGTCATAGACCGGCGAGCGCCGGACATCGCGCGCGGTGACCGGCTCGCGGTTGGGCCAGGGCACGGCGTAGTGCAGCCCGAGGATCTCCGCGACGCGGGCGCGCAGCCAACCGTTGTCGCCGTTGAACGCCGCGAACCGGCGTACGTCGACGCCGGTGAGGTCAGCCGTCGGCTCGCCGTCGACCACCCACTCGGCGAGCGCGCGGCCGGCGCCACCGGCCGAGGCGATGCCGACCGAGTTGAACCCGGCGGCGACGAAGCAGTTGTCGACCTCCGGCGTGCGACCCAGGATGAACTGGTTGTCCGGGGTGAACGACTCCGGCCCGTTGTAGAACTTGCGGATCCCGGTCTCGGCCAGCACCGGGATCCGGTGCACCGCCTCGTCCATCAGCACCGAGAAGTGCTCCCAGTCCTCCCCCAGCAGCTGGAACTCGAACGGGTAGGGCAGGTCGTCGGGCGAGCGCCATGGCTTGGCCTCCGGCTCGAAGCCGCCCACGACGAGGCCGCCGACCTCCTCCTTGAAGTAGGTCCAGCCGTCCGGGTCGCGCATGATCGGCAGGTCCGGGTGGGCGCCCTCGACCGGCTCGGTCACGACGTAGAAGTGCTCGCAGGAGTGCAGCGGCACCAGCGTCCCGGCGAGCTCGCCCAGCGCCTTGGCCCACTGACCGCCGCAGTTGACGACGACGTCGCACTCGACCCGACCCCGGTCGGTCTCGACCGCGGTGACCCGCCGGCCGTCGAGGCCGAAGCCCACGACCCGCACCTGCTCGACGACCCGGGCGCCACCCATCCGGGCGCCCTTGGCGAGCGACTGGGTCAGGTCGGTCGGGTTGACCTTGCCGTCCCCGGGCAGCCACAGGGCACCCAGGACGTCGTCGACCTGCATCGCCGGCCACAGCTCCTGGGCGCGCTGCGGTGAGACCAGCTCGCAGTCCATGTCGTACGCCGCGGCGTTGGCCGCCGTCCGCCGCAGCTGCACCATCCGGTCCTCGGTGCGGGCGACGATCACGCCGCCGACGTTGCGGTAGCCGGTCGCCAGCCCGGTCTCGGCGTCGAGCGAGGCATAGAGCTCCGCGGAGTACTGCACCAGCCGGGTCCCGCTCTCCGAGGCGCGCAGAGGCCCGACCAGGCCGGCCGCGTGCCACGTCGTACCGCCCGAGAGGTGGCCCTGCTCGAGCAGCAGCACGTCGGTCTTCCCGAGCTTGGTCAGGTGGTAGGCGACCGACGCGCCGATCACGCCGCCACCGACGATCACGATCTCGGCGCGGGCGGGCAGGTCAGCCATGCGCCACGTCCTCGAGCAGCGAGTCGAGGTCCGGGCCGCGGAAGGTCGCCTCGGCCTTCTCGAACCGCTCCATCCCCCAGCCGTGGAAGTCGAAGTCGATCGGGCTGGTGGCGGCCTGGATGAACCCCCACAGCGACCAGCCGTAGGCGCTGCACAGGGCCTGCAGCCGCACCCGCGCCAGGTCGGCGCGCGTGAGCTTGTCGAAGTAGGCCTCGGTCCACGCCTCGGTCATCTCGGGGGTGAAGTTGCACTCCGTCGAGGTGTTGCCGAGCTCGAAGCACGCGTCGTTGTTGCCGCTGTACTCGTAGTCGATCAGCCGCACGACCGTGCCGTCGTCGAGGTAGTTGGCCGCCAGCAGGTCGTTGTTGCACGGCACGCTCGGCCGCGGCGCGGTCGCGAGCGCCCGGCGTACGTCGCCCCACGCGTCGGCGTGGTCGTCGTAGCCCGGGGGCAGCGGGTAGCCGTTGCCGCGCACCGTCGCGAGGTAGCCGGCCTGCCGCGAGAACATGTCGAAGTCGTTGACGAACCGAGGCCCCGCATGCAGCCGCCGGCAGGCCAGCGCGGCGCGGCTCAGCACGCCGGGGTCGGCGAAGTCGGCGTCGACCAGCGCCCTGCCGGGCAGGAAGCCGATGACGAGCATGCCCAGCTCGGGCCGGTACTCGACCACCGGCGCCCCGACCCCCGCTTCCGCGGCCAGGGCGGTGTTGAGGTGCTCGGCGTCCCGGTCGATGCCGAGCAGCGCGGCGTCGCCCGAGGAGCAGCGCACGACGACGTCCAGCGGCGGCCCGTCGTCGTCGGCGGTGACCCGGACGTTGCGGTTGGTCAGCCCGCCGGGCAGGTCCGTGACGTGCCAGGACCGCCCCGCCAGCACGGCGAGGCGGTCCAGGGCGAGGACCAAGAGGCCCTCAGTCCTCGAAGGCGTGCACGACGTCCGGGTCGATCGTGTGCTTCGGCCCGGTGAACCAGTTCTTCGCCGAGACCTGCCACCAGATGGCGACGAGCAGGATCGTCCCGCCAGTGAGGATCGGCGCGTAGTTCACGAACTTCCACTCAAAGGCATCGCTGAAGATCCATCCGGACGGGTAGAGCGGAAGGATGAAGTAGATGCAGATCACCACGATCTCGATGACGGCGACGAGGTTCATCCACTTGTACTTCTTGCCGTTGTTCCATGCTCCAGGCACGAACGAGTCGCCCAGCTTCCAGCGCAGATAGATCGGGATGGCGAAGGCCAGGTAGAGGCCGATGACCGCGACCGACACCACCGCATAGAAGGCCGTCGGCAGAATGATCGGAGCGTCCTTGGTGCCGAAGTTGACCTCGATGAGGGCGGGCAGCGTGATCAGGCCGGCGATCACGGTCACGAAGACGACGGCGTTCGCGGGGACCTTCTTGGCGTTCACCTTCGACCAGAGCTGCGAGCCGGGAATCGCGCCGTCCCGGCTGAAGGCGAAGGTCATCCGGGACGCGCTCGTCAGACAGGCGGTCGTGCAGAAGAGCTGACCGAACGCCGAGATGAAGATGACCACCTTGTGCGCCCCCAGGCCGAGAGCCTGTCCGAGGATCACGTCCGAGCCGTAGTAACCCTGGTTGACCCCGTCGGTGACCGCGCCCGGGTCCTGGACCGCAAACAGCAGCGCCAGGAGCAGGATCCACCCTCCGACGGCGGAGTAGAAGATCGAGCGCCAGATCCCCTTCGCGGCGCCGGTTGCGGCGCCCTCGGTCTCTTCCGATAGGTGGGCCGAGGCGTCGAAGCCGGTGATCGTGTACTGCGTCAGCAGGAAGCCGAGTGGCAGGACGAGGAACCAGAACATGAACGAGCCGCTCGACCCTCCGTCGTAGCCAGAGTTGTTGATCCGTTCGCTCATGACCCAGCCGACGCTCTGGTGGTTGCTGGGCGCAAAGACCAGGATCAGAATGATCAGGGCTGCTCCCGCGACGTGCCACCACACCGAGATGTTGTTCACCACGGCGAGCAGGTGGCTCGAGAAGATGTTGGCCAGCGCGGCGAGCACCAGGATGATCACGAACTCTATGAACACCCGCTGCAGGCTGTAGTGCAGGGCCCAGCTCTTGCTGAAGAGGCTGAAGAGAATGTCGACGAAGTTGGCCGCGCCATAGGCGACCGACGCGGTGACCGCGATAAGCCCGATCAGGTTCAGCCAGCCGGTGAAGAACCCAGCCCGTGGCCCACCAAGCTTGGACGCCCACCAGTAGATGCCGCCCGACGTCGGGTACGCCGAGACCAGCTCGGACATCGTGAAGCCGATGATGAGGATGAAGATCGAGATGACCGGCCAGCCCCAAGTGATCGCGATCGGCCCGCCATTGCTCCATGCCTGACCGAACGTGGTGAAGCAGCCGGCCAGGATCGAGATGATGGAGAACGAGATCGCGAAGTTGGAGAACCCCGACCAAGAGCGGGCCAGCTCCTGCTTGTAGCCGAGCTTGGCCAGGTGCTCTTCGTCTGCCGACAGGTGCGGATGATGTTCGTGGATCGGTTCGTGTGCTTCGGGCATGGGACACCTTCCGGGAGGATCGTCCGAATGTGATCGGGACGCTAGACCCGCGCCGATCTGGCTGTAAATGCCCTGACGAGAAAATGGTATGAACTCAGACCATTACCGTTGACACCCGAAGCCAATGCGACGAAGGATGCGCCCTGTGACGGTCTCCCCCGACCATCGCCTCCCCGAGGTGGTGCTCCGTCCGGTGCGTGGGCACCACGCCTTCGAGGCGTGCGTCGAGCAGCTCGCCACGGCGATCCGGCTGGGGGTCTACCCGCGCGGCACCACGCTGCCGGCCGAGCGCGAGCTCGCCGACCGGCTGCACGTCTCGCGGGCGACGCTGCGTGAGGCGATGGCCGCGCTGCGGCAGGCCGGCCTGGTGGAGACCACGCGCGGACGCGGCGGCGGCACCGTCGTCACGCTGAGGCAGCACATGCCGTCGGCGCGGGCGGCCGCCCGGACCACGGCGGCCCGGCGCCAGGAGTGGCTCGACAGCCTCGACTTCCGGCGGATCGTCGAGCCCGGGGCGGCGGCGCTCGCGGCCGCTCGGCAGCACGACGACGTACGCCTGGCGCAGCTGGAGCAGGCGCACGAGGAGGTGGCGGCGGCGCGCAAGCCCGCCGAGCACCGCCAGGCCGACTCGCGCTTCCACCTCACCGTGGCCGCGCTCACCGACTCGCCACGCACCATCGAGGCGGTGACGTCCGTGCAGGCCACGCTGCACGAGATGCTGCTCGCGATCCCGGTCCTGGAGACCAACATCGCCCACTCCGACCGGCAGCACGCGCGGCTGGTGCGGGCGATCGTGGCCGGCAAGCCCGACCTGGCCCGCCGGGTCATGGAGGAACACTGCGACGACACGGCCGCGCTGCTGCGCGGCCTGGTCGGTTGAGGGGAAGCACATGGGCGAACAGGCCAAGCGCAACGACCGCCACCTGACGATGGTCGAGCTCGTCGAGAAGATCGACACAGGCGAGATCGACACCGTCGTGGTGGCGTTCACCGACATGCAGGGCCGGCTGCAGGGCAAGCGGCTGCACGGGCGCTACTTCGCCGACGTCGTGGTCGACCACGGCACCGAGGGGTGCAACTACCTGCTCGCGGTCGACGTCGACATGAACACCGTCGGTGGCTACTCGATCTCCTCGTGGGAGCGGGGCTACGGCGACATGGAGTTCGTGCTCGACGAGCGCACCATTCGGGTGCTGACCCACCTGCCGGCGACGGCGATGGTCCAGTGCGACCTGGTCTGGCTCGACCACTCGCCTGTCGTCCAGTCCCCGCGGACCATCCTGCAGAGCCAGCTCGACCGCTGCGCCGAGCGCGGCTGGGTCGCGTTGGCCGGCACCGAGCTGGAGTTCATCGCCTTCGACACGACCTATGAGGCGGCCGCGGACTCGGCGTACCGCGGGCTGACGCCGGTGAACCAGTACAACATCGACTACTCGATCCTGGGCACCAGCCGGGTCGAGCCGCTGCTGCGGGCGATCCGCAACACCATGTACGACGCGGGCCTGGACGTCGAGGGCGCGAAGGGCGAGTGCAACTTCGGCCAGCACGAGGTCGGCTTCCTCTACGCCGACGCGCTCACCACGGCCGACAACCACAGCGTCTACAAGACGGTCGCCAAGGAGATCGCCTCGCAGCAGGGCAAGGCCATCACGTTCATGGCGAAGTTCAACGAGCGTGAGGGCAGCTCCTGCCACATCCACCTCTCGCTGCGCGGAGACGACGGCGGGCTGGTCTTCTGGGACGCTGACGCTGGTCAAGGGAAGGGGGACAGGTCCGCCCTCTACGACCACTTCGTCGCCGGCATCCTGGCGACGATCGCGGACTTCACGCTTTTCTACGCGCCCAACATCAACTCCTACAAGCGGTTCGCTGCCGGCTCGTTCGCCCCCACCGCGATCGCTTGGGGCACCGACAACCGCACCTGCTCGGTGCGGCTGGTCGGCCACGGCGCCGGCGCCCGGATGGAGAACCGCGTGCCGGGCGCGGACGCCAACCCCTATCTCGCGATCGCCGCGATGCTCGCGGGCGGGCTGTACGGCATCGAGAACGAGCTGCCCCTCGAGCCCGAGCTGGTCGGCAACGCCTACGACTCCGACGCCGAGCACGTCCCGTCGTCCCTCGCGGCGGCGCGCGAGCGGTTCGCGAGCTCCAAGCTGGCCCGCGCCGCCTTCGGCGACGAGGTGGTCGACCACTACACCAACATGGCCGACGTCGAGCTGGCGGCGTACGGCGCAGCAGTCACCGACTGGGAACTTCGAAGGGGATTCGAGCGGCTGTGACCACCACCGACGCGGGGACGTTCACGATCATCAACCCGGCCACGGAGCGGCCGCTGGTCGACGTACCCCTGACCGACCTGGCCGGCACCGACGCCGCGATCGAGGCCTCCCAGGAGGCGTTCCTCGGCTGGCGGGAGGTCTCGCCGGGCGAGCGGGCGACGCTGCTGCGCCGGTTCGCGGCGGTCGTCGACGCCCACATCGACGAGCTCGCCGAGCTCGAGGTCCGCAACGCCGGCCACACCTGGGGCAACGCGCGCTGGGAGGCCGGCAACGTCCGCGACTGCCTCAACTACTACTCCGCCGCGCCCGAACGGCTCTTCGGCCGGCAGATCCCGGTCGCGGGCGGGATCGACGTCACCTTCCACGAGCCGCTCGGCGTCGTGGGCGTGATCGTGCCGTGGAACTTCCCGATGCCGATCGCCGGCTGGGGCTTCGCGCCGGCGCTGGCCGCGGGCAACACCGTCGTCCTCAAGCCGGCCGAGCTGACCCCGCTGACCGCGATCCGCATCGGCGAGCTCGCCCTCGAGGCCGGGCTGCCCGAGCACGTGCTCAACGTCGTGCCCGGCAAGGGCTCGGTGGTCGGCGAGCGGTTCGTCACCCACGAGCTGGTCCGCAAGGTCTGCTTCACCGGCTCGACCGAGGTCGGGAAGCGGATCATGGCCGGCTGCGCCGAACAGGTGAAGAAGGTGACCCTCGAGCTCGGCGGCAAGAGCTCCAACATCGTCTTCGCCGACGCCGACATCGCCGCGGCGGCCGCCTCCGCGCCGTACGCCGTCTTCGACAACGCCGGCCAGGACTGCTGCGCGCGCTCGCGGATCCTGGTCGAGCGGTCGGCCTACGACGAGTTCCTGGCCGGCCTGGAGAAGTCGGTGCAGGCGCTTCGGGTGCTGGACCCCTCGGATGAGTCCTCGGAGATGGGTCCGATGGTCTCGCAGGGGCAGCAGGCCTCGGTGCAGGCCTACCTCGACGAGGTCGAGGTCGCGTTCGCCGGCTCCAAGCCCGCGGGACCCGGCTGGTGGCTGGCCCCGAGCGTGGTCACGGTCGACGACCCGGGCACCAGGATCTGGCGCGAGGAGGTGTTCGGCCCGGTGGTGGCGGTGATGCCCTTCGACGACGAGGCCGACGCCGTGGCCAAGGCCAACGACACCGAGTACGGGCTCTCCGGGTCGATCTACACCAACGACCTCGGCCGCGGGCTGCGGGTCGCCCGCGCGGTCGAGGCCGGCAACCTGTCGGTGAACAGCCACTCGTCGGTGCGCTACTGGACGCCGTTCGGGGGTTACAAGCAGTCCGGCCTCGGCCGGGAGCTCGGTCCGGACGCCCCCATGGCGTTCACCGAGGAGAAGAACGTCTTCATCGCTCACTGACTCGCGCTGTGGTCGGCTCCCGCTAGGGGGGCGAGCATCACCTCTCACCTTGGAAGGGACTCACATGGCAGGACGGATCCAGGACCGGGTCGCGGTCATCACCGGCGGCTGCTCGGGGATCGGGCTGGCGACCGTACGCCGCTTCGTGGCCGAGGGCGCCAAGGTCGTGATCGGCGACCTGTCCGACGACAGGGGTGCCGAGCTGGTCGAGGAGCTCGGCGGTGCCGACGTGGCGACGTACGTCCACGTCGACGTCACCGACAAGGAGCAGGTGGACGCGCTCTTCAAGATCGCCAAGGACACCTACGGCTCGCTCGACATCGCCTTCAACAACGCGGGGATCAGCCCGCCCGACGACGACTCGATCCTCGACACCGAGCTCGACGCCTGGCGGCGGGTCCAGGAGGTCAACCTGACCTCGGTCTACCTGTGCTGCAAGGCGGCGCTGCCCTACATGCTCGAGCAGAAGCGCGGCTCGATCATCAACACCGCCTCCTTCGTGGCCGTGATGGGCGCGGCGACCAGCCAGATCTCCTACTCCGCCTCGAAGGGTGGCGTGCTCTCGATGACCCGTGAGCTCGGCGTGCAGTTCGCGCGCGACGGCGTCCGGGTCAACGCGCTGTGCCCCGGGCCGGTGAACACCCCGCTGCTCAAGGAGCTCTTCGCCAAGGACGAGGAGCGCGCCGCGCGGCGGCTGGTGCACGTGCCGATGGGCCGGTTCGGCGAGCCCGAGGAGATGGCCTCGGCCGTGCTGTTCCTCGCCTCCGACGACTCCTCGTTCATGACCGCCAACACCTTCCTGGTCGACGGCGGCATCTCCGGGGCCTACGTCACGCCGCTATGACCCCCCGAGACCTGTGACCCGTCCGCTGATCGGGCTGACCACCTACCGGGAGCAGACCCGGTGGGGGGTGTGGGACCAGCGCGCCGACGTGCT
>Ga0268264_10001928_pt1 | contig 18703 bp, 17 predicted proteins | sample KBSSwiS32_FD_190357 | JGI IMG/M metagenome (GOLD analysis project Ga0268264, IMG submission 190357) | Switchgrass rhizosphere microbial communities from Kellogg Biological Station, Michigan, USA - KBS Switchgrass S3-2 (SPAdes) (version 2) | ecosystem: Host-associated > Plants > Roots >...
GTACTGCGACCAGGGCCGGTCGACCGCGCTGTTCACGACGACCCGGCCAATTTTCCTTGCGCGGAACTCCTGCGGGTTGGGCGGGAAGCCGAGATAGGCGTCGATCTTGCCTTCGGCGAGCAGATTCATGGAGTCGTCCGGGGAGTGGTTGACCCAGTTGATGTCCTTGCGAGGATCCAGGCCCACGTACGCCGCCATGCTCGCGAGAAACGCGTAGGGAGACGGATCGAGCGCCGGCACCGCGACGGTACGACCCTTCAGGTCGCGGATCGTCCGGATGCGCTCGCTGGCGAGCAACTCGAAGCAGCCGACATGCTCGCCGCCGAGCATTACGATCGGGTCGCCCGCCTCGATGCGGAGAATCACCGGCGCGGCGAAGTGCCCGCCGATGTCCGCCTCTCCGGTCGCCAACGCACGCGCCATCCCTTCGGTGCTGTCCTTCAGCAGGTATTGCACCTCCGTGAAGCCCTCGGCCCGCAGCAGGTCTTCCGCCGCCCACTCCGGGGCGCGGCATGTGCTCGGGACCCAGGGGATCCTGAGCCGCGTCGTTTCGGGCGGCGGCTCGGCGGCGGCCGCGCCCGGTCGCAGGCCCAGCAGGGCGCCCGTGCCCGCGGCGCTCGCGGCGCTCATGAACCTTCTGCGGCTCCATGCGCGGCTCATGTCTTCAGCTCCTTCTTGAGCTCGCGCCAGAAGCGCCAATCGGTCCCCTGCGAGATGATCTTCTGCGGGCTCGACTTGATCATGCCGACCTCGCGCAGGCGCAGCGAATAGAACTGCACCGTGTCTTCGGGGTCGAGCTCGCGCCAGCGGCCGTAGGGCAGCTCGCGGATCGCCTGGAGGGTGTAGTCGTAGTTCTTCGCTAGGCCCTTGTCGATGACGGCCTTCGCCACCTTCTCGGGCGCCGCGGCGCAGACGTCGGCCGATTTCAGGATCGCGCGAAGCGCGCGCTTGGTCGCGACCGGGTTTTTGCGGACGAACTCCCTGTTTCCATGGAGCATGCAGCAGAAGTACTGCGACCAGGGCCGGTCCACCGCGCTGTTCACCACGACCCGGCCAATTTTCCTTGCGCGGAACTCCTGCGGGTTGGGCGGGAAGCCGAGATAGGCGTCGATCTTGCCTTCGGCGAGCAGATTCATGGAGTCATCCGGGGAGTGGTTGACCCAGTTGATGTCCTTGCGAGGATCCAGGCCCACGTACGCCGCCATGCTCGCGAGAAACGCGTAGGGAGACGGATCGAGCGCCGGCACCGCGACCGTACGGCCCTTCAGGTCGCGGATCGACCGGATGCGCTCGCTCGCGAGCAGCTCGAAGCAGCCGACATGCTCTCCGCCGAGCATCACGATCGGATGACCTGCCTCGATGCGCAGAATGACCGGCGCGGCGAAATCGCCGCCGATGTCCGCCTCGCCGCTCGCCAGGGCACGCGCCATCCCTTGGGTGCTGTCCTTCAGCAGGTACTGGACATCCGTGAAGCCTTCGGCGCGCAGCAGCTCCTCCGCCGCCCACTCGGGACTGCGGCATGTGCTGGGGACCCAGGGAATCCTGAGCCGTGTCGTTTCGGGCGGCGGCTCGGCGGCGGCCGCGCCCGGTCGCAGACCCAGCAGCGCGCCCGTGCCCGCGAGCCCCGCGGCTATGAAGTCTCTGCGGCTCCATCTGGTCTCGGCGATCACGTCTTCAGCTCCTTCTTGAGCTCGCGCCAGAAACGCCAATCGGTGCCCTGCGCGATGATCTTCTGCGGGCTCGACTTGATCATCCCGACCTCGCCCAGTCGCAGCGAATAGAAGCGCATGGTGTCCTCGGGATCGTAGTCGCGCCATTTCGTGTACGGGATTTCCTTCAGAGCCTGCAGCGCATAGTCGTATCGCTGCGTAAATCCGGCGTCGACCATGCGTTTCGCCACCCGCTCCGGCTCGCTGGCGCAAAGGTCCGTCGCCTTGAGGATGGCGCGCAGCACGCGCTTGGTCGCCACCGGATTCCTGCGGATGAATTCCCGGTTGCCGGCCAGCATGCAGCAGAAGTACTGCGACCACGGGCGGTCGATCGCGCTGTTGACGATCACATGGCCGATCTTTCGAGCGCGCAATTCCTGCGGCTCGGGCGGAAAGCCCAAGAAAGCATCGATCTTCCGCTCGGCGAAAAGCTCCTTCGGGGCGATCGTCGGGCTGGTGACCCAGTTGATGTCCTTCATCGGGTCGAGCCCGACGTGGGCGGCCATGGCAGCGAGGAAGACGTGCGGCGATCCGCCCAGACCCTGCACGCCCACCGTCCTGCCCTTCAGATCGGCGATGCTGCGGATCCGATCGTGGCCGAAGAGCTCGAAGCACCCGGTATGCACGCCCGCGATGACCGAGATCGGTTCGCCCGCGTCGATCGGGATGACCAGGGGCGCGGCGAAGTTCAGGCTGAAGTCGACGTCGCCGCGCGCGATCGCCTTGGACTGGCCGAGGCCCGCCTCGAACAGGATGTACCGGACGTCGGTGAAGCCTTCCAGGCGCAGCAGCTCCTCGGCGAGATATTGCGGTGCGATGCAGGTGCCGGTGATCTTCGCGAGTCGAACGCTGGTCGTTTCGAGCTGGTCGTCGCGCGCGCTGGAGTTCCGCGAACCGATCAGACCCGCCGCGCTGGTCGCCGCGAGCGCGGCGAGGAAACGGCGTCGCTCTTCAGAGACATGCATGAACGGCTCCCTTGTGGCCGAAACGTGCTGCAGGCCGGTTCAATCTACACCTCATTCGCCGGGCTCGCGAGCCCTGGCGCTGCGGCCCTCGGCGCGCGCCTCCCAGTCCTTCGCACTCTGGACGGCGGCCTCGAACGCCGCGCCGCTCTCCAGGAGCGCGCTCTTCAGCTTGTCGTCCAGCGGCTGCTCGATGTCGGTATCGTCGCGAGGCATCTTGTCCTCGCGCACGGCCTTCATGAGGCGCTGGATCTCGCCCGCCGCATGGGCCGGTGTCTGCAGCAACACGATGCGTTTCGTCCCATGGGGGTTGTCGGGCACATGGCAGCGGTCGCACTGGCCGTCGCGCATCTTCAGCGCGAGCGTCTTGTAGGCGGTGTCGAGCTTGGGCAGGAAAGGGTTGTCGGCTCGGAACAGGCCATCGAACAGCGTCACTTGCGGCTGCTCATGGCCGTCGGCGTCGGTCCACATCCACCTGCCGTCGAATTTCGCCTGCTGCACCGGACCGGAGGCGACGATGGGCGGGGTTGCCCCGCGATCGGTGTACTGACCAACCTTGATCTTCGCCGTCTTGGGATCGATCCAGAGAAGCAGCGTGTTGGCGCCCTGGTAGGTGCTCCATTTCGCCTCGTCGTGCCAGAACGGGTAGGGGAACTGGCCGGGTGCGAGTCGATTCCGGAACGCGGTCTCCAGGCGCACCAGGAACATGCTTTCGCGCGCCTCGTACTCGAGGGTGTACCTGCCGTTGAACATGAAGAGCGGCAGGTACATACCGGTGAGGACGTCGGGGGCGAATTGCGTGAGCGTCGTGTCTTTCAGCGGCGTCGCCGCATCGCGGGCGGGGCGACCCCACAGCGCGTGGGGCACGAAGCTGCGTTTCAGCAGCGAGTCCTGGAAGAGGCCCTGCCGGCAGCGCTCGAATGCCGCTTGGTCGCCGGGCGGGGCGGCCGGGCAGAGGCGAGCGAGCTCGCTCGCGAGATCCGCCGCAAGCCGCTCTACCCGGTTCAGTGGCGCGAGCGGCTCGCGGCCGGCGGAATGCGCACCGGCCGACAGGGCAAACAGCAGAACGATGAGTGTGCGCACGATTTTCTCCTGGCGATCTTTCAGCGCGCTGCGTCGGCCATGCGCTGCGCCGGCTTCAGGTAGTTGCTCGTGAGATGAACGGCGATCTTCCGGCCCATCTCGCCGCCGACCTCGACCGAGTTGCGGAAGTGGACGCCGCCCCAGACCCGCACCAGCCTCTGTTCCTCCGCCATCTGCTCGACGCTGGTATAGCGGCGCTGCACCTTCGGATCGAAGATGTCGCTCACGGTAAAGCTTGCTGTGCTGCTGCCGAACACGGCCTGCAGCACTCCAGCCGCCGCGCCACCGACGATGCCGGCCGCCGAGGGGTACTCGGGATGCATCGGCGTCGCGTTCAGCGGCGCCCAGCCGGCGTCGCGCTCGGTGGCGTCGTTGCCGTCGTTGTCGCCGTTGCGGATCGCGGTGACGGGGCGCCAGAAGTTGTAGTGGAACTTCGCATCCCACTCGAGGATGAAGGCGTTACCCTCCGCCATCGCGAGCAGCGCGAACAGCCGCGCGTTGTCGGCGAGCCCGAGGCCGCGAGAAGCCGAGAGCTGCGCGGCGGCCTGGAACCAGCAAGGCAGGAAGTTCGTCTGCGTCCAGAACTTCACCGCTTCGGTCTGCTCGGGCGTGCGCCTGGCGCTCTTCGCCGCACCGAGCTCCTTGATCTCGTTGTAGTCACGCGCGTAGAGCGCGCTCGACAGCGCCGGCGGCGGGCCGGGACGGAACTGGTCCGCGCTCTTGAATCCCCAGGGCTTGACCGTGGCGTACTGCGGGAAGATCGGCAGTGTGGTCGGAATCCACACACCGGGCGTGGTCAGCGGCCGATAAGTGTCGGGCGCGTTCGATGCGTCGTTCGCGCGCTCGGCGAATACCGCGGCCGCCACCTGCTCGCCGACGAGGACACCCTCGTTCCTCGCCGTGCCTTCCGGAACGCCTGCGATCGACGCCGCGTAGGCCTGGTCGATCTTCGCCTTATGGTCGGGGTACAGGCGCGAAAGCATCTCACGCGCCGCGCCGGCAGCCGCCGCTTCAGCCGAGGCCTTGGGCGCGCGCGGACCCTCCGCGATGTAGCGGGTATAGCGGTTCTGCACCGTGTTGACGGCGTCGGACATGGCGACATTCATCATCGCCATGCTGCGCGTCCAGGGATTGCCCGCGACGTTCGCGACCTTCATGACGTCGATCGCGGTCTGATTCCAGTCGGTGATCACATCGGCGCGGGCGATGCTCGCGGCTGCGAGCATCGCGCCGAACACTGCATGACGCACGGTCCTCATGGTCCTCTCCTGTTAGTGGATCGCTACGGCGTCCATTAGAGGGGAGGGCGGGCGTGCTGGACATCAGCCTGAAGGATCGCCCGCGGTACTTTGGTCCCGGGACTGAAGTATGGGATTAGACTTGCCGGCTACGTTTTTCGAGGAGCCGCAGCGTGACCAGCCGCGCCAACGTCCTGCTCTGGACCGACTCGAGCGCCGCGTACCTTGACGCGATCCGGGCAGCCGGCCTCGCCGAGCGCGTCGCGGTGGAGACTCTGCCCCGCAAGGAGAAACCGTCTGCCGATCAGCTCGCGCGGACGGAGGCGCTGATGGCTTACGTGGTGCCGCCCGGGTTGCTGCCGGCGATGCCAAAGCTGCGCTGGGCGCAGGTGATGACCGCGGGCGTGGAGGAATGGCTCGCGCTGCCCGACCTGCCGCCGGGGCTCACGCTCACCTGCGCCCGCGGCACGCACGCGGAGTCAATGCCGGAGAACATCATCGGCGCGCTGCTCTATGTCGCCAAGCCCTACGCGATGGCCGTCGCGAATCAGAAGCGCGGCACGTGGGTCCGCACGGTCGCGCAGCCTCTGACCGGCAAGACACTCGGCATCCTCGGGCTCGGAGCGATCGGCCGGCAGGTCGCGCGGATCGCGTCCGTCCTCGGCATGCGGGTGATCGGCACGCGGCGCCGGCCGCAGCCGATGCCGGATGTCGCCGAAGTCCTGCCGGCGGATCGAACGCCCGAAGTGCTTGCCGAATCGGATTTCGTGCTCCTGCTCCTGCCGGCGACGCCCGAGACCGACAACTTCATCAACGCCGGGCGCCTGGCGATGATGAAGCCCGGCGCCTGGCTGCTGAACTTCGGGCGCGGCCATGTCATCGAGGACGACGAGCTGATCGCTGCAGTCAAGGCAAGGAGGATCGCCGGCGCGGTGCTGGATGTGTTCCGGCGGGAGCCGCTGCCCGCTGAGCACCCGTTCTGGACGACGGAGGGAATCATCGTGCTTCCGCATATCGGCGGTCCCCATCCGCAGCGCGACAGGTTCGTCGCCCGCCTGTTCGCGGAGAATCTGGAGCGCTTCCTGGACGGTAAGCCGCTCAAGGAGGTGGTCGACCGAAAGAACGGATACTGAGTGGGGATGTTGCAGCTATAGTTATCACGGGGAGGGGTGGAATGAGAGCCATATCGATCATCGCCGCAGGTGCGTCTGTGCTTTCGGCCGCGGTCAGCGCCGCGGAAATCAACGTGATTTCGACGCAGGCAACGCAGGAGGCCTACCTCGAGCTCGTAGCGCAATTCGAGAAAGCGTCCGGACACAAGGTGAAGACGCTCTTCAACGGAACGCTCAACGTTCAGAAGCGGCTCGCCGACGGCGAGCCCTACGACCTGATCATCATGGCAGGCCCGGCGATCGACGAGCAGATCAAGCTCGGCAGGGCGGCCGCCGGCAGCCGGGTCGATCTCGCGAAGTCCGGCACCGGGCTCGCGGTTCGCAAGGGCGCGCCGAAGCCCGACATCGGCTCGGCCGACGCATTGAAGAAGACGCTGCTGGCGGCGAAGTCGATCGGCTACTCCACCGGCCCGAGCGGCCTCTACATGCTCAGCGTGTTCGAGAAGCTGGGCATCGCCGACCAGGTCAAGGGCAAGCTCAGGCAGACGCCCTCCGGCGTATTCGTCGGCACGCTGATCGCCAACGGCGAAGCGCAGGTCGGCTTCCAGCAGATCAGCGAGCTGGTGCACTTCGAGGGCATCGACTACGTCGGCCCGCTGCCGGGCGAGCTTCAACGGATGACCACGTTCTCGGCCGGCGTCCATTCCGGCGCCAAGGAACGCGATGCGGCGAAAGCGCTCGTCAAGTTCCTCACCGCGCCGGCCGCGGCACCGGTCATCAGGAAGCATGGCCTGGAGCCCGCCTAGCCGGCGTACACCAGGGCCAAGAAAAGGGGGAGCAAATGCGCTATCAAGCCGCAGCCTGCGCGCTCGCGGGCGCCGTGGCCACCGTGGGCCTCGCCGCCGACTACCAGATGACCGTCAGCCGCGACCGGCTGGTCAACGCCGCGAGCGAGCCGCAGAACTGGCTGCTCATGAACGGCGACTACGCCTCGACGCGCTACTCGAAGCTCACGCAGATCAACCGCGACAACGTCAAGAACCTGCGCCTGGTGTGGGCCCTGGCGCTCGGCGGCATGCAGGACGTCGGCCAGAACGGTCCGGAGAACGAGGTCAATCCGCTGATCGACAACGGCTACATGTACACCACCGACGGCTGGGGCACGGTGTACAAGATCGACGCTCGCAACCCGATGAAGGGCGAGTTCGTCTGGATCGCCGATCCGGGGGTGAAGCACCAGGGCAACGTCCCCCGCACGCGCGGCATCGCGCTGTGGGAGGACCTCGTGATCGCCAACCTGCCCGACGGCCGCGTCATCGCGATCAACCGCGACAAGGGCGAGATCGTGTGGGACAAGCAGGTCGCCGGCAAGACCGAGTTCGGCAGGGTGGAGAAATTCCTGACCGCGCCGCTGGTCGCCGAGGGCAAGGTCATCGTGCAGAACGGCGCGGGCGACGGCGGCACGCGCGGCTGGGTCGCGGCGCTCGACGTGAAGACCGGCAAGGAGCTGTGGCGCTGGTACGTCGTCCCCAAGCCCGGCGACCCAGGCAGCGAGACCTGGAAGGACAACCAGAACGCCTGGAAGACCGGCGGCGGCGGGATCTGGCAGACGGGCTCGTACGACCCGGCGACGCGCCTGTACATCGTCGGCACCGGCAATCCCTTCCCGATCTACGATCCGCAGGCGAGGCCCGGCGACAACCTCTACACCGATTCGGTGGTGGCGCTCAACGTCGACACCGGCAAGGTCGCCTGGCATTTCCAGTACACGCCGAACGACTCCTGGGACTACGACGAGGTCGGCGTGCACATGCTCTACGACGCGACCGTCAACGGCGAGAAGAAAAAGGTTGTCGGCCATTTCGGGCGCAACGGCTTCTACTACACGCTCGACCGGACCAACGGAAAATTCCTCAAGGCCGACCAGTACGTGACCGATCTCAACTGGACCAGGGGAATCAATCCCAAGACCGGCAAGCCCTACGAGTACGATCCGAAGCTCGGCGTGCAGACCTACAACCCGGAGGCGCGCGCGCTGCGCGGCGACGGCAAGAAGCGCGCATGCCCGACCTGGCACGGCGGGGTCGCGCACCAGCCGACGGCGTACCACCCGGTGAAGAACATCGCCTACGGCGTCGGCATCGAGGGCTGCTTCACGCAGAACGGCGCGGCGGTGGTGTTCAAGTCCAAGAACGGCGACGTCGACGTCAAGGCGAGCGAGAAGCGCGAGTACACCAGCGATCTCTACTACGGCTCCGTCACCGCGTTCGACACCGCGGGCCACAGGGTCGTCGCGAAGGCGGTCACCGACATCGAGATCCGTTCGGGCGCGATCGTGACCGGCGGCGGGATCGTGTTCACGGCCCTGCAGGACGGCTGGGTCGTGGCGTACAACGACGAGACGCTCGAGGAGCTGTGGCGCTTCAACCTGGGCACGCCGCTCAAGGGCGCGCCGGTCACCTACGCGATCGGGTCGAAGCAGTACCTGGCGGTGCAATCGGGCGGGCGCCACCTGCACCCGGTGAAGTTCGACAAGCTGGAGAACTCGAGCTACCTGTTCGTTTTCTCGCTGAACTGAGTACAGATCTCGTTATCCGTACCCCAGTACTCGACGCAGCGCGCGCGGTCCATCGGGCCCTTGCCGACGACGCGCGCGAGGAGGAAGTCGACCAGCAACTCGACCTCGCGCGGCTGCAGCGTCGCGGGCGGATCGGGCAGCGTCAGGCCGCGCGACTTAAGCTCGTCTAGCTTCATGCCGTAGCAGCGGCCGTCGCTATAGGCGAACCTGTCGAAGGCAGGCATGCTCCGCCCCGGGCGCCCGCACTTGATGGTCAGCACGAGGCCTTCTCGCTCCAGCTTCGATTCGCGCAGGTTCGCCCCGTCGGGCATCTGGCTGTCCGTCTTGCGGCCGTCACCCGCCCAGCCGTGGCAGGCCTGGCAGTTTCCCTTGCTGAGATAGAGGCGCAGGCCCTCGGCGAGGTCGCCGGGGTCGGGCGTCTGCGCGCGCACGGCGCAGACCGCAGCACAGCCCAATGCGAGCGCGGCGAGGAGGGCGGCTGGCTGCCTCAAGCCGCCTTTCGGCGCGATTCACCAGGCTTCATACGTCTTCCCGTTGATGGTGTAGTGAAGTTTGAAGTCGGCGGGAAACGCCGGCACCGTGTGCTGTTTCTTATACTTGTTACGGTAGCTGTCGGGGGCCATCCATCGCGTCAGCCACCAGGTGGACTGTTCGGTGGTCTGGAAAAACTTCTCTCTTGTGAGGGGGTTCACCAGCTTGAACCACAGACGCGTCCGCAGCTCGGGAAAGGGGTACCAGACGTCTCCTTCGGGGTCACCCTGCGGCCGATCGTGCCGCGGAAGGGCCGCGACGACTTTTTCGAGCGGCTTCACTTTCTGGGGCACCTTGGCCAGATTGTTGCGGAACTGATGCATCCCCTTTCCATTTCCTTCACGGGTTTCTTGAACAGGAAGCGTTCGCTGTACTCTTCGTCTTCGGAAACCCGTCGATAGACGCCAACTTCGGCGCCCATCCCTCCGGGAAAGTTCGCGTAGCGGCCGCCCAGCCTCTCGCACCAACCTTTCCAAAGCTGGATGACAATGGGGAAACCGCCGATCTTGTCCTCGACGACCTTGGTCAAATACCCCGGCCACCACATCTCGGCAGAACAGGGCAAGAGTGAGCACGCCACTTTCCAGTTCGCCGAGTTTTCAACATAGTCCAGGCCATCCTTTGTATCTTTGGTGATGATGAACATGTAGGCGCCGCTATTTGCCGGCCGCCCCGAGCTGCTTCAGCGTGAAGACGTAGCTCACATTGTCGAGCGGCTTGTGGCAGGCGAAGCACTCGGCCTGGTTGACGCCGGGCCGGTGCTGCTTCTCCAGGGTGAAGATTCCGTAGTTCCAGTCGCCGTTCCTCAGCATGTCGGGGATGTCGTTGCCCCAGCCCGGGCCGCTCTGCATCGCGGTGAAGAGCAGCAGCTTGTCCGCCTCGAAGAAGCCGTCCTTGCCCATCACCGGCTGCTTGTTGGCGTCGAGCTTGGCTGCGTAGACCTCGGCGAGGAGATACGAACCGGCCGGCAGCGGCTTGTTTGCCTTCGCCGCATCGACCGCTGCCTTGTTCGCGTAGTAGTAGCGGACCTGGCGCGTCGCCGGGAAGTTGATGGTGTGGTACTTGACGAAGCTCGTCTTGTAGTCCTCCGGGAAGCTGACGTGGGTCTTCGCCAGATTCGGAAGCAACGGCGACTTCTGCGCCACCTGGCTCGCGCCCGGCTGCGCGGCGAAGTATGCGGCGACGTTGACGATGTCCTCGGCCGAGAGCTGCGCCGCGATCGCGGCCATCGTCGCCGTCGGGCTCACCGGTCCCGCCGGCCTGCGCAGGCCGTCCTTGAACGCCTTCAGTTGCGCCTCGAGGTAGGCGGCGCGCTGTGCGGCGAGGTTCGGGATCGTGTCGCTTACGCTGACGCCGTTCAAGCCGTGGCAGGCGGCGCACACGGTGGCCACCTTGGCTTTTCCGGCTTCGACATTCGGCTGTGCGTAGACGAGCGGCGCGGCGAGCGCGGCAAGCGCGACGAGTGCTCTCATGGTTTCCTCCCCTTGGGTGCGAGCATCCTAGCACTGTCCTGCTTTCGTCTCAGGGATTGCGGTGAGTAACCCCGTAGCGTGCGTAAATCGCTGCCAGGGTTCCGTCCGCGAGGAGGGCTGCGAGCGCGGCGTTGATGTTGTCGACCAGAGCGTCGTCGGCGCGGCGCATGCCCACGCCCACCGTCCATTGCAGCTCCGGCTGCGAGTCATCCGCGTGCACGAGCGTCACGCGCCGCGCGGGGTTCCTCAGATTGAAATAGCCCGCGGCTGCGGCCGACACCGTCCCGGCGTCGACTTCGCCCTTGGCCACCGCCTCGAGCATGTCGTCCTCGAAGCCGAACGGCACCATCGTCGCGGGCGTGCGGCTGACGATCAGGCTGGCGAGCGAATTGTGCAGCACGCCGACGCGCGTACCGCGCTTCAGCTCCGCGTAGGAGCTCACGGCTTCGCGCCCGGGCGCAAAGACGAGCGCCACGCCGCTTCGCTGGTAGGGGACCGACAGTCTCAGCGACGGCGGCTGCACGCCGCTCACCAGGATCGTGTCCATGAGCAGGTCGCAGTCCACCACGCCGGCGCGCATGCGCGGCACGATCCACTGTGGGCGCAAGCGGACCCCGAGCCGCTGCGCGATGGCGCGCGCGATCTCGATCTGGAAGCCGGGCGTCGCCTCCTTCTCGCTCGCGTACGGCAATGCGTTCGGATTCGCGCACACGGTGATCTCGCCGAGCGTGTGGATTTCCTCCCAGCCTTTTGCGCTCGAGAGCGGCGCAAACAGGGCGAGCGCCAAGGCGCAGGCAGCGCGCATCACTCTGGTTTCAACGCGCGGATATAAACGACGATGGCGCGCAGCTGGTCGTCGGTGAACGCGAAAGCCGGCATCTGGCCGGCCTTGCCGGTGCGGATGCGCGAGACGATCTGGGCGTCGGTCAGCTCGGTTCCCATCAGCATGGGTCCCTTGCCGGCCTCGCGCCCGCCCTTGGAATGGCACCAGCCGCAGCTGCCGGCGAAGAGCTTGTTGACATCGAAGCCCTGCGACTGCATGGGTCCCGGCTTCGAAGGCTCCTGGCCATGGACCGCCGAAATGACGGCGGCCATGGCTAGCGCAGCGAGAATCCGCGCGGCTTCGATCAGGGAAGCGCGAACACCTTGATGACGCCGGAATCCTTCGGCATCTGCGCGAACGTGCCGCCGAAGAAGCTCGCGTAGTCATCGCCGGCGAGGCCACCCCATCCCGTCATGACCGCGACGTACTGCTTGCCGGCCGCGCGGTACGTGATGATGCCGCCGTTGTGGCCCTGACCGTTGTTGTGCTTCCAGAGCTCCTTGCCGTCGCGTGCGTCGTAGGCGCGCAGCCAGCCGCGCGCATCCGGCACGAACAGCAGGTTGCCGCCGGTCGAGAGCAGGCTCGCGAGCGGCGGCTCGTCGAACTTCACTTCCCACTTCTTCTCGCCGGTGATCGGGTCGCGTCCCGAGACGTGCCCATGCGCCTTGCCGCCCTGCGGATGGGTGATGTTGAAGTTGGCGCCGATGTTGAGCTGGGCCATCGGCTCGAGGACCGGGGTGGTCTTCTCGATCTCGAGGTCCATGCACCATTCGTTGCCGACCTTGTACATCAGCCCGGTCTGCGGGTTGTAGGACCCCATGTTCCAGCTCATGCCGCCGGCGATGAACGGGCACAGGTTGGTGTGCTTGCCGGCCGTCATGTCGCGGCGACCCACGAGCTCGCCCTTCGGCGTAATGTCCTTTACGAAGTTGATGTTCTGGACCAGGCGCCAGACGTTCTGCACCTTGCCCTCGCCGTCATACACCCAGACGAAGCCGCTCTTGCTCGGGTGCACCACGTACTTCTTCCCGCCGCGCTTCAGGATGATGAATTCGCCGGTCGCGCTGTCGAAATCCCAGGCGTCGTGCGGCAGCTCCTGGTGATAGCCCTTGAGCTTCCCGGTGTCGGGATCCAGGAGAATGACCGAGGTCGTGTACAGGTTGTCGCCCGGGCGCGCGCCGTTCGTCTTGTAGTCGGCTCCCGACCAGTCGTACAGCGGCGCCGGGTTCGCGGTGCCCCACCACACGGTGTTGGTCTCGGCATCGTAGCCGCCGGGCATCCAGCCGCCGCCGCCGCCGGTCTTCCAGGAGTCGCCGCCCCAGGTGTTGCGCGCGTCGCCGTTGCCCTCTTCGCCGCCGGCAGTGTAGAAGCGCCAGACCTGCTTGCCGGTGCGCGCGTCGACGCCGAAGATCGGCCCGCGGTCGGGCCACTCGCCGCCTTGCGCGCCGATGATGACCTTGTCCTTCACCAGCAGGGGCGCTCCGGTGAAGCCGACCGTGAGCTTCTCCGAGTTGACGAGCTTGGTCTCCCACTTCAGCTTGCCGGTGTTCATGTCGATCGCCACGAGCTTGCCGTCGAGCGTGCCCATGTAGACGTTGCCGTAGCCAATGGCGATGCCGCGGTTGTAGGGCGAATGCGTCTGCTTTGCCACCAGGTCGTCGTTGAGCTTCTGCTTGTATTGCCAGCGCACTTCGCCGGTCGCGCCGTTGAGCGCCCACACCTGGTTGTAGGAGCCCGAGTAATAGAGGACGCCATCCACCACCAGCGGGTAGGACTGCAGCCCGCGGGTCGAGCGGCTTGCCACGTGCGACCAGGCTTCCTTGAGCCCCTTTACGTTGCTGGTGTTGATGTCCTTCAGGGCGCTGTAGTGCCACGAGTTGTAGGAGCCGTGATACGTCATCCAGTTGTTGGGCTCGCTCTCGGCCTTAAGCAGACGCTGGTGATCGACGTCGGCGGCAACGAGCTGACCTCCGAAGGCAAGAAGCACCGCGCCGGAAATCGCAACAAGACGGGAACGGACATTCATTCGGATCTCCCTTTCGCCGATGATTGTCGAACGGTTGGATCGCTTGCGAAGCGACGATTCAGTCTAGCCCTCGAACCGGCGCTTGCTCAACTGCGCGCCGATTTCCCGCTAGCCGACGCTTGCTTATTTGTGCGGCGCGGCATCCCTCCGGACCGCCTGTTCTAGACCAAGGTCGGGCAAAATCCGGCGCATGTATCCCTTGCGAAAAGCGCTCTTTTCCGCCCTGGTGCTGGCCGCCGCGCTTGCGGCGCAGGCGCAGGACTATCCAAGCCGGCCGATCCGGCTCCTTACGCCCGCGGCGCCGGGCGGCACGACCGACCTGCTCGCGCGCATTTTCGGCGCGAAGCTCTCCGAGGCGCTCAAGCAGCAGGTGATCGTCGACAACCGCGCCAGCGCCTCGGGGGTGGTCGCGGGCGAGATCACGGCGAAGGCGCCGCCCGACGGCTACACGCTGCTTCTCGCGTATCACCAGCATACGGCGAACGCGGCGCTCAACCCGAGCCTGCCGTACCACCCGGTCAATGACTTCACGCCGATCACGCAGCTCACCGCGGCCGGCTTCATTCTTCTGGTGAACCCCGCCTCGCCGCCGCACACGCTGCGGGAATTCGTCGAATGGACGAAAGGGTTTTCCGGGCCGCTCAACTACGGCTCGGCCGGCCTGGGGACGGGAGGCCATCTTGCCGGCGAGCTGTACAAGCAGATGACCGGCGTCAACGCCCAGCACATTCCGTACAAGGGAACCGGTCCGGCGCTCATCGACCTGATCGGGGGACGCTACGAATTCAACTTCTCCGGCCTGCAGGGCGCACTGGTACAGGTGCGCTCGGGCAAGCTACGCGCGCTTGCGGTGACCACGCCAAAGCGCCTCGCCGCGCTGCCGGAGCTTCCGGCGGTGGCCGAAGCGCTGCCGGGGTTCGAGGTGGTCGGCTGGTACGGCGTGATCGGTCCGGCCGCGATGCCGCCGAGCATCGTGGCCCGGTTGCACGCCGAGCTCGTGAAGGCGCTTGAAGCTCCCGACATCCGCAACCGCATCGTCGACGACGGCTCGGAGCCCGTCGGAAGCAGCCCGGCCGAGTTCCGCGCGTTCATGAGCGCCGACCTCGACAAGTGGGCGCGACTCGTCAAGCAGAGCGGAGCCAAGTCCGATTGAGGGCCGGAAGCGGCTCTTCGCGCACGGCGAGGCTGACGGCCGCCGCGGCCGCCGCGAGCGCGAGGTCGAGCCGCCACATCAAGTCGTAGCTGCCGGTGCGCTCGAGCACGACGCCGCCGAGCCAGGCGCCGAGGAACGCGCCCGCCTGGTGCACCAGGAACGTGATGCCGAGCAGCGTCGCGAGGCGTTGCGCGCCGTAGAGCCTGCCGATGAGCCCCGCGGTCGGCGGCAACACCGCCATGTAGGTAAGTCCCATCCAGGCGGAGAAGGCAAGCACCGTGAGCTCGTTCTTTGGCGCCACCACGAAGAGCGCAATCCCGACGCCGCGCGCGGCGTAGAGGGACGCCAGCATGCGCTTCATCGAGCAGCGCTGCATCACGAAGCCGGCGGCGATGCTGCCCGCAATGTTGAACAAGCCCAGCGCTGCCAGCGACAGGCCGGACACGCTCGAAGGGAGCCCGCACAGCTCGATCACGCCGGGAAGGTGGGTCATGAGGAAGAACACGTGCAGGCCGCAGACGAAGAACGTGGCGTTGATGATCCAGTAGTGCGGGCTGGCAAGCGCCGTACGCACGGTACTCTGGGTCTGCGCCGCGCTGCGGCCCGGCGCGGAAGGTTGGCGGAAGGCGAATGCGAGGGGAAGCGAGGCGAGCGCCAGCGCGGCAAGCGCGAGCGCGGCGTTGACCCAGCCGGCGACCGAGATCGCCACCTGGGTGGCGGGCGCGAGCACCAGTTGACCTAGCGGTCCGCCTGCGCCGATCAGTCCCGCGACCATGCCGCGCCGCTCGGCCGACACGCGCTGGCTGACGACGCCGATGAGAAGCGACGGGCTCCCCACGGTGGCCGCGACGCCCGCCAGTGCGAAGACCACGACGAGGGCGGGAGCGCTGTGAGCGAACGGGAAGAGCGCGCCGATGGCGGCCGCGAGCAGCGTGCCGCCCATGATCACCCGTGCGGCTCCCATGCGCTCGGCCAGCATGCCCGCGAACGGCTGTGCGGCGCCCCAGGTGAGCTGGCTCACCGCGATGGCGAAGCTGATCGTGGCCACGCCGAGGCCGGTCGCCGAGTTGAGCGGCGACAGGAACAGGCCGACGACCGTGCGAGAGCCCATGGTCACGGCGAGCAGCACCACGGCCGCCGCGATGATCGCGCGGCCGCCGCCGGATGGGTTGCTGGCATTCGGCTTGTCCATGGCGGGCATGGTAGGAGCAGCGCGTATCGGACGAATTGCCGCCGGCGCACGGCGTGTGTCGCAATTGTTTCGGCCGCGTGAAGGGTCTTGACAGGGCGAGCGCGCCCGCGGCAGAATTTGAACGAATGGTTAAACCAGTCGTTCAAACTGCAGTCGTGCAATCAGGGGCGGAAGCCGACTACCGCGCGACCAAGGGCAAGATCCTCGACGCGGCCTTTCAGCGCCTCGCGCGCGAGGGCTATGCGGCCCTCAGCATCCGCGAGATCGCCAGGGACGCGGGCGTCAACCACGCCCTGATCAACTACCACTTCCGCAGCAAGGACCAGCTCGTGATCGCGGTCCTCGACCACGCCAATCAGCAACTGCTGGAACGCCAGAGCCGGATGTACGCCGCCGCCGGTGGCTTCGCGGAGAAGTGGGCGCGCGCGCGCGAGTTCTACAGGAGCGACCTCGCGTCGGGGTTCGTGCGCGTGCAGGCGGAGCTGTGGGCGGCGAGCCTGTCCGACGCCGGGCTGCGCGAGAAGTTCATTCCGCGCGTCCTGGCGTGGAAGAAGATCGTCTCCGACGCGGTGCGCGACGCGCTCGCCACGCTCGAGGCGGACGGGATGAAGCTGCCGCCGCCCTTCAGCGCCGAGGTGATCGCCACCTGGATCTCGCAGTTCTGGATCGGCATGGAGTTCGCGGACCTTCTGGGCGAGAAGAAGGAGCTGGCGGCGAACCGCGCCGCGCTCGACGCGGTGGAGGCGCTGCTGGAGACAATCGACGCGCGCGTGCGCAAGGCCGAGCGGCGAAAGAGGAGGGCATGATGGATCGCTTCCCCGAGACCTTCCACAGGGTGGTGGGCGAGCTTCCCGAGGCCGGACGGCTGCCGTCGGGCCAGGAGTTTCCCTTCGGCACGTTGCGTCCCGTGCGCGACGGCTTCATCGAGCGCAAGGGCGTGAAGAGCTGGTATGCGGTGTACGGCGAGAGCGGGCCGTGGATCGCCTTCGCGCCGATCTTCCAGATCTCGCACACTCAAATGCTGAAGGCGACGGTGCCCTACCTAGCCGAGCACTTCCGCGTCTTCACCATGGACCTGCGCGGCAACGGCCGCTCCGACCGACCGCGCGGGCAGGAGCACTACGCGTTCGACGAGTACTACGGCGACTTCCTCGCGGCGCTCGACGCCGCTGGCGTGGACTGCTGTGCGGTGATCGGCATTTCGGCCACCGCGATGACCGCGCTGCGCTTCGCAGCCGAGCATCCGGAGCGCGTGAGCCACGTCGTCGTCGCCGGTGGCTACGCCCAGTCGCGCATCGACGACCCGCAGATCGCCGAGCGCGTGCGCTCCGAGAGCGAGCGCATGCGCGCCGACTGGCCGAAATACCTGGAATGGTTCTTCTCGCTCCTCTTTCCGGAGCCGCACTCGACCAAGCCCTTCGAGGACGGCGTGCGCTACGGCTGGGCCGCGAGCGGCGAGCTGGTCGACTGGGGCCGGAACGGCTGGCTGAAGAGCGACGTCAGCGAGCTGGCGAAGCGCGTGAAGTGCCCGACGCTCGTGATCCACGGCGACGCCGACAAGCGCGTGCCGATCGAGCGGGGGCGGGCGATCCAGGGCCTCGTGCCCGGCTCGCGCATGCTCACGGTGGGCGGCGGCGGCCACCTGCAGCCGGCGCGCGACCCGGTGATGTTCAACCGCGCGGTGCGCGACTTCGTCGGCGGCAGCCCGCGCGGCGGCACCTGGGTGCGGGCGATGAGCCGCAGGCGCCGCGCGCTCTTCATCTCGAGCCCGATCGGCCTCGGCCACGTGCAGCGCGACCTCGCCATCGCGCGCGAGCTGCGCAAGTTCCAGCCCGACCTCGACATCGACTGGTTCACGGTCGATCCGGCGGCGCGCTACCTCGAGCAGGAAGGCGAGCGGCTGCACCCCATGACCCGACGGCTCGCCAACGAGAGCCGGCACTTCGAGCACGTCGCGGGCGAGCACGACCTGCACGCCTTCTTCGCGCTGCGCACCATGGACGAGATCATGGTGCGGAACTTCATGACCTTCTCCGACCTGATGGACGAGGAGCACTACGACCTCGTGATCGGCGACGAGGCGTGGGACGTCGACTACTACTATCACGAGAATCCCGAGCTCAAGCGCCAGCCGTTCGTATTCCTGACCGATTTCGTCGGTTGCCTGCCGATGGAGGAGCACGACGGGAGAGAGGCGCACCTGTGCGCCGACCGCAACGCCGACGACATCGAGCACGTGGCGCGCTTTCCGTACGTGCGCGACCTGGCGCTCTTCGTCGGCAACCCGGACGACGTGACCGACGCGCCGTTCGGCCCCGGGCTGCCGCGCATCCGCGAATGGACCGACCGCAACTTCGCCTACACCGGCTACACGCTGCCGTTCGATCCCGGAGCGTTTTCGGATACCGACAGGCTCAGGAGTCGATTGGGATACGGGCCGAAGGAAAAAATCGCCATCGCGTCGGTCGGCGGCACCGCAGTCGGCGGCAAGCTCCTGGGCAAGATCGCGCAGGCGTTTGCGCGCATGAAGAGCGAGGTGCCCGAGCTGCGCATGATCCTGGTCGCCGGGCCTCGGCTGTCACCTGATTCCCTGCCGAAGATGGAAGGGCTCGAGGTGAGGCCCTATGTCCACAACCTCTTCGAGCATCTCGCCTGCTGCGACCTCGCGCTGGTCCAGGGCGGCCTGTCGACCACGATGGAGCTCGTCGCGACGCGGCGGCCGTTCCTGAGCTTCCCGCTGGCACGGCACTTCGAGCAGAACGTGCACGTGCGCAGGCGCCTCGCCAACTACGGCGCCGACCGCTCGCTCACTTACGCCGGCCTT
>Ga0268264_10001931_pt1 | contig 18678 bp, 18 predicted proteins | sample KBSSwiS32_FD_190357 | JGI IMG/M metagenome (GOLD analysis project Ga0268264, IMG submission 190357) | Switchgrass rhizosphere microbial communities from Kellogg Biological Station, Michigan, USA - KBS Switchgrass S3-2 (SPAdes) (version 2) | ecosystem: Host-associated > Plants > Roots >...
CGAAATCCTGCTCACGCTCAGTAAAGGCAGCAAAGAGCAAAAAGCTATGTGCCAGGATGCAATCAACCGCTGGTGGTGGCCCAGCGTAATGATGTTTGGCCCCGGTGACGATGCATCGCCGAATAGTGCACAGAGCATGCGCTGGAAAATAAAACGCTTCAGCAACGATGAGCTGCGTCAGCGTTTTGTAGACATGTGTGCAGCACAGGTGAAAATATTAGGTATGACGCTTCCCGATCCTGATCTGAAATGGAATGAAACAAAACAACAATACGATTTTGGCGCCATCGATTGGAATGAATTTAAAAACGTTGTCAATGGAAACGGCCCGTGTAATAAAGAAAGGCTGGCCGCAAGAATAAAAGCACATGAAGAGGGTGCCTGGGTAAGAGAAGCGGCGGTTGCTTATGCACAAAAGAAAAAAAAGCAGCAATCAATGGCTTCGGCATTGCAGGCGCTTTAAGAATTCATTATTTTATTTTTAATAATCTGTATGCAAGAATTTGTAAAAAAATACCGCTACGGTGATTATGGCGATAAGGAAAACGCCGGCAGCGATGCTGAACAGCATTTAAAAAAATCTTCCGGCGATGCGTGGCCGCTATGGGAAGTATTCATAAGGAGCAAGCAAGGCCTCGACCATAAACATGCGGGCAGCCTGCATGCCGCAGATGCAAAAATGGCGATTGAGAACGCCCGCGATGTATACACCCGCCGCCAGGAAGGCATCAGTATCTGGGTGGTTGAATCGGCCCATGTCCATGCATCCAACCCGGATGATGCAGAAAGTTTATATGACCCGGCCAATGATAAAGTATACCGGCATCCGACATTTTATGAATTGCCGGATGAGCTGAAGCACATGTGAGTTGCTCAGGGGGATTAGGAATTTGTAATCAGGAATTGGGCCAATAATATTCTGTAAACCTTTTTTATGAATAGTTATAAAGGATACAAAGAACTTGATTGTTACAAAAAATCAAGAGAGTTAAGAATTTTCATGTCGAAGCTGGTAAAAAAATTTCCCACAGAAGAGAAGTATATGCTGGTATCGCAATCAAAAAGATCCTCCCGTTCTATCACCGCTACTATTGCAGAGGGATATGGGAGATATACCTACACAGATACAAGAAACTTCTTTATCATCGCCCGCGGATCTATTACAGAAACAATGGAACATTTAGCAACGGCATTTGATGAAGAATACATTACGGAGGATGAGCTGAATAAAGGAGACGAGCTATGCGAAACCTGCTTCAAACTTATTAACGGATTCATTTCTTATCTTGACCGATCAAAAACCAGGGGAAAAACCGCAAACAGCCCAATTCCCAATTCCTAATTCCCAATTCCAGGAAATGACTCAACCAATCAACCAATCAACCAATCAACTAATCAACTATACCCTTCACCTGGCCGACAATGCCCTTATTCTTGGGCAGCGGAATGCAGAATGGACAGGGCACGGACCCGTACTGGAACAGGATATCGCCATTAGTAATATCGCACTTGATCTGATAGGACAGGGGCGCAATCTTTACCAGTATGCTGCAAAGCTGATCAACGAGGCCACGGATCGACCAATCAACCAGCCAGCAAAACAACCAGTTACCGAAGACACGCTCGCCTACCTCCGTGATAGCAGGGATTTCAAAAACTGCCTGCTCGCAGAATTGGATAAAGGAGATTGGGCAAGAACAGTTTTGCGACAATTTTTTTTCAGCAACTACCAGTTCTGGTTATACGATGCAATGAAAAAAAGTAAAGATCCCACGCTTGCTGCCGTTGCAGAAAAATCATTGAAAGAAGTTATTTACCACCTGCGGTGGAGCGCGGAATGGGTGATTCGTCTTGGTGATGGCACAACAGAAAGTCATCAACGTATAGTCAATGCCTTGCATGATCTCTGGCCCTACACAGGTGAACTGATAGCCAATGCCAGTTATGAGAAAGAATTAGCACGAGAAAATATCGCCGTTGATCTTGATTTAATAAAACAGCCCTGGTTGGATAAAACATCCGCTGTACTGCAGGAAGCCACGCTGGAGCTACCGCCGAATCAGTGGATGCAGAGCGGCGGCAAAGAAGGAAGGCATACGGAACACCTGGATTATATACTTATGGAAATGCAATACCTTCAGAGAACCTACCCGGGTGTTGAATGGTAATAATATGGAAACCGGTAAACAAAAGATACTATCTCTTCTTGAACAGGTACCCGATCCGGAAGTACCGGTATTGTCCGTTATTGATCTGGGCATTGTTCGTGATATAAAGATACAGGGCGAAGAAATTGAGGTAATCATTACCCCTACCTATAGCGGCTGCCCGGCCATGGATGTAATCAGTATGCAGATTAGAATGACTTTGCTGGAATACGGTTTTAAAAATGTTAAGATCAGCACTGTTTTGTCTCCAGCCTGGACAACCGAATGGATGAGTGAAGCCGGTAAAGAAAAGTTAAAAGCATACGGCATTGCACCGCCGAACCCCGTGCAGGCGGTTTGCGATGTAAAATTGTTTGCAGAAGAGGAAGCCATTCAGTGCCCGCATTGCCAGTCGTACAACACCCGTATGATAAGCCGGTTTGGTTCTACCGCCTGTAAGGCCCTGTACAAATGCAACGACTGCCTTGAACCTTTTGATTATTTTAAATGTCATTGAGCTTTTCAAAAATCATCTAATAAATTATCTATGGAGTTTGTTTTGTTTGAGCTAAAGGGAAATACAGCGGTGATTACCCTTAACCGTCCTGAAAAAATGAATGCCTTTAACAGGGAAATGGCACTACTGCTGCAAAAAAAATTAGATGATTGTGCAACAGATAAAAATATAAGAGCGGTTTACCTGACAGGGGCCGGCAAAGCATTTTGCGCCGGGCAGGATCTAAGTGAATTATCCGGTGAGCAGGCGCCCGGCTTTGATAAAATATTATCCGAACATTATAACCCCATTGTTGCCCGTATCAGGAGCCTGGAAAAACCGGTTGTATGTGCCGTCAATGGCGCTGCTGCCGGCGCCGGCGCCAATATTGCTTTGTGTTGTGATATTGTGGTAGCAACACAATCCGCTTCTTTTATCCAGGCGTTTTCCAAAATAGGGTTAATACCCGATAGCGGCGGCACGTTTACCTTACCACGTTTAATAGGCTGGCAAAAGGCAACTGCTTTAATGATGCTCGGTGATAAGGTAAGCGCCGCGGAAGCAGAACGGTATGGCATGCTGTATAAGGTTTTTGCGGACGATGTTTTTGCCGCCGAATCCCTGAAGATAGCTGTAACGCTGGCAGCCATGCCTACGCGCGGCCTGGCCTATACCAAGCAGGCATTAAATATCTCACTTAATAATTCTTTTGAAAACCAATTGAAAACAGAAGACAAATTGCAATTCGCTGCTGCACAAACGTATGATTACAACGAGGGAGTGCAGGCATTTCTTCAAAAGCGGCTACCTGTTTTCAAAGGTGAATAGTAAAAGAACCCATCCTGCATTAGCCGCACTTTTCTATTTTTATACAAGTTTACCGTCATTCTACTGCTTAACCGTCTTAAATTAAAAGATACTAAGCTATCAACCTATTCACCTGAAGAATCATTGTATAGCAGGTTCCGGGTAATCTGCGACGAAAACAAGTATTAAATTTACCAGATGATTTATTCCTTCAATCATTTTATACCGGTTGTGCATGCATCTTCCTTTGTTCATCCGCAGGCAGCCGTAACCGGCAATGTAATCATTGGTAAAAGCGTTTACATAGGACCGGGAGCAGCCATCCGTGGCGACTGGGGTCAGGTAATTATTGAAGACGGATGCAACGTACAGGAAAACTGTACCATCCACATGTTTCCCGGAGCGACGGTATTATTAAAAGAAGCGGCCCATATTGGACACGGCGCGGTTATTCATGGCGCCATAATAGGCAAGAATTGCCTGGTGGGTATGAACAGCGTGATAATGGACAATGTACTGCTGGATGATGAATGTATAGTTGGTGCATTGAGTTTTATAAAAGCCGGCGAACAGTTTGAAAGAAGAAGTTTGATTACCGGCAACCCTGCTAAAAAAATAAAAGAAGTAACTGATGAAATGATGGCATGGAAAACAGCCGGCACCGCGCTGTACCAATCTTTGCCAAAACAAATGCAGGAAAGCTGGCAGCCCTGCGAACCATTGCGTGAAGTTGAACCAAACCGGCCGCAGCAAAACAAAAGCTACTCAACATGGCAGCAAATAAAAAAGGATAAGCACCTGTAATTTCTCTTTACCAGTTCCAATATTGTCATTTTACCTATCCTGTGCGCCTGCAGGGGCCCCTGACAGATGTCTTCTGCAACCGGCTGATCTGCCAGCCATTACCGCTTTATGATTTCTTTAATAAACGCAGCCGCCCGCAATCCTTCTATTGTATGTAAACAATAACGTTTATACCACTAAAAAAAGATATGATGAAAACGCTACTTATTTTACTGATGCCCGTTCTGATAGTGACCTTTTTTATCGCCAGCAATAAATTTTTTGCGGCTGCTGATTACTATACGTCTGCCGTCTTTACCCTGGCATGGTTGTGTTCAGTTACGGTATGGATTACCGCCATCAGTTCAAAGAAATTGGCCCTGCGTTAATGGTAGATATATACCGCAGCAGTAAATGATAACAGCAATAAGCATCCTGCGTATTGCTGTTTTTGTTTTCCCGTTTCCGATCCTGTGCCCGCATTTATTGATTTTCCCTTCTCCCTTCGTAAGAGCTATCTTTGCCGCCAGCAATGGAAAAAACAAATTTTATCGATTACATCCGCATCTTCTGCCGAAGTGGTCATGGGGGCGCCGGCAGTAAGCATTTTATGCGGAATAAGTTAACCGCTATGGGCGGTCCCGATGGTGGCGATGGCGGCAGGGGCGCGCATATCATTCTACGGGGAAATAAAAACCTTTGGACCTTATTACACCTGCGTTATTTCAAAAACGTACTGGCTGAAAACGGCGAGAACGGCAGCAAGAACAATAGCAGCGGAAGAAGTGGCAAAGACATCATACTGGAAGTTCCGCTGGGTACGGTAGCACGCGATGAGACCACCGGTGTGCAGCAGGTAGAAATTTTAGAACATGGGCAGGAGGTGATTTGGCTGCACGGTGGAAGAGGCGGATTGGGCAATTCCAATTTTGCAACAGCAACCAACCAGGCGCCGGATCATGCACAACCCGGTGAACCCGGAGAAGAAGCCTGGAAGATTGTAGAATTAAAAGTACTGGCCGATGTAGGTTTGGTAGGGTTTCCAAATGCCGGCAAATCAACCCTTCTTTCGGTGGTAACTGCTGCAACGCCTAAAATTGCCAATTATGCATTTACTACCATCAATCCACAGTTAGGCATTGTTGAATACCGCGATGGAAAAAGCTTTTGCATGGCCGATCTGCCCGGTATTATTGAAGGAGCCGCAGAAGGCAAGGGACTAGGGCATCGCTTTCTCCGGCATATAGAACGCAATTCTGTTCTTTTGTTTTTATTACCCGCCGATAGTGATAACCACAAAAAAGAATTTGATATACTGGTAAATGAATTACAGGAATACAACCCGGAATTATTGCATAAGCAGTTTGTAATTGCCGTTAGCAAAAGCGATATGCTGGATGACGAACTGAAAACCGCCATCAAAAAAGAATTGCCCGAAAACATTCCGCATGTTTTCATTTCGGCCGTTACCGGTCAGGGTCTTGTTGAATTGAAAGATCTTTTGTGGACGGTATTGAACCAATAAAGGCAGAAGCGTTCTGGTAAAAGCTGTAACTTACCAGACCCTTTCACATACCAAACCTTTCATATGATACAGCTAACCGATCGGCCCGGGCTGATAACACTTACCCGCAAACTGGTAAGATTTATTTCCAACCTGCTGAAATCACTCTGGCTTTTTTTTCCTGCTATTCTTTTTATCCTGCTCACTTTTGCCTGTTTTGTTGTACTTGGGCAGGGAAAAGACATTGTGATCTCGTTCACAGAAAACACCCGGAAGGGGCATGCCTTCGGCGATATTGCCATAAACTTTCTAATTAAGTTCACGTTTTTTATTGCTATCGCATTTTGGGTGTATATCAGTTGGTATTCGTCTCATATTGTTGCCGATGGCAAACGCTACCGGCAAAAAACATACGCCAACCAGTTTAAACCAGGCCTGCCCGAAGATAAATTTGACACTGTATACGAAGTACAACAGCTTTTCCTGGATGTGTTTCCAAGACTGGTGGGTTATGCCTGCTTTATCGTGGTATTATTCGCTATAAGCAATATGGTATTTCCCAATTCATGGGTTAAAAAACAGCCCATTCTCTTTATGGCCGTCTTTCTTTTGATAACAGGTTTCATTGACAAACAGTTGATCCGCTTTACAGACAACCAGGTAAACAGTAAACGCCTGCGCCGCTGGTTCAAGTTTGTAGGCATCGGGTTTTTAATCTTCTTACCGCTGTTGCAGTTCAGCGGTTTATTGAACAATCCCTATGTGTTGTTTGCTATGATTATATGGCTGATGATCATCTATACCCTTTATATCAATCTCCGCAGAAAGATAGTAGAAGAGGACGCCTTAAAGAAAATGGTGGAAATAGCCGGTAAAGACACCGGCGTCATAGGCCTGCTGAAAAAAATAATGGCTTATATTCATTTGGATCAAAAAGAAATCGGGTATTTCTTATGGTTCAATATTATCTGCAGCCTTGGCTTGCTGGCTTACCTGGCCGCTATTATTTCGTATAGGGTTTCCGTGGCTTTTGGTCCGTTGCCCCTGGTCTTACTTGCTTTTGCCGTTCTCCTGGGCTTCGGTAATATGATTACTTCCCTTTCGGTGAAATCAGGCATTAATTTCCATTTCATTATTTTTCTGGTAGCCGCCATTTTTACTACCCCGGAAAACCATGCCGTTCGTACAGCGTTGATACATGAACGTAATGGAGATGTTTCCATTTTCAAAAAAAGGCAAAACATACAACAATATTTTAATAACTGGATGGCCAATCATCCCGGCATCGACACCGTAAAAGAATATCCTGTTTATTTTGTACTCGGTAATGGAGGCGCTTCAAGATCCGCATATTGGGTTGCGTCTGTACTGGGCCGGCTGGAAGACAGCTCGCTGCTGGCAGGAAAGGAAAGATTTTCGGAACATGTTTTTTGTTTATCAGGTACTTCCGGCGGCGGTGTGGGAGTTGCATCTTTCTATGCATTGCTGAAACACGCTGATAAAAAAGATCATACGCCTGCTTTTGAAACTTCGGCCAAAGAATTTTTGCGGCAGGATTTCCTTACCTATACGCTCGCAAGAATGCTCGGACCCGATTATTTTAATTATATACCGTTAATCAATTTGGTTATACCCAATCGCGATCGGGTGGACGCGCTGGAAAAAGGTTTCGAAAACGCACTGGATACTTCTCATTATAAAGTTCATTTCGACAGTACCTATTTTGATCAATGCATTGCCAAACAGGGCGAATACAACGGCCTGCCCGTACTTTGCATCAATACCACCCGCGTACAGGATGGCAACCCCGGTGTGGTCTGCAGCATACAACTGGATCCGAAACTGTTTAATAAACGGGTTGATGTGGTTGACCTGTTGCCGCAAGATACCAGCATCCGCCTCAGCACGGCAGCTATTCTTGGCGCCCGCTTCCCGTACATGAGCCCTGCGGGCAGAATCGATCAACATACCCGAAGGGGCACGCGACAGCACTATTTTGTCGATGGCGGTTATTTCGATAATTCCGGCGCCGGTGTTGTACAGGAAATGATCAGGGCGATTGTTAAAATATCGGATACTATATCAAATCCGCTCTTACGCGCCCGCATGCAGAAATTAAAAATTGTGGTGCTCCACATCACCAACAGCCCGCAGGGTGATATCAATGTTAAACCCATTACACCTTTTAAAAACGATCTGAGTTCACCGCTGCTCACTATTCTCGGCGCTTATGATATGCAGACAACTGTGAACGATATGCGACTGTCTAATTTTATAACAGATGTTAACCTGCGCCCCGATTCTTCAGCCATAAGCAAAGCTATTTATTATCCTGTTCACCTGTACAACGATCTGGAAGAGAAAGGAGATACCTTATCCAACGGGCCTTACGCTATGAATTGGTTTATCTCCGACAGTGTTCGCAATGAAATGGATCGCCGCCTGGTCAAACAGCCAAAATTGAGCAGGATGATAAAAGGCGCAGGCTTTTAATCACGGTTTCATAGCGTCCGATTGACACATAAATTCAGTACGTTTGTTCCAATAAAAAAAATTGTACATGAAGAAGTATGTTGTAACGATTGTCTTAATGACCGCAGTTGTTTTAAAATCGATGGCGGACGAGGGTATGTGGTTGCCATTATTGCTGGGGCAGCAGGTTTATAATGATATGGTAAAGCGCGGATTGAAGCTAACCAAAGAGCAGCTCTACAGCATTAACAAATCTTCTATAAAAGACGGCATTATTATTTTCGGCACCGGCTGCACCGGCGAAATCGTGAGCAGCGAAGGCCTGATTTTTACCAACCACCATTGCGGGTACGATGCCGTTGCCAGCGCCAGCTCTGTTGAACACAATTACCTGCACGACGGCTTCTATGCCAAAACAAAACAGGAAGAAATTCCTTCTAACCTTAGTGTTCAGTTTCTGTTAAAGATTGAAGACGTTACCAAACAGGTTGACTCAGCATTGGGCAATTTAACCGGCCTCGACCGCAGCCGCAAACAATCGGAGATCATTGCAGATATCAATAAAAAATATTCCGATCCCACGCAGTCTACCGAAGCAAGGGTAAGCCCTTTGTTTAAAGCCAACCAGTTCCTGGTATTTATTTATCAGCGTTACAGCGATATCCGCCTGGTAGGCGTACCCGCAGAAAGCATTGGAAAATTCGGCGGCGATACTGATAACTGGGAATGGCCGCGCCACACGGGCGACTTTTCGGTTTTCCGTGTATACATGAGCAAAGATGGAAAACCTGCTGCCTATGCCGCAGACAATATTCCATTAAAACCCAAATATGCATTACCCGTTTCCATCAAAGGAATTAAAGACGGTGACTATGCCATGATCTATGGTTATCCGGGGGGTACCAACCGCTATGAAACCTCTTATGGCATCAAACAAAAAATAGAAATTGATAACCCATCGCTGGTGGAGCTAAGGGATATGCGCCTGAAATACATGTTTGCAGAGATGAAAAAAGATCCGGCCACCAGGCTTCAACTGGCTGCTGACTACGCCAATATTGCCAATTACTGGAAATTTTATGATGGCGAAACAAAACAACTGTTAAAGTATGATGTATATGGCCAAAAGAAAATAGCAGAAGTAAAATTTCAGCAATGGGCTTCCAATAAACCGGAATACCAGCACCTGTTGACCGATTGGGAAAAAGCCTATGCAGGCTGGAGGCCCTTTAGCAAACACCGTGTATATATCTATGAGGGCATTTTTGGTTCTCCCCTGCTGGCCTATGCTGCCAGCTTATTACAGGTGGAAGCAGCCATGGTAAAACAGGGCAGCAGCTCTGCGGATATTAAAAAAGCCATTGATGCGGCTGACAAAGCCCGAACGGATTTTTTGAAAGAAGAAAACAAGGCGTCTGACCAGAACATCGTGGCTTCAGTATTAATGATGTATTATACCGGCATTGATAAAAACCAACACCCTATTTCTTTTTTTGAAAGCATCAAAGGAAGCTATGGCGATTTAAAAGATGAAACCACGTATAAAAAATATGCGGCGGATATTTTTAACAACACAATGATTTTTGATAACGCCAAATGGAAAGCTTTTCTTGCAAACCCCGATGCAGTAAAACTACAGGCAGACCCTGCTTTTAACGTGAGCAGCAGCTTCGTAAAAAACTGGCAAAGCAAATACCTGCAATCGTTCCAGGTTTTTAATACGGCCAATAATGAATTCGCACGCTTATACCTGAAAGGCATTATGCAGATGGATACAGTAAAAGCAAAAAAAATGTACCCGGATGCCACTTTCACCATGCGTGTGAGCTTTGGCAATGTAAAAAGCTACAACCCGCGAGATGCGGTTCATTACGATTATGCCTGTACCATGAAAGGCGTGCTTGAAAAATACGTGCCGGGCGATTATGAATTTGACCTGCCCGCCAACCTGCTGGAGAAAGCAAAAGCAAGAGATTTTGGCCAGTACATTGATAAAACAAAAAACGATTTAGTGGTTTGCTTTATCACCACCAATGATATTACGGGCGGCAATTCAGGCAGTCCGGTACTGGATGCAAACGGCAATCTTATCGGTCTTTGCTTTGACGGGAACTACGAAGCCCTTAGCCATAAGATTGCCTTCGATAAGGATCTCAACCGTACCATTTGTGTAGACGTACGGTATGTATTGTGGTGCATTGACAAACTGGGTGGCGCTTCTAATATTATTAAAGAGTTGAAACTGGTAAAACAATAAACCCATTAAACAACGGTTGTCTTTGAAGACAACCGTTGTTTAAATCCCCTAAACTGCCGTAGCCGTCGGAGGCTACAGTAGTTTGTCAATAGCTATGCTAAAACCCGTCGATAATTTTTTTCAGCAGCAGGCGGAGCCTTCCAGGAGTTGTATGCTGGCCTTACGTGAAATCATTTTACATCACGACCCCGATATTGTTGAATCCTGGAAATACGGTATGCCTTTTTATTGCTATGCCGGAAAAATGTTTTGTTATGTTTGGCTGCATAAAAAATACAAGCAGCCCTACATCGGCATTGTGGAGGGCCATCAGCTCACACACCCTTTATTAATACAGGAAAAAAGAGCCCGGATGAAAATCATGCTGGTAGATCCGGAAAAGGATATACCAATTAAGACCATCAAAGGAATCCTGAAACAGGCGCTTGTATTGTATTATAAATAACTGTCATCAGGTTGTTGACATTTGCCTGAGTGAACAAACTGGAAGCATAAAGCCACAAGATAAAAAGTAATGAAAACAGCATTGTCAATTGCAAAGGTTGTTGGGTTTGTTTATATTTTATCGTGCATCCTGCTCTACTTCATCCAGGAAAAAATGATCTTCTTTCCGGAAAAGCTTGCGCCCAATTACACGTTCCGGTTCCAGCAGCCCTTTGAAGAACTTTATTTTTCCACGCCTGGCAAAACAAGGCTACACGGATTGCTATTTAAATCAGACAGCTCCAGGGGAATGATCTTTTACCTTCACGGCAATGCCGGATCGCTTCGATCCTGGGGTGAAATTGCTAAGCTATACACCGATTTGCATTATGACCTTTTCATGCTTGATTACCGTGGATATGGAAAAAGTGAAGGTACAATCAGCAATGAACAGCAGATCTATGATGACGTTCAATTTATCTACGATAGCATAAAGAAAAGGTACAATGAAAAAAACATCATCGTGCTCGGATATTCAATAGGTACTGGCCCTGCAACAAAGCTTGCCTCCACAAATCACCCCCAGCTGCTCATTCTTCAGTCGCCTTATTACAGCCTTACCGATATGATGAAACATAATTTTGCTATGATCCCGGCTTTTATCCTGAAATATAAATTCAACAATAATATTAACCTGCAAAATTGCAGCATGCCAGTCGTCATTTTCCATGGTAATAAAGATGAGGTCATCTACTATGGCTCTTCGCTTAAATTGAAAGCATTATTTAAACCCGCCGATACCCTAATCACTTTAGAAAACCAGGGTCACAATGGAATGAGTGATAATCCTTATTACCGTAAAGTACTGCAACAGATGATAGACAAACAACCCAGTTAAATAAAAACCGGCAGACCTTGTCCACCGGTTGTATGATCCATGCTTAACTATTTTACTAATTGATTTTTGTGACGTCAGGCTTCATTACAAACCACGATTTGCCTACGCCCTCTCCCTTGGCTACGCCTCTTGTACTGGCATCGGGCGTATAGTAATACAATGGCCTGCCCCTGTAGGTAGATTGCAACCGGGTAGTGCCCCCGGGGCCATCATTGCGGGTGATGGTACCAAAGTCTGTTTTGCTCAGCAAAGAAGGAAAATTGCTATTGGGTGTATAATAAACGGGCCATGTAGTAATGCAACCACCGGTACAATTGGTAGGAAGCGTTGTTGGGTTTAATGAATCTTTAGCAAAATAATACAGGGTATTGCCTGCGCTGTCCACTAAAAATTCTTTTGTAGTGCTGTCTGTAGTACCGCTGGCCACCACTTTTTTATTGGCCAGCATCAAGGTGTAATTTGTTTTCACCACAAACCAGATATTGCCTACTTTCTCTCCGCCGGTAACACCGGGCGCTTCACGTGTATTGGCGCCACTGGCATCTTTGGGTGCATAATAATACAATGGCCATCCTTTATACGCGGTCTGTTTGGTTCCCAGGCTGGTAGTAATTGTAGTAAAATCGGATGCATTGAGCCCGGTACCCACTGTTGAAGCGCTTAATAACGAATCGTAAAAGATCGGCCATACAGCCAGGCATCCACCCGTGCATTTATTGATACCCCCATCTATGTCATTGCTGAAATAATAGAGCGTATATCCTTTATTATCGGTCAGATAAGAGCCCAGTGTTGCACTGTTAGCCAGCTGAACGGAATTAACTTTCTCGGCAGTTTTGCTTTTGGAACAGCTTTTAAATGCAACAGATAACAATAACAATATCGCTACGGGAATAACATAGGCGGGTAACCTGAAAAAAGGCGGTTGCTTTTTCATACACAAAGTTTTAATAATTAAAAAAAAATAATGAGCCCGCCGTAAAAGCTGGCGTTTGCAGCAAAAAATGAGATTGCTGGCATTCACAGGTTTAGCAAGCTTAGGTTTCCGGAAACTGCGGTACAGGTAAGCATGATACGCGGGATAGTTAACGAAGGATGCCTACAAGGAAAAAAAAATTAATTCTGCGTTAATGGCCGATAGCAAGAGCGACCATTGGAAGCAGTTAAGAAATGACCCATACCTTTGCACTGAAACGGTAAATATTTACTTAGCAACATTAACAGAAAAATATTTCTTTTAATCAGCGTCTGCAGTACTACTGATCACAAAAAGACGTTGTAAAACGGGCGTCCCGAAAGAACTGCCCCCCGAAAGAAAATACCATGAAAAAGTTGTTCATTTTTTTTATTGTGCTATCAGGTGCCGGTATACTTTTTACTTCCTGCTCAAAAAAAAATATAGCGGTGCAGCCCATTGTTTCTTCCACGCCTTTACAGGCACTTATTAATAGCGACACCTCCTTATCTATTTATTATGCTGCGGTAAAAAAAGCGGGCGCCAATGCATTGTATGGAGGCACTGATTCTGCGATTGTTTTAATACCCGGCGATTCTGCATTTAAAGCGCAGGGCATTACACTGGCAGCTATCAATACCATGTCTGCTGCCAGTGCAGACTCTTTGTTGCGCTATCATTATATTCCAGGCGCTGTTGGTCTTGTAGCGGGCTCCTATCAGGCATACAATAGTAAATTGGGCAAGCCCGTATACGGATATGGTGCTATAGACAGCTCCGGCGTTTATTTTAACGGTATATCTGCCTCTTTTCAAAAATTGCCGGGCAGTAATGCAACTGTTTATAAATTGAAAGCCCCTTTGCAGGTACCGGCAGGTTCTGCCGCACAATTAATCGCTAATGATACCTTGCTCAGCTATTTTGCAGAAGCCCTTAAGCATACGGGCCTTAGTATTGTTCCGGGCAATGGATGGAATACCGTGCTGGCACCGGTAAATGCAGCTTTTATTGCCGCAGGATATCCAACTTTAACAAGTATAGACAATGCGGATGTAACTACGCTCAGCAATATTTTACAATATCATATTTTAGCCGGCCAATATTTTACCAATACGCTCGCCGGTATATCAACCCTGCCCACACTGCAGGGCAGCAATATCAATATTGGCTTTGCTGATAGCATGCTGCAGTTCACCGGCACCGGCAATACTACTGCCGCCATGGTAATAAAAACCAACCGGATAGCCGGTTCCAGCGTTGTCATTCACGAAATAAGTGAAGTGTTGATGCCCTAATCAGCTTATTTCGCAGGACTATTATCTTTCCAATTCCATAAATGCAGGCAGGCATAGGTTCTGAACGGGCTCCATTTGGCGGAGATGCGCAATAAATTTTCCCTGAACTTCTTTTTATCAGCATTGTCCAGCTTATATAGTTTTATCATGGCATTCTGAATGCCCAGATCGTCTATTGCAAAAACATCTTCACGCCCCAGCGCAAACATTAACAGCATCTCGGTAGTCCACCGGCCCACACCTTTTATCTGTAGTAAGTGCTGTGTCACTTCTTCATTGCTCATTTTCTGCAATTGCTTCCACTCCATGCCCTGCTCCAGGGCAAACCTGGCCACGTTCTGCACATAATTTACTTTAGCATTGGACAGCCCAATACCACGCAGCGTGGCAAAGGGTGTTTCTACAATCTGTTCCGGCGTAGGGTGTTTATCGTATAAAGCCAGGAAGCGCTTCCATATCACATCGGCTACTTTTACAGACAGTTGCTGGCTCATGATAGAGCCGCATAAATGCAGGTATATCTTTTTTCTTTTCTTCAGCACGAAAGGTTCGCGGTGCTCCAGTAATTTTTTTATTTTTTTGTCTTTGGCAAGATGTTGAATGTAGTGCATACGATTTATTTTAGCTAACCGGTACTACTGCAATAGCTTTGCAGCAGCGGCTGCAATGTATGCAATGAAGATATTATATTATACAGGCAAACAGGCATGAAAAAAGAAATTATTCTTACGTCGGATCGGTCGCATTCCATCGCCATACCGGCCATGAATGTCACTTATCATTCCACACATGGCGCCATACAGGAATCGATGCATGTTTTTATTGAAGCGGGCCTACACCATATTGCTGCAGGCAAAGATCAAATTTCAATATTTGAAATGGGTTTTGGCAGCGGCCTGAATGCCCTGCTTTCAATAGCCGAAGCGGAAAAAAAACAACAAAAAATTTTCTATGAGACTGTTGAGGCGGATCCTTTGGAAGCAAATATGTACAGCTTGCTAAATTATTGCAAACAGTTGAACCGGCCCGACCTGCAACCATTATTTGAATTACTGCATCGCTGTGCCTGGAATACCAAGGCTGAGATAACGCCTTATTTCAGTTTCAGGAAGAATTCAGGCAGCCTGGTTGATTTTTTAACAGAGCAGCAATTCAATGTTGTTTATTTTGATGCATTTGCGCCCGAGGTGCAACCGGAACTATGGACACCTGATATTTTTAAAAAACTCTATGGATGGATGAAAACAGGGGCTGTACTAACTACTTACTGTTCAAAATCGATTGTACGCAAAGCTATGGCGGAAGCTGGTTTAATAGTAGAAAAAATACCGGGCCCGCCGCATAAACGCGAAATGGTAAGAGCGGTTAAGCAATAGTGTTAATGACTGCACATTTTATTTCGGTTGGTGAGACACCAACCGAGGCGGTTTGAAACTTTAATTGAAAGAAATGCTTACGCCCCCGTCCTTTTCATCTTTCAGTAATATTCCCAATTGCATTAATTGGTTGCGGATGCGATCACTGGTTGCATAGTCTTTTTTTACCTTGGCCTCTTTGCGCATATCAACCAGCAATTGCAGCACAGCATTCAGCTTACCATCATCCTGTTGCATCTCGCTCTTAAGTCCCAGTACTTTCTCCAGGTAGTTTTTGAAATAAGCCTGCAATAACTGGCCGGTCTTGCTGCTCACCGCATTTAATTTTACAAGACCTTCCTTCATTGAATTAATGACCGGCACCAGCTCAAATATATTGGCCAGCACTTTTGCAGTATTGAAGTCATCGTTCATATAGTCATCCATACCAGCAAGCAATTTTGTAACGGTTGCTTCCAGTGCCGGATCTGCTGCGGGTTCATCGCCATCAAACGAAAATTTTTGCAACAGCTCATAGGCCTCCCATAAACGTTTAAATCCTTTTTCCGCTGCCTGCAATGCATCATTACTGAAATCGAGCGTGCTGCGGTAATGCGTCTGCATCATAAAAAAGCGAACCGTCATAGGCGAATAAGCCTTCTCCAGCAGCGGATGATTACCGGTAAACAATTGCTCCGGCAAAAAACCATTACCCGCGGTTTTACTCATGCGCGTGCCGTTCACCGTTAGCATATTGGTATGAATCCAGTAACGGGCCGGGTTTATATGATTGCAGGCCTGCGATTGTGCAATTTCATTGGTATGATGCGTAGCGGCCAAATCCATTCCGCCACCATGTATATCGAATTCTTTTCCGAGGTATTTTTTACTCATGGCTGAGCATTCAATGTGCCAGCCGGGAAAGCCCATTCCCCAGGGAGACGGCCATTGCATCAGGTGTTCCGGTTTGGCCTTAATCCATAAAGCAAAATCAAGCCGGCCTTTTTTTTCATCCTGCCCTCCCAAATCACGGGTGTTCTCCAGTAAGTCTTCCAGTTTGCGATTGGTAAGGATGCCATACGGTTTTTCCAGGTTGTATTTTTCCACGTCGAAATAAACCGTTCCGTTTACTTCATACGCATAACCGTTTGCCAGTATTTGTTTTACCATTTCTATCTGTTCAGCTATATGCCCCGTTGCAGTGGGTTCTATGCTGGGCGGCAGGGTATTGAACAGTTCCATCACCTTATGAAAACCCAGTGTATAGCGCTGTACAATTTCCATGGGCTCTACCTGCTCAAGCCTTGCTTTCTTTGAAAACTTATCATCGCCCTCATCCATATCGCCTTCCAGGTGGCCGGCATCGGTAATATTACGCACATACCGCACCTTATAGCCAAGGTGCAGGAGGTAACGGTAAATCATATCGAAAGAAATGAATGTGCGGCAATTGCCTAAATGTACATCACTGTATACTGTTGGTCCGCATACATACATGCCTGCATGACCAGGTGTCAGCGGAACAAAGACTTCTTTTTTGCGGCTATAGGAATTATACAGCGATAGTTGTGACATAGTTATTTTTTAACCGGTATGGCAGGCGCAAAAATAGAGAAAAGCTTGTAGTTTATAGTTCACAGTTCTGGGTTCATTGGTTTCGCGAGACAAACTGGGAACTTAAGAACTAAGAACTATTTCCCCGGTAGTTGAAAGTCTGCTACCAGCGGGTAATGATCGGAATAATACAGTTTTGTTTTTTTGAATTGCAGCACATCCAGTTTTTTATCTGCCAGGATATAATCAATGCGAAGGGTAGGCGATAGTGAAGCAAAACTTCTGCCGATGCCGAAGCCCGCGGATAAAAATGCATCGTTGTAATCTCCTTTCACTTTTGAATAAGTAAATGAATTGGGCACATCGTTAAAATCTCCGCAAAGAATAGCCGGGTAAGGGCTGTCATCCATTTCTCTTCTCACCAGCTCGGCCTGTTTGCTGCGCAGGAAATAAGCTTGCTTAAATTTCTTAAGAACACCTTTTGATTTATTTACTGCGTCATTCTCCCCTTTTGTAAGGGTATGCAATACGGTATAGTCGTTTCCATCAAAACGAAGCGACTGCAAATGGGTGGCAAAAATGCGGAGGCGCTGACCTCCTGCATCGATATCTGCATGTATAAGACTTTCTGCCGCTCTTAGTGAATCCGGACCGGAATAGCGGATACGCAGCGTATCCAGCACAGGGTATTTTGAAAAAATGATAACACCATGCTCATATACCCCATCCCAGCGGCGGTGATCGCGCGCAAAAAAATGATAGGGATATTTCAGCACATTGGTAAAGTAGGGTATGTTTTCATCAAACTCACGCGGGTTGTTTGATTCCAGGAATTCTTCCATGCACAGCACATCGGGGTTCATTTTCTGGATAAATTCCAGTATGGGTTTACGAAAACTGCCGCCCGGTCTTTTGGGATTCATCTGGTCTAAACGCGATACATTCCATTGCATAACGCGTAGCGAGCCCGGCTTTTTTTGCATGTTGAAAGAAGAAAATAAATGAAAGCCAAACAAGGCATGTACCTGTGCCCATCCCAATACCAGCACTGCAATGGAAAGAAATGCCCAGCGAGATTTAAAGAACCACCAGAAAAAAATAAATAATAACAAGAACAGCACGATAAAAGGAAAACCAACTCCCAGCAGGGCGATATACCAATAACGGCCGGGATTGAGAAAACCAGTGCAGCAAACCAGCAGAAAAGCAATGGCAAGGGCGATATTACTGAGGATAAAAAACTTTTTGGAAACTTTTCTCAGGATGCGCGTCATGCTTTAAAATTACAAATCATCTTTTGACGAAGCACGGCGGAGTATATCTTTTTCTTCGTCGGTCAGCAGATGGTATCCTTCCATATTAATCTTGTCGAGTATTTCGTCTATCCGTTTCTGTGTTACGTTGGGAATGCGCCGGTAGGGATGGGAACCGCGGACCTTGTAAAAAAATTCGTCTTTATTGCTTTTGTTTTTTGCCTTCTTTTCGGGGTTGAACAGGTTGATCGACCAATCGAATAGATTATTCATGCCCACGCTCCAATCGCGTCCCTTTCGCAACTGGTAAATAAACATAAAACCGGTAGCGGCGCCTGCAATATGGGCCAGGTATTTGCCGGGATCGCCCAAACGTATAGAAATGATATCGATGATTACAAAAACAAGTGTTACTATCCACAATGGTATGCCGCCATTGATCATCGGGAAAAAACGGTAATCGGGTTTAACGGTAGTGG
>Ga0268264_10001939_pt1 | contig 18614 bp, 15 predicted proteins | sample KBSSwiS32_FD_190357 | JGI IMG/M metagenome (GOLD analysis project Ga0268264, IMG submission 190357) | Switchgrass rhizosphere microbial communities from Kellogg Biological Station, Michigan, USA - KBS Switchgrass S3-2 (SPAdes) (version 2) | ecosystem: Host-associated > Plants > Roots >...
GCGTCCGGCTTGGGTCTCGGACGTCGAGATTGGCGAGTACGACCACCGGGTGACGATCGACACCAAGGCCGGCCGCGAGACGGTCGCCTGCCGCTGGGTGCTGGACGCCTCGGGGCGCGCGACCGTGCTGGGCAAAAAGCTGGGGCTGACCGAGCGCAACCAGGGGCACCCGACCAGCGCGGTCTGGGCCCGATGGGAAGGCGTCCGCCACATCGACGACGTCGCCGCCCTCGCCAAGGACAACGCGTTCGCCGCGGGCAACGTCTGTTCGCGCCGGCTCGCGACCAACCACTATCTGGGGCGCGGCTATTGGGTCTGGATCATCCCGCTGGGCAACGGCGAAACCTCGATCGGCGTGGTCTTCGATCGCCGCCTCATGTCGCTCGACGTCTCCGGCAGCGGCCGGGGAGCGTCGTATCTGGCCCACCTTCACAGCATTCCCGCGGTCGCCGAGCTGCTCGAAGGGGCGCGGATGCGCACCGAGGACCTCCGCTCGTACTCGCACCTCGCCTATGCCACCCGCCAGTACATGGGGCCGGGCTGGGCGATGATGGGCGACGCCGCGGTGTTCATCGATCCGTTCTACTCGCCGGGGCTCGACCACATGGCGTTCTCGGTCGAGGCGACGGTGAACCTGGTGCTGGCCGAGACCGCGGGCGAGGACGTAACCGAACGGATCGCAGAGCATAACCGGACCTTCGTGCGCTCCTACTGGCGGTTCTTCGAGGGGGTCTACCGCGACAAGTACTTCTACATGGGCGAGCACGACCTGGCCTCGGCCGCTCTACTGATCGACACCGGGGCGTACTTCATCTTCCTGGTCGATCCGGCCTACCGGAAGCACGGGCGCTTCCATTGGATGCCGGTGTTCGGGCCGAAAGAGGCGTTCTTCAGCTATTGGTTGCTCCTCGCCTACAACCGGCGCTTCAAGCGCATCGCCAACACGCGGTTGGAGTACGGCACCGCCGGAGAGCGCAACGACGGGCGCCGGGTGGTGGCGAGCTTCGAGCTTGGCTACCTGGGCCCGAGATCGGGCGCGCGGATGTTGGCGCGCGGCGTGAAGCTCTGGCTGTTCGCCGAGCTCGACCTGCTCCGCTTGCGGTTGTCGCCGTTCAAGCGTCGCCGGCCGAAGGTGGAGGAGGAGATGCCGGCGATGCCGGCGATGGCCCCCGAGTCCGGCGCCGAGCCGCGCTGACCGCCGCGGCGCCGAGCGCCAAGACGGCCAATATCGCCAGAACCACGGTGCCCGCACCAAGCCAGGGCGCTCCCCAGGGCACCACCGGCGGCGGTTCGCCGACCAGCACGAACGCCGACCAGACCTCCGGCCGATCCCAGCCGGGGGTGGCAAGCAAGCGGCGCTTGGTCGCGGCGAGCGCTTCGGCGGGTGACAACCCCCGGGCCAGTTGCGCGTAGAACTGACCCATGAACACGGCGGTCGCCTGGTCGCCGACATCCCACAGGCTCGCGACCACGCCCGAAACGCCCGCGGCGAGAAACGCGCCGGATAGCGACGAGAGCGCGCCCGCGCCGCGCCCTCGGGCATCGCCGCCGAGAGCGGTGCTGCACGCCGAGAGAACCGCAAGGTCGGCGTGCACCGGCCGGGCGGCGATTTCGGCCGGATCGAGCAGGCCGTCGTCTTCTCCTGCGGGGGTGAGCAGGATCGCGGCGCCGCGCCCGGCACGCTCGTCGAGAACGGTATGGGTGGCGAAATGAAGAACCCGGGCGCCGCGACCCGACTGCGAACGGAACGCCGCTTCGGTCGCCCGCGCGCCGAGAAAGCTCGATTCCGCATCGCCCGGTCGGCCGGTCAAGAGCGGCGCGACCTCCTGGATCTCGCGGGCCGCACCCGGCAGCGGTTGAAGAGAAAAGCGGGCAGCGAGCAGGGCCATAGGAGAGGACATGGCAGGCGCCGAGTTGCCTGGAGCGATGGGATCCGGCAACCGCGGCGCGCCGAAACCGAGAAAGGCCCGCTCCGGCCGCGATGCCGGTCGGGCGGCGAGTGCGAGCGCCACCGCCGCGCTCGGCAGATAGGAGACGGCGATCTTCTCGATCAAGGGCGCGTTCGTGCCGGGGATCGGCAGTAGCTCGAACGGCAGATAGCGCAGCTCGCCGTCGGGCGCGATGCGCAGCCGGGACACGCCCTCCAACCCGCCGAGCGGCCCGAGTAGAGCGACGGAGAGAGCGGCCAGGTCGGCCGCCTCCGGTGAACGACCCGCCGCCAGCTCGCGATGGACCCGCCGGACGCGCAGCAGCAAAGGCGCGCTCGGGCCGAGATCGAATAACTGGATCTTCGAACCGGCCGCATCGGCCGTGCCCAGTCGCCAGAGATAGAGATTGCCTTCGGCGATGAAAAGTTCGAGCACCGGTTCGGTGGGGGAGCCGGCGCGCGCGAGCGCTTTGAAGCTGAGGAATTTCGATCCCGCGATCGATCCCGGGCTTGCCGAGCCGCCGAGCGCATCGACCAGCTCGCGCGCCTTCGCGCGTTCGACCAAGACTAGCGCGCGGTCCACGTCGTCGAGGTCGCCAGCCAAAGCGCTCCGGGCCTCGATCGAGACCGCCGTCTCGTAGACCGAACGGTGGTCGCCGAAATAGCTCGCCTGGAGCCTTTTCGCGCCGATCTCGGCGCGCGTCGCCTCGATCTCCGCGAGCGCTTGGTCGAGCAGCCAACGGGCTCTCTGCAGTTCGCCGCGCGCGGCGGCGATCCGGCCGAGCCCCTCATTCGCCGACCAGAGCCCTTCGGCCGAGTCGCTCGCGACGGCGGCATTCAAGCAGCCGTAGAACACCTTTTCAGCTTCGGCCATGCGCCCATCTTCAATCAGCAGGCGGCCGAGGTAGAAGAGATCCTGGATCTCCTCCGCCCGGTCGCCGCTCGCCTGGGCGAGTGCGAGCGCCGAGCGGAAGTCGGCCTCCGCGCCGCGCCGGTCGCCCAGGTTCAAATGGCGGGCGATTCCTAAGTTGAGCGCCACGTTCGAGGCGCCGGCCCGGTCGCCCGCCCGGGCGTAGAGCTTCGCGGCCTCCTCGAACGCCGCGATCGCCCGGCGCGGATCGCCCAGGTTCCTGTAGAGCACTCCGGCGTTGGCGGCGATCGAAGCGCGCAGGCCGGGATCGAGATCGCCACCGCCGACGGTTCCGACACCGAGCAGGTCGCGGTAGAGCGCGAGCGCCTCTTCGTAGGCGCCGAGTTTTTCGAGCACCACCCCCTCGTTGATCCGCGCGATCCGAATCTGATCCGCAGACCAGGGCTCGGCCGCATGCCGTGCAGCGACCGCGGCGGCTTCTCGGTAGGCTTCGAGGGCGCGCCCGTAACGCCCCGACTCGGTCGCGGCGACGCCCAGATTCGCGAGGTTGATCCCTTCTCCCTCGGCGTCGCCCCCCTGCCGGTTGAGCGCGAGCGCTTCGCGAAAGCTCGCTTCGGCCTCCGCGGTCCGCCCGAGCGATTGGAGCGTCCGGCCCCGATTGTTGAGCGCCCGGGCGAGCAGGATCGGATCTTTCCCCAAGCGCCGCAAACGCACGGCCGCGGTGCATTCGGCGAGCGCGCCGCGAAAATCCCCCCGGTCGTTCAAGATCGCGCACGCGTTGTTGCGCGCCGTCCCCGCCGATTCCGGATCGATTCTCTCCAAGGCTGGAGCCGCCTGCCGGTACGCCGCGAGAGCCTCGTCGAGTCGTCCGTCCTGATGAAACGAGAGCGCCCGATCGAACGTGTCGAGCGGAGCCTCCGCCGCCCGCACGCCGAATGTCGAAGCGCAGCAGACCAGCGGCAGAACCATCAGCAGGATGCAGGTGCGCGCCATAAGCGGATCTCGGGCGAATCATAGCCAGTGCGACGCCCCAGGAACCGCGAGGCCGCCGCTCTCGGATAGCATGCAACCGCTGACTCGGATGGAAGCCGGTAAGGCGCAGGGTGGGGCATGACAGAACAACCGTTCACGATTTCAGTGCCGGACGAGGCGATCGACGATCTCCACCGGCGCTTGCGCCACACGCGCTGGCCGGACACGGTGACCGGCTCGGGGTCGACGTACGGGCTCGACCTCGACTGGATGCGGTCCATTGCCGACTACTGGTTGCGCCGGTACGACTGGCGCGCCGAAGAGCGCACGCTGAACGAGTATCCTCACCACGTAGCCACGATCGACGGATTCCGGATCCACTACCTGCACTTTCGCAGCGAGCACCCGAACGCGGTGCCGCTGGTCATCACGCATGGGTGGCCGGGATCGTTCCTGGAGCTGCTGAAGGTCGCGCCCCTGCTCGCGAACAGTGCGTCGGATCCGTTTCACGTCGTCATTCCATCCCTGCCGGGATTCGGCTTCTCGGAGCGGCCGTCCGCGCCGGGCATGAACACGTTCCGCACGGCCGAGCTTTGGGTCGAGCTGATGCACGAGCTTGGATATCCCCGTTTCGTCGCCCAGGGCGGCGACATCGGCGCGAACGTTTCGTCGGTGATGGCGTGGAAACACCCGGAGTCCGTTCTCGCCTTGCATTTGAACTACATTCCCGGCCTCTACCGGCCATGGGTCGACGAGGCGACGCAGCCGCTGCGTCCCGAAGAGCTCGCCTTCCAGGAGAAGAAGCAGACCTGGTACGACGAGAAAGGCGGCTACTGGCACGTGCAGGCGACGCAGCCGCAGACCCTGGGCTTCGCGCTCAACGATTCGCCGGTCGGCCTGGCGGCGTGGCTGATCGACAAGGTTCGCGACTGGGCCGATTGCGACGGCGTGGTCGAGAGGCGCTTCAGCCGCGACGAGCTGCTCACCCACGTGAGCCTCTATTGGTTCACCGAAACGATCGCTTCCTCATGCCGAATGTATCTGGAGATGCTGAGAGCGCCGCTCGCGTTTCGCAGGGACGAACGAATCGCGGTCCCCTGCGGCGTCCTCCACCTGGCGAAGGAGGCGCCGATGGCGCCCCGGGCCTGGGCGGAGCGCGCATACAACGTCGTTCGCTGGACGGAGAAGCCCAAGGGCGGGCACTTTGCCGCCTGGGAAGAGCCGGAGGTGTTTGCCACGGACGTGCGGGAATTCGTCGCCCCGTTTCGCGAGCAGACGCTGCGCGAACGCGCGTGAGCTAGGCCTCAGCGATGGCCGCGATGGAAACCTTGAGTCCGGGAATCCTTGCGGGCAGTTTTGCGCCTTGACGAGCCGGTGGATTGGCAGGAAACCATCGCAACCACTCCTCGTTCATGCCGGCGAAGTCATCCTCGTCCGCCAGGACAATGGTGACGCTGACGATCTTGTCGAGGGAGCTTCCGGCCTCCTCGAGGATTGCGGCGATGTTCGCCAGGCACTGACGAGTCTGCTCCTGAATCGTCGTGCCCGTGATCTGCCCGGTGGCGGGATCGTGTGGAGCGGTTCCGGATAGGAAAACAAGTCCTGCCGCCTTGACCGCTTGACTGTAGGTCGCAGGAGGCTTGGCGGCCTTGGGCGTGTAGACAATTTCGCGAGGCATTTGGTCTCCTTGGGTGGAAACAAGAATCGCGGGCAGCACGGTCACGATTGTACCGCGCGGGGAAGCTCAAGCCGGGCGCGCGTGCCGCCGAGGGGCGAGGTCTCCAGGGTGACGGAACCTCCATGCATCTCGGCGAGATTGCTGACGATCGCGAGGCCGAGCCCTGATCCCCGGACCTGCTGGTCGGCCCGCACGCCTCGCTCCAACACCTGGGCGCGCAGGGATGGATCGAGGCCCGGACCGTCGTCATCCACGAAGATCGAGAGCCGGGCGTCGCTGAGGGACGACGAGATGGCGACCCGGGAGCTTGCCCACTTGCACGCGTTGTCGAGCAGGTTCCCCAGCATCTCGTCGAGGTCTTCCCGGCGGCCCCGGATCTCGTGTTCGGGCGAAACCTCGGTGTCGATCCTCAACTCGCGTTCCGCGTGCAGGCGCCTCATCGTGCGCACGAGACCTTCGACGGACGGCAGGACGGAGCATCGGAATCCCGGCGCTGCACGGGACGATGCGGTCGCACGGGCGCGGGACAGGTGATAGTCGATCTGCCGCTGCATCCGCTCGACCATCTGGCCGAGCGTCGCCGCGAGATCGTGATGGCCCGCGGCGGCGGCCTGTTCCGCCTCCTGTGCGAGCACCGCGAGGGGCGTCTTCAATCCGTGGGCGAGATCTCCCGCCGTGGCGAGGGCCCTGGCGATCGCACGCTCGCGATCTTCGAGCAGCGCATTCAGGTCGTTCACGAGCGGCTGCACTTCCGTCGGATGGTCGCCTTCGATTCGCTGGCTGCGGCCCTCGCGCACCGCAGACAGGCTGGCGCGAAGGTTCCACAACGGCGCCACCGCTCTTCGAACGAGGAACATTCCCCCCACGACGAAGGCAACGACGAAGATTCCCATCACGGCGTGATAGGTCGCACCGTTTAGCCCGAGCTCCGGATGATTCCGCGAGAGCTTGAGCAGCAGAGCGGTGACCGTGACAAACACCGCGGTCATCCAGACGAACGCGCCGACGAAGAGGCGCGCGCGCAGAGACCCCTTCACGATTCCGTCCCGATGCGCCCGATGCGGTAGCCGAGACCGCGCACGGTCTCGATCGTTCCGGCACCGAGCTTGCGCCTGAGGCGGGCGATGAACACTTCGACGGTGTTCGAGTCGCGGTCGAACGTTTGCGCGTAGATGTGCTCGACGAGCTCGGCCTGCGACACGACGCGACCGTGATGGTGCATGAGGTACGAGAGAACGCGAAGCTCATGACTGGTCAACTTCACCGGTTGCCCGTCGAGAGCAACCTGTGACGTTCTCGGGTCGAATACCAGTGCGCCACAGCGCAGCTCGGGGCTCAGCTGGCCGCTCGATCGCCGGATCAGGGCGCGCAACCGCGCCAGCAACTCCTCCATCCGGAAGGGCTTGGTGAGGTAGTCGTCCGCGCCGCCGTCGATGCCGCGTACTTTCTCGCTCCAGCTGCCGCGGGCGGTGAGAACCAGCACCGGCACCGCGATCCCCTCGGCGCGCCAACGTTCGAGCAGGGTCAGCCCGTCGATCTTCGGCAACCCGAGATCGAGAATGACCGCGTCGTAGGGCTCTGTGCTGACGAGAAAGTCGCCGCGCTCTCCGTCCGCAGCGACGTCGACCGCATACCCGCGTTCTCCGAGCGTGGCGGCGAGCCGGTCGGCCAGCAGCGACTCATCTTCGACGATCAGGATTCTCATTGTCGACCGCGCTCGATCGCGCGCGATCGCCCAGGGAACCCGGCTTCCGGGCGAACCGCCACGACGGACGGGCCGATCATACGCGGTTGGCCGGCACCGATCTCAGGGACTCTTGGGCTCCGGCTTCCGGAACCGGCTCCGCTCGAGTTTCCACAGCCCTTGCGCCGAGAGGATGAGGGTGAAGACCGCGCACACGCCGAGCGCGAGGAGCGTCCAGACCCAGAAGAAGGCTCCGCTGTACTGCGCAACCCTGCCGCCGGCAACGCCTGCCGCCGCCCCGAAGTGGAGGTAGGGAACGTAGGCGCCGAGGAGCGATCCGAATACGACGATGACGTAGCCCGATCGCCGTTCTGCGAGCACCAGGGTTGCGTACAGCCAGAGGACCGCGATGGGCACCGCAAGAAGGTTCGAGCGCCCTCCTTTCTCGAACCCCAGTACGATGTCGTCCGCCAGGTGCAACAGCAACAAGAGGAGCGTGAGCAGGGACGCGAGGGTCAACAGGACGCTTTGCTTCATCGAAAACTCCCTCCGATAAGTCGTGTGTGGGTTGGTATGTCCGGCATCCTGGGGCGCGCCGGCTGAACGGCCGCTGAACAGGGCGTTCAGGTTCGGTTCAGCCAGGCTTCGGCAGGATGGCGGCTGGCAAGGAAATCCTCATGCGAAGCGTCCGGAGGTCGCACGATGCACAACATCCTCTTACCCGTCCACATCGCCGCAGGCGGGCTCGCCATCGTTCTCGGCGCCGTGGCTCTCTCCGTTAAGAAGGGCGGGACGATCCACCGCCGCAGCGGGCTGCTCTTCGTCTACGCCATGCTCGTCATGGGCACCACCGCCTCGATCCTGGAGTTTCTCAAAAGTCCCGCCGCCACGAATCTGGCCGCCGCCCTCATGACGATCTACTTCGTCGTCACCGCGCTCACGACCGTCCGCCCCGTGTCGCGGTGGACCCGCGGGTTCAACGTTGCGGCGCTCGCGGTCGCGGTCGGACTCGCGCTCCAGGGGATCGTGGGAGGCGTGAAGATCTTCAATCTCCCTGGGCGTACCTACAACGGCGTCCCCTTCTTCATGCCTTTCTTCCTCGCCACCGTCCTGACCCTGGCGGCGGCCGGCGATGTGCGCATCATGCGATTCGGCATTCCTCGCGGCGGGCCGCGTCTGGCGCGCCATCTGTGGCGGATGTGCTTCGCGCTGTTCATCGCGGCCGGATCGTTCTTCTCGATCCGCGCGCGCGTAGCAAAGATCCTTCCGGAGCCCTTCACGACGGGGTGGATGCGCGCGCTGCCAATCCTGCTGTTGTTCGGCGCGATGTTCTATTGGTTGTGGAGGGTCCGCTCCCGGCGCCCGTTGCCGGTGATCGTCCGACACGATTCGATGCCACTCCCAACTCCCGCGGAGGGAATTGTTCGGAGGCCTAAAGTGCCTGGCCACGCCGTTCGCCCGTACTCGAGACTTCCCTCCTGCGATACCATCTCCCCCCATGAGCCAGGACACCCCCCAACCAGGTGAATTCGACGGCGCAGGCAAGAAATTCGCCATCGTTGCCTCTCGGTTCAACGGACGAATCGTCGATCGGCTGATCGAGGGGGCCGTGGATTGCCTGGTCCGCCATGGGTTGGAGGCGGCCGACGTGCGGGTGGTGAAGGTCCCCGGTGCTTGGGAGATTCCGCTGGCGCTCGAGGAGCTGGCGCGGGCGGGCGGAGTCGATGGCCTGATCGCGCTCGGCGCGGTGATCCGCGGCGAGACTCCTCACTTCGACTACGTCTGCTCCGGCTGTGCGAGCGGGGTCGCCGGGGTGTCCGAGCGGCATCGGCTGCCGGTCGGATTCGGCGTCCTCACCTGCGACAACTCCGCCCAGGCGGAGGAGCGGGCGGGGGGCAAGGCGGGCAACAAAGGGTGGGACGCCGCCCTCGCCGCGCTCGAAATGGCGGATCTGCTGCGCCAACTGCGCGCCTGAGGCACTCCGTTTGATGCCCGCTTTGGGCTATCATTCTCGCCGATCCGAACGGCCGGTACTCCGCGGGTTCTCGTAGATCGGCCTCATTCCTAGGGTTTACGTCCATAGCGATAACGCTCGAAGCGGGTGCTCCCGGGAGCCTCGCTTCTTTTCGTCGAGATCTTTGAGGCGCGCGACATGGCAGTGGGTAAGCGGCGCACGGCGCGGGAGATAGCGGTCCAGATGCTCTACCAGCGGGACCTGGGGGGGAGCACGTTGCCGCAGATCTTCGCGGGGTTCGACCTCGCGGAGTACCTGGCCTCGGAGCGCAGCGATTCCGAGGATTTGAGCGCCGAGAACGGTTCGAGCGCGAGCGGCAAGGTTCTCGAAGGGGAGTTTCAGCCCGTTCGCGAGCCCCGCGCGCCCGGCGCCGTGCCTGCCGCGTCGCCCAAGCGACGGCGCCAGGTCGAGGCGGCGTTCAGCTACGCGCAGACCATCGTCCAGGGGGTCGCCGATCATCTGGAGGAGCTCGACGAGCTGATCCGCTCGCGGGCCGACAACTGGCGGCTCGAACGGATGCCGCCGGTCGATCGGAATATCCTGCGCCTGGCGGTGTTCGAGATGCTCTATGAGAAGGACATTCCGAAGCTCGTGGTGGTCGACGAGGCGATCGAGCTGGCGAAGAAGTACGGTTCGGAGCAGTCGAGCCGGTTCGTCAACGGTCTGTTGGATGGCCTTTTGAAGACCCATTCTTTTCCCGGCAGCTTGAAATAGCGGCACAGAGATCCAAAGGCCATGGCGATGCGGCGATCCGACGAAGCGGCGACCTCGATGACGACGATGAACCCCTACGATCACAAGTCGATCGAGAAGAAATGGCAGGACCGCTGGGACAAGCAGCGCGCGGCCGAGGTCGACCTGCGCCACGCCCAGCGGAAGTACTACATGCTGATGATGTTCCCCTACCCGTCGGGCGATCGGCTGCACGTCGGCCATGGCCGCAACTACATTCTGGGCGACGCGCTCTACCGCTACCTGCGGATGCACGGGAAAAGGGCGCTCAATCCGATGGGCTGGGACGCCTTCGGCCTGCCGGCCGAGAACGCGGCGATCGCGCGCGGGGTCCATCCCACCCCCTGGACGTTCGGCAACATCAAGGTGATGAAGGAGCAGTTCCGCCGCTGGGGCATCCTCTACGACTGGAGCAAGGAGATCGCCTCCTGCACGCCGGAGTACTACCGCTGGAACCAGTGGCTGTTCCTGCGCATGCTGGAAAAGGGGATCGCCTACAAGAAGAAGGCGCCGGTCAACTGGTGCCCGAGCTGCCAGACCGTGCTCGCCAACGAACAGGTGGTCGACGGCGCCTGCGAGCGGTGCGGCACGGCGGTGGTCCAGCGCGATCTCGAACAGTGGTTCTTCCGCATCACCGACTACGCCGACCGGCTGCTCGCCGGGCTCGACGGTCTCCCGGGCTGGCCGGAGAAAGTCAAGGTGATGCAGCGCAATTGGATCGGCCGCTCGGAAGGAGCCGAGATCGATTTCGCGATCGCCAAGGACGCCGGCAGCGAGGTCGATGCCGCGGCGGCGAAGATCACCGTCTTCACCACCCGGCCGGACACGATCCACGGCGCTACCTTCCTGGTGCTCGCGCCGGAGAATTCGCGGGTGGCTGAGTTGATCGCCAATCACCCGGACCGCGCCGCGCTCGAAACCTGGATCGAAAAGGTGCGCAACACGCCGCGCATCGAGCGCGAGGGAGAGGGCACGGCGAAAGAGGGGCGGGCGACCGGCAGTTTCGCGATCAATCCCGCGACGGGGGAGCCGATCCCGATCTGGCTCGCCAACTACGTCCTGCCCGGCTACGGCACCGGGGCGATCATGGCGGTGCCGGCGCACGACACGCGCGACCTGATGTTCGCGCGCCAGGAGGGTCTGCCGATCCGCCTGGTCTACGCGCCCGCCGACTGGCCGGAGGACCGCGATCCGGCCACGCTCGAAGAGCCGATCCTCCACGAAGGAGCGGTGCGCAACGCGCCGCCGTTCGATGGCGCGGAGGCGGGACCGGAGACGATCCGGCGCTTCATCTCCTGGCTCGAAGAACGGGGCGTCGGCCGCGCCAAGGTCTCGTACCGGCTGCGCGACTGGTTGATCTCGCGCCAGCGCTATTGGGGCACGCCGATCCCGATCGTCTACTGCCCGGAGCACGGGGCGGTGCCGGTGCCGGACGACCAGCTGCCGGTCGTCCTGCCGTCGGACGTCGAGTTCACCGGCCGCGAGGGGAACCCGCTCGGCCGGGTGGCGAGCTTCGTCGAAGCGACCTGCCCGAAATGCGGCGGGCCGGCGCGCCGCGAGACCGACACGATGGACACGTTCGTCGACAGCTCCTGGTACTACCTGCGCTTCCTGTCGGCGCACGATTCGGCGAAGATCTTTGATCCGGGCGTAGCGGCGAAATGGGCGCCGGTCGACCAGTACATCGGCGGCATCGAGCACGCGATCCTGCATCTGCTCTACTCCCGTTTCGTCTGCCGCGTGCTCCACGATTTCGGCATGGTGCCGTTCGAAGAGCCGTTCACCCATCTGTTCAACCAGGGCATGATCACCCGCTTCTCCGAAAAGAGCGGGCGGATCGAGAAGATGTCCAAATCGCGCGGCAATACCGTGTCGCCCGACGAGCTGATCGAGGAGATGGGGGCCGACACCGAGCGGGTCTACACGCTGTTCATCGGCCCGCCGGACAAGGAAGCGGAGTGGAGCGACGAGGCGGTCTCGGGCGCCCATCGCTTCTTGAGCCGGGTCTGGCGGTGCGGCCAGCGGTTGAACGAAGCGCCGCCGATCGGCCCGGCCGACGGCGAGCTTGAGCGCCAGCGCCACGCGACGATCCAGCGCGTCACCCAGTGCATGGAGCGTTTCGCCTTCAACACGGCGGTGGCGGCGCTGATGGAGCTGACCAACGCGCTCACCCGCGCGCTGGAAGAAAAGACCGCCTCGCGGTTCGCCTGCGAGGCGGCGTTCGACAGCCTGCTGCAGCTGCTGCACCCGATGGCTCCCCACGTCACCGAGGAGCTGTGGGAGCGGCGCGACCACATCGAATCGCTGCTCGATACGAGTTGGCCGGAGTATGACGAGGCGAAGATCCGCCGGGCGCGCATCCAGCTGGTGGTGCAGGTGGACGGCAAGCTGCGCGGCCATATCGAAGTCGACGCCGATGCCGAGGAAAAAGAGATCCGCGCCGCGGCGCTCGCGTACGACAAAGCGCAAGAGCACATGGCGGGACGAGAGCTGGCCAAGGCCGTGATCGTTCCCGGCCGGCTGATCAATCTGGTGACCCGGAGGTAGACCATGAGAGCCGCTAGAGTTTCGCCCTTCCGCTCCCCGATCGCGCTCGCCATGTGGGGCGCCTTGTGCCTCGCGAGCGTCGTCCTCTCCGGCTGCGGCTACGCGCTGGTCGGCCGAGCGGCCAACCTGCCGCCCAGCGTCAAGTCGGTCTATCTGCAGCCGTTCGCCAACCGGACGCCCCGCCAGCAGGTCGAGCAGGAGGTGACCCGGTCGATCGCCGACGAGCTGGTCACCCGCCAGCGCTTCTCGCTCGCCTCGGCCGCCGCGGGGGCGGACGCGCAGATCGAAGGGACGGTGATCGGCTTCGGCGTCACTCCGGTCACGTTCGACCAGAGCGGACGCGCGACCGCCTACGAGATCTCGATCGCCGCCGAGGTGAAGTTCAAGAACCTGGCCGACAACAAGGTGATCTGGTCGAACGACCGATACACCTTCAAAGAGAGCTATCCGCTCGACGCATCGAGCGCCAACTACATCGACCGCGAGGACGAGGCGATCCAAAAAGCCGCCAAGCGCTTCGCCGAGGCGATGGTGGGCGATCTGCTGGAAGGGTTCTAGGGCGTGTGACCCCGCTCCTCATCGTCCTGGGCGCCACCGCCACCGGCAAGAGCGCGCTCGGCCTCGCGCTTGCCGAGGCGCTCGGGGGCGAGATCGTCAACGCCGACGCGCTCCAGGCCTACCGGGGTTTCGACATCGGCACCGCGAAGCCCAGCCTCGCCGAGCGGGAACGCATACCGCACCATCTGATCGACATCCTGGATCCGCGCGAGCGCTGGTCGGCGGGGGAGTTCGCCCGCCAGGCGCGCGCGGCGATCGCCGAGATCGAGGCGCGCGGGCGCCGGCCGATCGTGGTCGGCGGCAGCGGGCTTTACCTGCGCGCGTTGCTCCTCGGGATCAGCCCCATCCCGCCGGGGGACGAGACCGTCCGCGCCGAGTTGCGGACTCGCCTGGCGGCGGAAGGCCTGCCCGTGCTCTACGAGGAGCTTTTAGAGCGCGATCCGGCGAGCCACGCGCGGCTGATGGCGGGCGACACCCAGCGGATCCTGCGCGCGTTGGAGGTCGCGATCGTCTCCGGCAGGCCGCAATCGGAGTGGATCGCCGAGCGGCCGTTCGGCGAATCGCCCTTGCCGGCTTTGCGCATCGGTTTGACCCTTCCTCGAAGCGTCTTGTACGATGGCATCGCAGGTCGCGTGGCCCGAATGGTCGAGCAGGGGTGGGTGGCGGAGGTGGCTCGACGGCTCGATGAGGGGCTCGATCCCGAGCTTCCTCCCTTTCAGGCGATCGGCTACCGCCAGCTTGTCCTTCATGTGCGGGGGAAGATGTCCCTCGCCGAGGCGATCGAGGAGACGGTTCGTGCGACGCGCCGTTTCGCCAAGAGGCAGGAAACCTGGTTCCGCAAGGAGCCGAAAGTGACCTGGTTTGCAGCCGATTCGCTCGAACGTCTCGTGCCTTCTGTCCTTGAATTCGCCCGAACCGGCTGGAGGTACCATGCCGAAGCACAACATCAATATCCAGGACGGCTACCTTTTCCAGAGTCTCAAAGAGGGACAGACGATGTCTCTGGAGCTGATCACCGGACGCCAACTCCTCGGACGGATGAGGAGATTTGATCGATTCGCCGTCGTGCTCGAGACCGAAGGTAAAGAGATCTTGATCTACAAGCATGCCATCGCCACGATCGCGACGGCCTCTCCTGTCGCTTGAAGCCGTCGAGCGTCGCCTTTGGGCGATCCTCGGCATGCTCGGGCTGACGCTCCTCGTCACCGCCTGCGCGTCGACGCCGCCACCGAAGGGTCCGGCGCCGAATCGGCCCGAGGTTCGCACGCTCGATCTTTCGCCCGAGGAAAAAGCGTTTCTGATCGAGCCGGTCGCCGGTTTCTCGGGACCGCTCGCGCCGGAACGACACGACGAAATCCTCGCCGCCCACCAGGCGCTGATACAGACGGGAGACCTCGAGGGAGCCGAGAGCCTGGCCTCCCGTCTGCTCGCCGCCGAACCCGACTTCGTGCCCGCACAGGTGCTGGCGGCGCAGGTCGAATTCGCCCGCGGCGACCTCGCCGCGGTGCTCCGCCGGTTGTCGCCGGGGGTGCCCGGGGGCGCGGGAGTCTGCGCGGCCGATTACACCGCCTGCCAGCTGCTGATCGGACGCGCCGCGGAGCGCAGCGGCAAGATCCCGCTCGCCTACGGCGCCTACCGGAGCGTCGCGGCGAGGAGCCCCACCGCGTTTGGCCGTACCGGGGCGCTCCACGCCCAGGCGCTCAGCAGCACCCGCAAGCGGGTGGATGAAGAGCTGACGCAAGGCGAGATCGACGTCGCCAAACAGCAGCTTCGCCTGCTCGAACAGTGGGCGCCCTCGGAGATCGCGACGTTCGAAGCGGCGGCGGAAGTGGCGCATGCCGCCGCCGAGCCGCAGACGGAGCTGGCCGCGATGCGCAAGCTGACCGAGCGCAAGCCCGACGACCGATCCCTCCTGGAACGGCGCGCCGACCTCGAAATGGACGTCGGCGAGCCGAGCGCGGGGCTGGAGATCGTCAAACAGCTGTCCGAGCGCTTTCCGCGCGACTCTGCCTTGGCGGCCCGGTTGGAGGTGACCAAGTTTCGCTGGCGCCTTGCGGCCCTGCCGCCGGACGTGCGCGCCATAGCGCACCAGCCGAGCCTCTCGCGCGGCGAGCTGGCGGTGCTGTTCTATTGGCTGATCCCGAACGTCCGCTACGCCCGGCCGACGGCGGGTCGAATCGCCGCCGACGTGCTCGATCAGGCGCGCCAAGAGGAGATCGTCCGGGTGCTCAACCTCGGTTTGATGGATGTCGACGGCGATCTCCACCGCTTTTTCCCGACCAGTCCGGCGCGCCGCAGCGCGGCATTGAGCGCTCTGGTTCGCGCGCTCGGTCGATTCGGCCGGGGCCTCCCTTGCCTGGAACCGGACGGCGGCACCTGCGCGATCGCCGCGCGCTGCGGCCTGCTGGCCTCGGCGGACGACTGCCGCCCGCGCGATCCAGTCTCCGGGGGCGATGCGGTCGAGATGATCCGGCTGGGGCTCAAAGCGCTGGGTGCTTCGTGAGCTTGACGATCCCGAACCTCCTCTCGCTCCTGCGGATGGCGCTGGTCCCGGTGTTCATCATCGCGGTTCGTTACGGCGAGCCGAAAAAAGCGTTGCTGATCTTCCTCGCCGCCGGCATCACCGACGCGCTCGACGGGTTCATCGCGCGGATCGCCAAGCAGCAGTCGCTGCTCGGGACCTACCTCGACCCGATCGCCGACAAGCTGCTGCTCACGTCGGCCTGGGTCGTGCTGGCAATCCCGAATCTCGCGCAATCGGCGCCGGTGCCGCTCTGGGTGACGATCCTGGTGATCTCGCGCGATCTGCTGATCGTGATCGTCGCGCTGGTCCTCTACTTGGCGCTCGGCGTGCGCAAGTTTCCCCCGACCGTGATCAGCAAGGTGACGACGGTCGTCCAGGTGACCACGGTGGTCGTGGTGTTGATCGCCGGCATCGCCGCCAAAGAGACCGCCCGGCTCGCCGTGGCGCTCGATTTTCTCGCCGATTTCTTCATCTACCTGACGGCGGCGCTCACCCTCGCCTCGGGCCTCTACTACGTCTACCGTTCGAGCAGTCTGGTGGGGGACAAGGACCGGCCGGTCGAGCCGGCCGAGGAGTAGACCCTACCGCTTCCGCCGCCCCTGCAACGCCTTCAACGCCTCGATCGGCCGCCGGTCCGGGGCCATCAGGCGGATCGCCTGGCGCAGCGCGGATTCGGCTTCGTCGAGCTCGCCGAGCGCACCGGCGACCTCGCCCAGGTAGAGGGCGGCCAGGCCGCAGCGGGGATCGACCCGCAGGGCTTCTTTCAGCTCGTTCGCCGCCTGGCGGACGATCGACGGCGCCCCGGGGGCGTTGTGAAACCGGGCGTAGGCCAGCTCGGCGCGATAGAGGCCGTTGCCCGGGTCGCAGTCGGCGGCGAATTCGAGCAGCTGGATCGCCTCTTTGCTCCGTCCGGCCTCGAGATGCGCCAAGGCTTTGCGGAACTGCGCCTCCGGATCGAGCAGGTCGGTCTTGATCTTGAACCGATCCGGGTCGGGGCGCCGCTCGCGCTCCTCGCGCAAAGTCCGGCGGCGAAACAGCAGCGTCCCCCGGCTCTCGGCGTCGACCAGCTGGGCATAAGCGCGGGCGCCGGTCGAGAACAGCTCGCGCGCCTTCTCTTCCAGATCGGTACCGGCGAAGCTCCAGGGGGCGGAGCGCTCGGCGAATTCGAGAAACCGGGCCTCGATCAGCGGCGCCGCCGCGTCTTCGGGCAGGCCGAGCAGGTCGAACGGATCGAGCCGCCGGTGGGAAAGGTAGATCTGCATCAGCTCGTTGCGCCGCTGCTCGCTCGCGCCCGTGACGGCGGGGACCGGCGCGGGCGGCGGCGGCGGAAGCTTGACGATCGGCACCTGGCGGGTGGCAAGCTCCGGAGCGGGAGCGACCGAAAGTTTCGGCGCGGCGGCCGGAGCCGGGGAAGGCGGACCGCCGGAGAGGATCGGCACCGACCCGGTCCGCGTGACCGGCGGGCGGTCGAGCGCCACCACCGAGCCCAGCAAGCTCAAGGCGTAGAGCAGGCGGGCGATCTCGTCGAGCGGCAGGCCGGCGGCCGCGACCAGCTCGTGCAGTTGGCGCGGCGTCCGGAGCGCGTCGGACAGTTTCTGCTGCGCCGCGGTCAGCTTGAGCTCCGAGGCGGCGAAGAAAGGGTCGGGGGAGAGCGTCAGGTGCTTGCCCACCAGCGGAGCGATCGCGGCGTCGACCTCTTCCTGCGGCGCGAAGCGGATGATGCCGGTCGCGATCAATTGCGGCACCCGGACTTTGAGCGGCGATTCCGGCATGGCCGGTTCGCCGGTGATCCGAAATTCTCCCTGGCGCCAGGTGAACAGGTCGAGCAGCTTCTTTGCCAGGTTCTGTTGCAGCAGCCGGTACAGCTCCTCGCCGCCGATCAGGCCGCGCTCGATCAGGACCTCGCCGAGCGGCACGCTCTGCGCCGCGGTCTGTGAAAGCGCGCTGTGGAATTCCTCTTCGCTGAGCCGGCCCGCGGTAACCATGAACCGGCCGAGCGTCTCGTGCGCCAAATTCGACCGGCAATCGACCGGCACCCCTGCTTCGAGCACGATCTTCTTGCTCACCGGCGGGCGGCGCAGCTCGATCACCGCGGTATGGGAGTGGACGGCATGCGCCAGGAGCAGCACGGCGAACGGCGTCTCCTCGATCCGCCCTTCGGAGCTGCGCAGCAGCCGCTCCAGGTCTTCGCGCCGGGGGATCAAGGGAGGAGACCTCGGTCGAAGGGTGCTGAACGGCGAGCGAAAGCGAATTCTCTGAGCATTGGAAATGAGGCGAAAGGAGAGCGGAAAGGTAGCGCGGCCCCCGGTTTTTTTCAAGGACCGTCGAATTGGGTGCGACGTTTTTGCCGGCTAGACCGTAGAATACGTCGCCGTGACACGAAGCTCCCTTACGCTGCTGCTCCTTCTGCCGCCTGCCGCCCTGTTCGCCGGGGTGGGGTCCGCGCGTGCCGAGTTGGTGATATTGACCGACGGCAGCACGCTCAAGGTCGAGGCGTTTGACGTCTCGGCCGACGACCACGCCGAGCTGATGTTCTCCCACGGTGGCCGGCTCAGTCTGCCGATCGACCGGGTCGAGCGGGTGGTGGACGACGAGGTCGAAGAGCCGGAGCTGCCGGTCGTGGCGGTCGGACCGCCGCCGACGGATCAGCCGGCGGAGCCCACCGTGGCGCTCGCCTTCGACGAGGGGCAGCAGGTCCCCGGCGGTCCTTACGGCACCCAGATCTTCGCGGCGGGCAAGAAGCACCAGGTCAATCCGAGTGTCATTGCGGCGCTCATTCGCGCCGAATCGTCGGGCAACCCGCGCGCCGTGTCGCGCAAGGGCGCGCGCGGATTGATGCAGCTGATGCCCGCGACCGCCAAGCGCTTCGGCGTTCGCGCGGACCGGTTGTTCGAGCCGGAGCAGAACCTGGAAGCCGGGGTCCAGTACCTCAAGTTCCTGATCGAGCAGTTCCCGGGAGATCTGGCGCGGGTCCTGGCCGCCTACAACGCGGGCGAGCAGGCGGTCCAGCGCTACGGCGGCATACCGCCCTACCGGGAGACGCGCGGCTACGTGCGCCGGATCTACTCGTTCCTCGGGCTCGCGGTCGGCAAGCTCGACGGCGCCGG
>Ga0268264_10001941_pt1 | contig 18608 bp, 21 predicted proteins | sample KBSSwiS32_FD_190357 | JGI IMG/M metagenome (GOLD analysis project Ga0268264, IMG submission 190357) | Switchgrass rhizosphere microbial communities from Kellogg Biological Station, Michigan, USA - KBS Switchgrass S3-2 (SPAdes) (version 2) | ecosystem: Host-associated > Plants > Roots >...
CACGCCGAGGGTCACAATCGCGAGTTCCCACGCAACCGCATTCCAGCCGTGTGGCGGCCTGACCTTCAGTAGGCGAAACATCGTGTTCCCCCGTCATGGCGCAGCATGACTGAATGCAGGGGTTCGCCAATGTCCGCAATGGGTCGAAAGCGGACATTAGCGCGAGCCGACTCCAGCTTGCCCGCTAGGGAGCCTCAACCACCTCGATCGGAAGCCCGAGCTTCTCGAGCTGCGGCCGGATCTTCGCCGCGTCACCGACGACGATCCAGGTAAAGCCCTTCGGGTCGATCACCTTGCGCGCCGCATCGTTGAGGCTCGCCTGCGTCTGGGCGCGATATTCCGGCGCGAGCTTCTCGTAATAATGGTCCGGCCGGCCCAGGAGGTCCATCGTCATCATCGCGTTCAGCACGTCGTCCGACCCCTCGAACCGTCCCGGAAGTTCGTTGATGCTGCGCGCGATGGTCCGGGTCAGCTCCTCGTCGGTTACGCCCTTGGTCGAAAGGAAGTCGCCGACCTGGGCGTTGAGCTCGGCCAGCGAATCCCCGGTGCGGTCGGCCTGGACCGGCGCCGAGATGACGTAGGGCACCGCCTTCTCGAGCAGCTGCGGCCGTCCGCTGACCCCGTACGACCAGCCCTTGTCCTCGCGGATGTCCATGTTGATCCGCGACAGGAAGTTGCCGGCGAGGATGTCGTTTGCCGCCGACAGCGGGACGACGTCGCTCTTCGGGTCGACCGGCAGCAACTGGAAGCCGATGATGCTCGACTGCGGCGCCCCGGTGCGGTTGACGAGCAGGATCTTCTGCGCGGCCGGGCGCGGCGGCGGAGCGGTGAAGGCTTTCACCCCCTTGGCAACCGCGGGCGCGGTCCAGTTGCCGAACCGGTCGTCGAGCAAGGCCTTCACCTGGGCGAGCGGAAGGCTCGAGACGACGAAGATCTTGAGGTTGTCGGGCCGGATCCAGCGCTGCTCGAAGCCGGCGAGGTCTGCCCGCTGGAAGCGCCCGATCGCCGCCGGGTCGCCGCCCGCCGGCCCGCCATAGGGATGGCCGGGACCGTACAATACGGTCGGAAGCAGGCGATTCCCGACCCGCGTCGGATCGCGCTGGAATTGCTTGATCCCGGTCAGTGTCTGGGCCCGGATGCGGTCGATCTCCGCCGACTGGAACGCGGGGTTCCTGACGACGTCGGCGAGAATGTCGAGCGACGGGGCGAGATTGGGCGACAGCGCGGACAGCACCGCCATCGACCGGTCGGACGTGTTGCTGGTGCCGACGCTGGCGCCCAGCCGCTCCTGGGCCTCGGCAAGCTCCTGCGAGCTCATCGAGGCCGTGCCCTCGTCCATCAGGTTCATCGTGAACGCCGCGAGGCCGCGCGAATCGGGCGCGTCCGCCGCCTCGCCGGCATTGAACACCAGCGCGAGCTGGGTCGTGGGCACCGCCGTGCGCTGCGCATATTCGAGCGGAATGCCGTTCTTGAGCTGCGTGTGGGTGATGTCCGGAAATTCGAGGGCGGCGAGCTGGCCGACCGGCGGGATCGGCCGATTGCCCTTGACCGCGCCTTCGGTCTTGTCGGTCGGGGAAGAGGGCGGACTGGTCGGCTTCGCTTCGTTGTAGGCAGCGCGCTCGCCCGGCGAGAGCACGACCGTCAACGCCGGCCGCCGAAGCCACTTCTGCATCGTCGTGCGCACCGCGGCCGGGGTGATCGCCGCATATTTCTCCAGCGTCCTTTTGTAGAAATTGCTGTCGTGGGCGTAGGTCTGGCCCTCGGCGAGCGTGACGGCCTTGCCGCCGAACCCGCCGACCGATTCGAGCCCGCGGATCTCGCCCGACACCTCGCTCATTACCGCGCGCTGGACTTCGTCCGCACTCGGTCCCTTGGCGATATAATCGGCCATGATTTCGTCGAGCCGCTTCGACACCAGCTTCGGGTCGACCCCGGGCTTGACCAGCGCCTGGACCGAGAAAATTCCGATCCGATGATAGGGCTCCATCGAGGCGTTGACCCCGACCGCGATCTTCTCGTCGCGCACCATGATCTTGTCGAGTCGGGAGCTCGCGAGGCCGCCGAGCACCGAAGCACCGATGTCCAGCGCTTCCATCTGGCTATTGAGCAGGCCCGGAACCGCCCAATAATGCTGGATGATCGTCGTCGCGACATTGTCCTTCATCGCCACGGTCCTGGCTTTGGCCAAGGTCGGCACGCTCGCCATCGCCGGACGGTTGACCGGCCCCTTGGGGATGTCGCCGAAATATTTCTCGACCAGCGGCCTGGCCTGCGCCGGCGTCGTGTCGCCCGCGATCACCAGCACCGCATTGTTCGGCCCGTATTTGTCGCGGAACCATTGCTTGACGTCGGCGAGGCTCGCCGCGTCGAGGTCCGCCATCGATCCGATCGTCGTGTGGTGATAGGGGTGGCCGGGCGGGAACAGCCCTTCCTGCACCGCATATTCGACGAGCCCGCCCGGGCGGCTGTCGCCCTGCCTCTTCTCGTTCTGGACGACCCCGCGCTGGTTATCGAGAACGCCCTGAGTGACCGCTCCGAGGAGATGCCCCATGCGGTCCGATTCCATGAACAAAGTACGCTCGAGCGCACCCGCCGGAACCGTCTCGAAATAATTGGTCCGGTCGAACCAGGTCGTCCCGTTGTAATCGGTCGCGCCGATCTGCTGGAGGTAGGTGAAATAGTCCCCCGGCAGGTTTTCCGAGCCGTTGAACATCAAATGCTCGAACAGATGTGCGAAACCGGTCTTTTTCGCCGGCTCGTCCTTCGACCCGACATTGTACCAGACGCTGACCGCGACGACCGGCGCCTTATGGTCTTCGTGGACGATGACCGTGAGCCCGTTCGCCAGCTTGAACATGGTGTGCGGGATCGACACCTGGCTGACCAGCGACGGGATCGGGACCGACTTTCCGGCGGGCGCAGCAGCAATCGCCGGCGGTGTCAGGATCGTCGCGGCGGCGAGCAGGGCGAAGCGGCTCTGAAAACGCATGAGCTTGAAATCTCCGGATTAATTCAGGTGGATCGACCAAGAGATTAGCGCCTGTTTGAGCAGGCGCAACGCCCGCGGCGCGGGCGGTCATGAATTTCGACGAACGGCGAAGTATCCCCGCCGTCATCCCGGCCTTGAGCCGGGACCCGCCTTCACTTCAGCGACAGGTCGCGAAAATCCCAGGTCCTCGGTTTGGGCGGTGTTCGAACGTCTGCTTTGGGTGGAAAGCGGACGCTAGACGCTTAGGTGCCGCGCTTGGCCAATGTCCGTATGGGTCGCAGGCGCCGCTAGCGCCCGCTCCGCTCCGGTTCGGCCGACCTCAGCATCGCGTCCGTCCGAGTGACCGGAAGGAAGAACATGGCGGGCAGGACCAGCAGCAATGCCCAGCTGATCCTGATGTCGACGAACGCGAGCGGGATCGCGGCCGCGTACAATGACATCGCCATCCACGCCCGCCGGAACACCCGGTGATGAAGGGCGCGATGGAACCGATTGTCGCTGACCCGTGCCGCATGCCTTCGCAGCAGCGTGAGCGCGCCGGTGCACATCATGACCACGAAGGCGTAGGCCGCGGTCGCCCTCGGCGACGTCGGGTGCTGGCCGAAAAAGCGGGCCACGATCGGGACCATCGTGACCCAGAAGAGCACATGATTGTTGAGCCAGACCGTCGCCCGGTCCGTGCTCGGCAAAGTGAAGACCAGATAGTGATGGTTGGCCCACAAAATGCCGACCACGACGAAGCTCAGCACATAGATGCCGAGCAGCGTCACGAACTCCTGGAAAGCGACGGCATCGTCGGCGAACGCCAGCCTGTCCGGTACGCGAATTTCGAGCACCATGATCGTGACCGCGATCGCGAACACCGCATCGGAAAAGGATTCGATGCGGCGGTTTGTGGGCCTCAGCTCTGGCGGCTGCTTCGCTGCCCTCATTTGACCAGCACGGTCAGCGGCTTTCCCTTTTCGAGGACGTAGGTCGCAAGCTCGGCGGCCGGGCCTTCGCCGACATTCCGCGCCGCATGGACCGTCCCGTACGGCACGAACAGCACGTCGCCCGCCTTCAACGTCACGGGCTTGCCGGCCACCTCATATTCGAGCGTTCCCTCGAGCACGTAGATGATCTCCTCGCCCGGATGCGTGTGACGGGGAAAAGAGGCTCCCGGTGTAAAATCGACGCGCGCCTGGAACACCTCGCGCCCCGGGATGCTGAGGTCGTGCCGCTGGAGATCGGTGCGTGTCGTACCGGCTGGCCGCGGCTGGGCGGCGCATATGGTTGCGCCCTCGGTCGCGATGATTGCTGCAGCCAGGAATGAGACGATCCGAATGGACATGATTGCTTCCTCAATGGATGGCGCCAACGAGCCGCGGCTCAGCGACGAACGCCGGCGGGCGAGCTCACGTGTTCGATGAAGGCTCGCGATTGGCGTCGCACGGAACGTTAGTGATGGCCGTTCCAATTGGGCATGACGAAGCTCACGACCTTCCGCTGTCCGGGGAAAAGATTGTGGTTGGCATCGACGAGGTCGATCGTCACCTTGTGCGGGCCGGGCGGCAAGCCGTAAATGTCGATGGTATTGCTGTCGCTCGTATCCGCCCATAACCATGGCAAGTCGTCGACGGTTATGTGCAAATGTCCCACGCGTGGTGACGCCTGAAGCGCACCCTCCCCAAGTACTGGTGCGATGTGAACATTCTCCGCTCGGTACTGGATCCAGACAAGTCCCTTGGGTAAGCCTTCGGGAAGAGGTGGGTCCACAATCAGTTTGGGCGCGGCCTCATTCTTGATTTCTATGTAAGGTGTAGCGCCCCGGATATCCCTTGCGGTTTGGGCCGAGGCGCCCGTTGTCAGAGCGGTCGCGGTCGCGGCCACCGCAAGTGTTTTGATGGAGGAGTGCATCCTCTTTCTCCCAGCCCAAGAATTCGAACACGTAAGCAACGCGTCTCGGCCGTTGAGAAATGCTGGTGCGCTACCGACTTGCGGCCTCGAAAGCCCCTGACTCAGGTCAGCGAGTCGGGTCAAGAGTGGGCCTGGCTGATGTCCGCAATGGGTCGAAAGCAGACGCGACGCTAATGTCTGGAATGGGTGGAAGGCGGACGTTGCCCACATTTCGGGAACGGCGTAGCCGTCAGGATCGCAAAGGTTCGTCCAAATGTCGAAGCGATCCCACCTCTTCCTGGTGGCCGCCTTGCTGGTCCCTGGCTGCGCGCACATCAGCCCGTCGCAGCGCGATCGAACGGCTGTTCCTGCGGTTGCCGACCCGGATTTGAAAGGCGAAGCCGTCCAAGCCGTGAGAGCCTTTTTTGCGGCCTTGGACCGGCGGGATACCGCCGCGCTTGAACCGATGTTCCTGCCGGACGCCGTGATAGTGAGCGATACCGGCATGGCTACGAACGTCGAGGCAACCATGCGGATGATCCGCAGCAGCTCTTTTCCTCAGCCGCAGGCGCGCGAGACCTATGACTTCCAGGTACACGCGATCGGAGAAGCGGTGGTCGTGGGCTTTCTGAACCGCGTGACCGTGAACGTGAGCGGCAAGCCCGTCGAGCGGCTCTTCAATGAGACGTGGGTGTTTGTGCGGGTTGGCGGAACGCTGAAACTTCTCCGTGCCCACTATTCCATCGTTCCGGTTGAAAGGGACCGTTCGTGAAGGTCTGCTTTGGGTGGATAGCAGACACTCCTCGGACTGCTGAAAATGGCAGACCATTGCAGTAACTGGCGCATCTTGCCGGATTGCGCCCGCGCCAGCGCCGTGAGAGCTTCCGGCGATGAGCATGATCCTGCTCCTAGCTATGTCGGCGGCGGTTCAGCTTCCGGACTACTCTAGCTTCCAGCTCTCGGAAGCCGAATGGTCACGCGTGACGAGTCCCGAGTACCGACATTGCACCAACGACGCGGTGTCGAATGGCGATGCGGTAGAGTGCATCTATACCGAGTGGGATCGTCTCGATCGGGTGCTGAACGCCAACTACCGCTCGGCGATGGCGAAGATGCCAAACCGTCAGGCGCGTGACCGACTGCGGAACGCTCAGCGAGTATGGCTGCGGCAGAGGGACGAAGACTGCAGTGTGGAAAATGCCGGCGGTCACACAGCGTATGAACTTGCACTGCACCAGTGCGAGATCGACGAGCTTATCCGGCGGGTCGCCTGGCTAAAGCGTCTCTCTCGGTGATCGCATGGGTGTCCGCAATGGGTGGTTTTCAGACATCCCCGGCTGTGCCAGTTTCGGTTGATGAGCGACACTCCGAACGAACTTCCGCCGGACGTACATGAAGCGATCCAGGCTCACTGCGCGGAGGGAGATGCTCTCGCGGCATCAGGTCAGTACGAAGCGGCGATCGGACAGTACAACGCCGCGTGGGCTTTGGTCCCCACCCCGAGAAACGACTGGAACGCTTCGACGTGGATACTCGCTGCGCTTGGAGACGCGTTCTTCTTGGGCGGACACATCGATGCGGCTCGGAAGCCGCTGGAGTTCGCGATGACTTGTCCCGGCGGACTCGGGAACCCGTTCCTTCACCTTAGGCTGGGTCAGGTCCTTTTTGAGGCTGGCGAGCTGGATGCCGCCGCCGACGAGCTCATGCGCGGCTACATGGGCGGGGGGCCAGAGATTTTCGCTAACGAAGACCCCCGTTACCTAGAGTTCCTAGGAACGCGCGCCAATCTCTAATGTCCGCAATGGGTCGAAAGCGGACATTAGCGCGGCGGCGGTTCGGAGATCAGTCCAAGGCGAACGTCTCCAAACCGACCAGCTTGCGACTTGTTCACCAAGTCCCTCGTCGCTTCCATCTTGCCGAACGCTTCGGCTCCCGAAAGCAGCAGCGCAGGCTGCGTGGGAGATTGGGGATAGGGTTCGAGCCTCAGGCCAACACCTTCGCCGTAATGCCTCAGCTTCTCCAAAGCGTCAGCGCGGCCAGTGAACAGAAAACCGCCGAAGGGATACTGCGGCTCTGTCTGTTCCATCATTGGAAGTCCGGCATCAGCGGGCTGACTGGTCTGCGCGGCGCAAGCTGAAGCGCAGCAGGCTGCAGCCACCACCGACAGGCGCCACTTCATAGGTTCACGTAACGCCACGAAGCTAATGTCCGCAATGGGTGGAAAGCGGACATTGGCGAATTGGCGCGAAGCACGTTGCCAGTGCTAGGGAAGGAACAGCAAGAGGAGGGGCCAATGACGAGATCGCTATTGTTACTTTCTGTCACAGTGCTGCTGCTGCCTGCGTGCCAAGTGGGCGAGAAGCCCGCCAACGACGCCGCCGAAGTGAATAGTACCGCCGCTGTCGACAGTGGCGCAGATGAGCAGGCAATCCGCGGGCATGTCGATCAGTGGCTCCAGCTCGTTAAAGCCAAGGATGCCGCAGGTATTGCGGAACTCTACGCCGAGGATGGCGCCGTGATGCCACCCAACGCCCCGATCAGCAAAGGACGCGCTGCTATCCAGCAGACATGGGCATCCCTGATGCGGAAGCCCGGCTTCGGTCTGACCTTCGTTCCGGAGCAGATCATTGTGTCATCGTCGGGTGACATGGCGCTCGATCGTGGGACGTATAGGCTAGCGGTTGCGCCCGACGGCACTGCGCAGACCGACACCGGCAAGTACGTGGTCGTCTGGCGGAAGATCGGCAGCGAGTGGAAAGCCGCTGCGGACATCTTCAACAGTGATCTGCCCGCCAGCGGAGGTTAACGGCTGCGGGGCGCCGTATCGTTGCCAGAGGCCTGTGCGTCATAAGTTGCGGATCACCATCTGGACCGTGATCTCAAGACGAACGCCGGCGGCCGGCTAACGTCGAGCCCAATGTCCGCGATGGGTCGAAAGCGGACATTAGCATCCGAATCCGTTTTCGAATTACGGCGGCAGTTTACGAATTGCACTCAATTCGCGGCGGGCCAATTTTCCCATAGAAAAGCGGCGCCCCAGCTCGCCGGAGCGCCGCATCCAAACTCAGAACGACCTCAGCGCGCCGGCGCCGTCGCGGGCACCGCCTGGTATCCGCCCAATTGGGTCACGAGCTTCTTGTAGGCGTCGAGATAGGCGAGGACGATGACCTGGCCGATCTCGGTGTTCTGGTAGCCCGACGCGCCAGCGGCGCCGAATCCGCCCCACCAGCCGGCCGCTCCGCCGGCGCCCCAGCTGATGTCGCGCTTGCGGAAATAGCCCTGGGTGAGAGCTTCCTCCTCGGTGGTGCGGGCGTTGACGAGGGACAAGGTGACGCTGGCCTCGCCCTTCTTGACGTTGATCCCGCCCGCGATCGCTCCGACGGTGCTGCCCCAGCCGCCGAAGTGGCCGAGGATTCCACCGGCGACCGCCCCGACGTTGCCGCCGCCCGAATTCTTGTTGGTGCTGACGATGTCGGGCTGGAGGAAATAATCGGCCGCCTTGACCTGGCCGGCGCCCATGTTCGACCCGCGCTGAAGCTCGCCCTGCTCGGCCATCGCGCGTTCCATCGCCCGGCTCTGCATCGCCCGGCCGCGGTTGACCATCGTGAAGCAGCCCGATTGCTGGACGAAGATCTTGATGATCGCCTCGGGGCTGCCGAGGTTCAGCTCGCGCCACCACTGGTTGTCGGGCTCGACGATCGCGAGCGTCCCGATGCGGTGTGTGCAGACCGGGATCTGCTGCTGGCCGGCTTGCTGGTCCTGATAGCCCGAACTGGCCCTGGAGCTCTCGCCCGGCTTTGCTGCCGCGGCCGGAGTCGTGATGACGAGCGCGGCTGCCGCACCCGCGAGAAATGCGTACTTGGTCATCGATTTAGCCCCCTGCTGGATGCGCCGTTCTTAACAGCGATCAACGTGAGTCGGAAGGGCTGCATGACAGCCCGCGTCTCCCCTGCTAGCGCGCCGCGAAATGCAGAAAATCGACCGCATCCGCAATTTCTCGATCATCGCTCACATCGATCACGGCAAGTCGACGCTCGCCGACCGGCTGATCCAGGCGACGGGCGGGCTCACCGACCGCGAGATGAGCGGCAACGCCCAGGTGCTCGACAATATGGATATCGAGCGCGAGCGCGGGATCACCATCAAGGCGCAGACCGTGCGGCTGGAATGGAACGGCTACGAGCTCAACCTGATGGACACCCCCGGCCACGTCGACTTCGCTTATGAAGTGTCGCGGAGCCTCGCCGCGTGCGAGGGCGCGCTCCTCGTCGTCGACGCCGCGCAGGGGGTCGAAGCCCAGACCCTCGCCAACGTCTACCAGTCGATTGAGCACGACCACGAGATCGTCCCCGTCATCAACAAGATCGACCTCCCCGCCGCCGATCCCGAGGGCGTCCGGCAGGAGATCGAGGAGATCATCGGCCTCGACGCCAGCCACGCGGTGTTCGCCTCCGCCAAGACCGGCATCGGCATCGAGGAGGTGCTCCAGGCGATCGTCGACATCATCCCGCCCCCCACGGGCGATTCCGCCGCCCCCACCAAGGCCATGCTCGTCGACAGCTGGTACGACCCCTATCTCGGCGTCGTCATCCTCGTCCGGGTCATCGACGGCAGCCTGCGCAAGGGCCAGCAGATCAAGTTCATGCAGGCCGGCACCACCCACCTCGTCGACCGCGTCGGCTGCTTCCGCCCCAAGATCGAGCAGCTGACCGAGCTCGGCCCCGGCGAGATCGGCTTCATCACCGCGCAGATCAAGGAAGTCGCCGAGACCCGCGTCGGCGACACGATCACCGATGCCAAGCGCCCGGCCGCCGCCCCGCTCCCCGGCTTCAAGCTCGTCCAGCCAGTCGTCTTCTGCGGCCTCTTCCCGGTCGACGCCGCGGATTTCGAGAAGCTCCGCGACAGCCTCTACAAGCTCCGCCTCAACGACGCCTCGTTCAGCTTCGAGATGGAGACCTCGGCCGCATTGGGCTTCGGCTTCCGCTGCGGCTTCTTGGGCCTCCTCCACCTCGAGATCATCCAGGAGCGGCTGATCCGCGAGTATGATCTCGACCTCATCACCACCGCCCCGTCCGTGGTCTACCAGGTCCGCCTCCGCTCTGGAGAAACCCGCGAGATCCACAACCCCGCCGACTGGCCCGACCCCAATGAGGTCGAGGCGGTGGACGAGCCGTGGATCGACGCCACCATCTATGTCCCCGACGAATATCTGGGCTCCGTCCTCAAGCTCTGCCAGGACCGCCGCGGCATCCAGAAGGACCTGACCTACGTCGGCACCGGCAGCCATGCCCGGGCGATGCTCCGCTACGAGCTTCCGCTGAACGAGGTCGTGTTCGACTTCTACGACCGCCTGAAATCGATCAGCCGCGGCTATGCGAGCTTCGATTATCACCAGGTCGGCCACCGCGAGGGCGACCTCGTCAAGATGAGCATCCTCGTCAACAACGAGCCGGTCGATGCCTTGAGCATGATCGTCCACCGCGCCAATGCCGAGGCGCGCGGCCGCGGCATGTGCGAGCGCCTGAAGGACCTCATCCCGCGCCACATGTTCAAGATCCCGATCCAGGCCGCGATCGGCGGCAAGATCATCGCGCGCGAGACGATCGGAGCGCTGCGCAAGGACGTCACCGCCAAATGCTACGGCGGCGACGCCACCCGCAAACGCAAGCTTCTGGAGAAGCAGAAGGAAGGCAAAAAGCGCATGCGCGAATACGGCAGCGTGAGCATCCCCCAGGAAGCCTTCATCGCGGCCCTCCGCATGGGCGACGACGCCTAATTGTTCACACGAAGCCACGAAGAACACGAAGATCGTCACCCTGAGTTCCGGTTTGCCAGCTGTCCCCCGGACAGCCGTCACCCTGAACTTGTTTCAGGGTCCATTGTGGAGACGCACGCCGCCCTTCATCGCGATGGATGCTGAATCGAGTTCAGCATGACGGAGTGCGGGACCCCCGTCTGCGCAGGCCCTTCTTCTTCGTGATCTTCGTGCCTTCGTGTGAACCAAGAGCACTCAGCTCACCTCGGCAACCCCGCCACATGCAGGAAGATCGCCACCGCGATGCTGCCGAACAGGACCAACAGGATTGCGGCCTTGACGATTTTCTCGCGAGAGCGCCGGGCGTAGCGCCGCCTGCTCTTCTCGCGAAAGAAGGATTCCCATGTATCCATGCGCCCGCTCCCCTGCTGGCGGACGATTCGGCGAGCGAGGTTTAAGCGAAATCGCCGCCGGGCGGTAGCGCACTGCTGTTCCCCGGCGCAGGCCGGGGTCCAGGCCTCGTCTATTGCGGCGCTGACGATGGGAGATGAGGGATGACTCTCATCCGGCAACCTCGGCTATGGTGTTTAAGTGCCGATTCGCTCGTCAGATTGAGGGACTTCAATGGCCAAGCGCATCAGCATCATCAATTTCAAGGGGGGCGTCGGGAAAACAACTCTCGCCTTTGAATTCGCTGCCGGACTGGCGCGATTCTACGACGGAGCACGCGTACTGATCGTCGACGTTGACCACCAAAGCAGCCTTTCGATCGTGTGTATGGGGGCGACGAAATGGCAAGCTGCCGTCGATAATAATCAGACTGTCGCTCAAGTGTTCTCTTCGTTTGGCGGTTCCAATCCAATGCCGGGCGATGAGATCGTTCATGCCACTCGCCTAAATCCCACTTGGTATCCTCACATCGAGATCGTGCCTGCCTCCTTGTCGCTGGATAACATCGAGATTGAGCTCACGGCGGCCCATCAAGGCGGGATCGACTCTGAATGGAATAAGCGAACATTGCTCTCTCGTTGGATCGAGGAAACAGAGGCCGATAAGAAATACGACTACATTCTTTTTGATTGCCCGCCTGCTACCAAGATAGTTTCACAAAACGCGATCGCGGCGAGTCATGGTTATATCATTCCTGTCGTGCCGGAAGCCGTCATGGAACGCGGCGCCCCTCACCTCTTTGAAATGGTGAAGTCCAGCATCGACGCCAGGCTACAAAAGCTGGCAAAGATTGGTGATCGCCGTCGAGCGTTTGTTCCGAATACCAAGTTGATTGGTGTGGTGGTGACTCGCGCTCAAGAGCACGGTTCTGCCTTCTCGGGATATACCAACGACCACACGAGGCACTTGGACTCCCTCGAGCGCAAATGGGGAGATGATCTTGTGACGCCTTATATCGCTCTGGGCACCGGAGTGTCCGCATCGTTGGCGGCAGGACGACCCGTCTATGAATATGCATATGATCAAAATATCGGGAAGCGGGGAATTGACGACGCGTATCACGCACTAACCAACGAGCTAAAGAAGCGGGTCGACGCGCTGTGACAGAGGGCCGCGCAGGAAAGAGGGTCAAATCGAAGACCGTCAGCGCTCGAGAACTAGGATCGGTCCTCAATCAGCTCTCGAAGCTTATCGGCTCCCGACCGACAAGCAATCGCCGCATTGCCGATGCGCTATTTGAAGCTGGCCGGATGTTGGAGAGTCTCGGATCGTTGCCGTTTCACGAGGCATTTCGCCAGCTTGAGTCACCGTTACGTTCGAGTCGGCCAGATCGCGGAGACGAACTGGGCAACTTGCCACTAGAGCGTGTTAGGGAAATTGCGAGCGATCCCGACTCATCCAGACGGTTCTTGATCGACCTGGGTGTTAGCCGATTTCGCATGTCACGATCTTCACTTGAGCGAAGGTCAGTGGGGGCTGTCCGAGACGAGTTGATGACGGCCGTCCAGCACGAGTCCTCCATATCGATAATATCCGACGTAGCGCGCCGAGGCTGATCGCTGTTCAAACGAATTTGAGCTTGGACGCTTCGACACCACTCTTGAGAAGTAGAGTTGGAAGATCGTGGTCGGGAATCTGCTGCGCCTTCAACATGGCTCTGCCTTGAGCAAGCGCGCTGTTGACGGACTGACCTGCGCTCAGCGCCGCATAGAATGTCGGCGCAAACACCAGCGCTGCTACATCGGCGATGCTGTCGGACATAGCCAAAACGGCGTCTACCGTCTCTGTGAAGACATCAGCTCCAGCCACGGTGTCGCATGCGTTGAACACCAGCATTCTTGGCGGCTCATCAATCGCCATTACAACTTCATTGATCACGTCGAAGTCGAGCACAGCCGATCCGAAATCCGAGTCCTCTTCACTATCGAAAGCGAGAGAGCCTGATCCAGCGTGACCTGAGAAATGAATGATTTGCGGGTGGTACTCGTTTAGGGCTCGCAAAAGGTCGCTAAAACTGGCGGCTGGAAAGGGCTCTAGGTCTATCCTTTCCCGGTTGCCGGAGGCGTTCACAGCCCTCTTGACGGCCTTTAGTTCGATATCAGTTCTGAGCCGCGCCTCGTCAGACGGATTCGATGCCAAGAATGCGATCCTAAATTGACTTTGCTGCTTGCGCTGTCGCCGAGCCGTCGTCGCTTTCTTATGGACCGGATTGGCCTTCACAAATGAGAGCGCCTTAGGAAGCGCCAAGCTCGGACGGCGCTTCGTGGCCATTTGTCTCGCTGTTTGCGGATTGTTGGCAAGTCGCACGATCTTATCGCGATTGGCTCGGACGTGCTCCTCCTTGCCATACACCCAGCGGCTTCGATCCGCGACAATGCCCTTGTTTTCGACGCGCTCGATCAGATGATGTTTCGCAAGATGTTCCAGTGCGTCCTGAACGACCTGAGCTTGCGCTCCGCTCTTGCCGATCATCTCCGCAATCTGATTCTTTGACTTAAGTTTGCTGCCCCTGCCGTAGATGATGTCAAATACCTGTCTTCGGATTTTGTCCCTGCCGAGATGCAGCGCGAGACGCTCCATCGTCTCCTCGTAGTCGCCCAAAACGTTGACGACGGAGGTCCGCTTACTCATCGGCCGCCTTCTTCGCGGCCTTCTTCGGCAACATGCGACTGATCGTCGGCTGACTCACTCCAAGTGCGTCAGCAAGCTGACTCTGCGAAGCCCCTTGCTTCGTGAGCTCGAAGATCTTGAGCTTCCGCAGCATCTCGAGCTCTTTCAGGATCGCACGCGCGAGATCGTCGTTCACTCTTCGCCTCCGGTCGCCGCCTTCGTGCCTTTTCCAGTGAGTCCCTTCGGGAGCATCCGGCTCATCGTTGCCTCGCTGATACCCAGCGCAGTCGCGATCTGCCGTTGGCGGACTCCAGCGTTCAGCATCTGAAGGATGAGCAACATCTTCACATCGCGCATCTCTTTGATGAGCGCCTTCGCATCCTGGTCGATCATTCGGCGCTCTCCGCGCCGGCTCCATCGACTTTCTTTCTGCCGGCCTTCTTCTGTGGTTCTAATAGCGCGCCAGTCGGGAACATCCTCCCGATAGTCGTTCCATGCACGCCTAGGGCTGCTCCAATTTGCGTTTGCGACATCCCTGAGCGCAAGAGTCCTAGGATCAGGAGCTTGCGGATGGTCACGAGTTCCTTCAGCTGGTCGTCCGACGAGGCGGTCATGGCGCCACCTCATTTGCCTTGGCTTTCGACTTTGTTGCCTTGGCAGCTGCCTTGCGAACGCCGAGCAGGGTGACGCTCACGCTGTTCGGGGAAACACCTAGAATTTCTCCAATTTCCTTGGGCGCCAATCCGGCACCGCTGAGAAAGATGATCTTGTCCCTCTGCGTAGGCAGTTGAGCAACTGCGATTCGGCCCTGCAAACGAATGAGGGTATCCAGCCGCTGCAGTATCGGATCGTCTTTATCCTTGGTTGGGTTACTCGGCATCGCCCTTCGCTCCTTTTTTCATGAAGGACGCGGGCAGGGGATACACGTGCACGGGCCTTACATCTCTTGCCTCGCCTACGCGTATCACAATCCCCGCGTCGACCCACCGAGCAAGTGATCGACTGAAATTTCCGGCGTCTAGCCCTGCCTCCTTTCCGACTTCTGATTGGCTCCTTGTTCCGTCGCACAAATTGTAAGCGCGCAGCTGTTTCTCGCCGCCCCCGCCCTTGGTGACTACATCATAAAGAGTTGAAGGCGGAAATGTCTGCCGAGCGACAGTTGCCAAGATTGCACGGAGATATGCTGATTCGGCCAAGGCTTGCGACTCCTAACAACTGACGAAGTTAGGAGGTGTCGCCGGTGTGGCAAATTTTCAAGCGCCTGCGGCAATTTCTGTGGATTGTTTCGGCGTAAGGACGGTTGTGCTTTGTTACAATTTGCTACGTCAGGCGTGCCGCGACAGGTTGCGGGCCGAGCCGACACCCCTTTAGATCTCCATCCGATACAGCTCCCTCGCCTCGATCGTGGCGGCCCATTGAACCTCTCGCCCCGTCCCCGCGACAGACCATCCGCAATGTCCATGCACGTGCCTTTAGGTGTAGAGACACCAGCGTGAAGGCTCCCCGCCTGCCCGCCGTGAACGCGGCGATGTGCGCCCTGCTGGTTCTTGCCGCCGCCCCGGCCGGCGCCCAGCACGCGCCCGTCACCAGCCGGCCGTGGCTCCCGCCGCCTCCCCCGCCCCAAGGCATGCAAGGCGGCTTCAACGGGGGTTTCATCCTGGTCGAACGGGAATATGTGCCCGTTGTCGAGCGCGAGGTCGTTCGCGAGGTCACGGTTGCCCAGCCGCCCGCCGCCGCCCCGCCGCCGCGCAAGCCCTATGTCATCGGCCGCAACTACAGCTCGCTCCCGGGCGGATGCATGAAGATCATCGAGGACGGCGCCCAATATTATTACTGCAGCGGGGAATGGTACCGGCAGGTCGGCGCCGCGCAGTACAAGGCGGTTCCACGGCCTTGAGCTAATCGTCTCCCCGTTCAAGACGTTTGGGTTCGCGCGGAGACGCGGAGGCGCGGAGAAGGTTGAGCGAGCGAGCGCGGTAGCGCTCAATCGAAACTTGTTGAGGCCTGTCCATCGATCGGGGTTAGAAGCTGCCGCCCGCCCTTTGTTCGACCCCTTCGTGTCTTCGCGTCTTCGTGTGAGATCCCTTTTCTTCTCTGCGTCTCTGCGTCTCAGCGCGAACCATTCAATCTTCTCACTTCGAGAAGAGCGAATAGATCCTGATATTGTCCCAATCCACGGGCCCGTTGAGCAGTTCATAAGCCTGGCGCTTCGCGGCATCGTCGCGCATTCCCATCAGTTCCTTCCGCCGCAGCCGGTCGATCCGCTTCATGATGCGCTGACGCGCTTCCTCGCCCTCGCGTTCGAACGCCGCCGCGGCCTCCTCTTCGGCGGAGGCATGCGCCCGGCCGCATTGCGGGCAGGCGGGGACGGCCTTGCGCCGATGGTCGAGCGACGGCGGGCGGCTGCCGGGGACGACCCGCTCCTTCGCCGCTTTCGCGGCCCTGCGGCGTTTGGCGAGGTCGATCGCGGCGTGCCAGGAGGCACGGAAGCTCGCGCCCTCCGGATTGCGGTAGAGCTTCCTCACTCCGGTCTCCGTCTTCCCCATCTCCTCGCTCGACCGGCCGGGCGATCCGGTCACGGCGAGCCGCGCGATGAAGTCGCGCTGCAGCTCGGGGGTCCATGAACCGTCCACCACGCGGCTGCGCGGCACCGGCTCGAAGTCGAGCAAAGCGAGGATTTCGGGGTCGGTTTCCGGCGTTTCGGCGGCCGGCTGCGCCATTTGCGAATCACTCATCCACGAGCGTGAAGCAGGCGAAATCCTAATAGGAAAGTTTTTTCACACGAAGCCACGAAGGCACGAAGAAGAACAAAGGAATAGTTCGCGCAGAGACGCGGAGACGCGGAGATGGTTGGTGAAGCGCGTGCGGCAGCCTTAATCCCAACCTGTCGCGTGGACATCGATGCAACCGGATGAGCGCTGCCGCGCTCGTTTCCTCAACTTCTTCGTGCCTTCGTGCCTTCGTGTGAAAACCCCTTCCCCTTCGTGCCTTCGTGTGAAAATCCCTTTCTCAAATCACAAATAAGACGCGATCGTCGTGAAGATATCGACCAGGTTCAGCCCCAGGCTCTGGAAGGCGATGACGCACGCGAGTGAAATCAGCGCGGCGATCAGGCCATATTCGATGGCGGTGGCTCCGGACTCGTCGTCCAGGATCGGGAACATAGGCAACGCAGACCTCCTCTGTGGCGTTGAGGGAGGGCTAGGGCGATGCGGTTGTCCGGAAGTTAAAAGGATGGGCCAATCCAGATGAATCGACTCGGCCAAAAAAGGGCGCATAACTAAGGGCATGGCGGAGCGGGGAGGAAAGACCCGGGGCAAGGGCGCCGCGCAGCGGGCGACGCACACGCCCGCGCCGGATTCGACTCCGCTGACCCGGCTGAAACCGGCGGACCTTTATGGGCCGCTCGTCACCGCGCTCGGCGGGACGCTCGATTTTTCCAACATGCTGGCGATCGCCGACATCCTTCCGGTGATGGTCGGCTATGTCGACCGGGACCTGCGCTACGGTTTCGTCAACAAGCCGCTCGCCGACTGGCTCGACCGGCCGCGCAAGCAGCTTCTGGGCAAGCATATCAGCGAGGTGATCGGCGAAGCGGCGTTCGCCGAGCGCGAGGCGCTCTACGCCAAGGCGCTGGCGGGCGAGCGCACCTCCTATGCGAGCGAGTTCGACCATCCGGAGCGCGGGCCCGTCGCGGTGCAGAGCGACTATGTTCCCTGGGCCGACCCCAGCGGAGAGGTGCGCGGGCTCATCATCCTGTTCGAGGATGTGAGCGAGCGGCGGATCACCGAGCGCGCCCTCAAGGAAAGCGAGGCGCGGTTCCGCAGGATCGCCGATTCCGCTCCGGCGATGATGTGGGTGACCAGGCTCGACCGGGTGCGCGACTTCGTCAACGACGCTTATGCCGAATTCGCCTGCGGCCCCGGGTGCAGCCGCGAGGAGGCTCGGACGCTCGACTGGCGCGAGCGGATCCATCCCGACGACATCGACCAGATCGTCGCGCAATCGATCGCCGGGGAGGCCTCGCTTCAGCGCTTCACGCTCGAGGGTCGCTACTTGCGGCACGACGGTGAGTGGCGCTGGCTTCACTCGGTCAGCCAGCCGCGGTTCGGGGCGGATGGGGAGCCGATCGGGTTCATCGGGGTCGCGACCGACATCACCGTGGCGAAGGAGGCGGAGCTGGAGCTTCGGCGCCAGGTCGATGAGCAGACCGCGCAACTTGCGGCGTCGGAGGCGCAGTTCCGCGCGGTGTTCGAGGCCGCGCTCGAGGTGATGGTGCTGCTGAAGCCCGACGGGACGGTGCTGGCGGTGAACAACCGGCGCGAATTGTGGCGTCATCCGAGCCCCGAGGACGCGCTCGGCGAGAAGCTGTGGGACGCTCCGACGATGCTCGCTTATCCGCAGCATATCCCGGTGATGAAGCGGGGCATCGCGGCCGCGGCGAAGGGCAAGGTGTTCACGACCGAGATCAAGATGGAGCGCGAGGGGGTTCCAACGGCCTATCTCGACGTGTCGGTGCAACCGGTGCGCTCGGGCGACGGGACGATCCTCTACCTCCTCTTCGAAGCGCGCGACATCACGGACTTGAAGGCGGCTCAGGAACAGCTCCGCCAGAGCCAGAAGATGGAGGCGCTGGGGCAGCTGACGGGCGGCATCGCGCACGACTTCAACAACCTCCTGACGGTGGTGGTGGGCGGGCTGGACATCCTAACCAAATCCCCCCTCCCCCCAAAGCTTAAGGGTTATGCGGAGAACGCACTCTCCGCGGCCGAGCGCGGGGCTCGGCTGACGGGGCAATTGCTGGCGTTCAGCCGGGTCCAGCGGCTCGAGGTCCGGCCGACGCAGGTCGCGCCGCTGATCGAGAATATCCGCCCGCTGCTGCGCAACGTGCTTGGGCCGGGGATCAGCAAGACGTTCGACCTCGACCAG
>Ga0268264_10001942_pt1 | contig 18608 bp, 13 predicted proteins | sample KBSSwiS32_FD_190357 | JGI IMG/M metagenome (GOLD analysis project Ga0268264, IMG submission 190357) | Switchgrass rhizosphere microbial communities from Kellogg Biological Station, Michigan, USA - KBS Switchgrass S3-2 (SPAdes) (version 2) | ecosystem: Host-associated > Plants > Roots >...
CAGGTTGTTTATCCGTAAACCGGTTATCCACAAACCGGGGAAACCAGTAACAGGCAGTATATTATTTGGGTTAAATAAACTGAACCCTTTAATACCCCCAAATAAAAATTCACCCGATTGAAGTTTCAGGGCAGCATTGTAGTTGAACTGGTTGCCCTGCAGCCCATCGCTTTGATAATAATTTGAAAATTTTCGCCTGCTTATATTGAATTTAGAGATACCATTAAAAGTACTCATCCATAAATTTCCCTTGTTATCTTCCAGTATATTGAGTACGGCATTGTTGGATAGCCCATCTTCAGTGGTATACCGCCTAACGATACTGCTGTTTCTTTTATCAAATAATATAAGTCCGCCGCCTTCTGTACCCAACCAAAGATTGCCTAACCCGTCTTCATGAATACTGCGGACGGGTTTGCCGATATCATAAAATACATAGTCCTTACTTTCTTTATTGATCCTGATTAATCCCGTTAGATTCCCTGCCCATAGCTGGCCTTCATTGTCCTGCTTCATTGTAAAGAGATCTGTCAACGCAGGATTAAAGATCTCAAACCTGTTCGCCTTCCTGTTAAAGCGATAAAGTGACCCATGGGTTAAGGTAGCGGTCCAGATTTCGCCCGCATTATCTTTATAAAGCATATAGTTTGCTTTATTTTCATCACCGTTTGTATTGATGCAAACGTAATGCTGAAATTTTCCTGTGGCTTTGTTAAACCTGTTTATTCCACCCAGGTAGGTTGCTATCCAGATATCGCCGCTTTCATCTCTTTCAATGCTGGTGATAAAATTATCACTAAGCGAAAAAGGATCTTTAGTATCATGTTTGTAATTGGTAAACCTGTTATTCACTCTATCCCATTTACTAAGACCTCCGCCATCGGTTCCTACCCAAACACTCCCATCAGGCTCTTCACAAAAAGTAAAAATAAAATTGCTGATAAGACTATTCGCATTTAACGGCTCGTGGGCAATGGTATTGAATCTGTCTTTACGGGGATCGATAATATCAATGCCACCCCTTAATGTACCAATCCATTTCCTGGCATCCCTGTCTTCATAAATGGCATAGACCGACTCACTGGTAAGGGAATGGTTGCTATTACCCGCAGGAAGATATTCAAATTTATTAGTAACGGTATTGAGGATATTAATGCCACCGCCGTCGGTTCCAATCCAGCAATTTTTCATTTTGTCGATAAAAACAGTAACTACTTTTTTATGGGATAATTCACCCTGCACATCTTTATAATACTGTACATATCGGTTTGATGCAATATCATATTTATACAAACCGTCTCTGGTTCCGGCCCAAAGGATAGACCGGTCTATTGCGATACAATTTGCCGATAGCAGCGTGTTATTCAGGCCATGTATTTGTCTTTCACCCGATGTTAACCTGCAAAGGCCTTTGTTTACAATGAACAGCCATATATTATTCTCAGCATCGGTCTCCATAGACGACACATCAAACATCGTTTCAGTGCGGGTACTGTCGCGGAAAGGAACCTGAACAGCCGTCGTTGCGCCTTTTGCATAATACAATAAGCCGGCATCGCCGGTAGCTATAAAAATATTTCCATCCTTATCGCACAGGATATTTCTTATAACTGAAGTAATTTTTTTTCTTTGATTATTTGCCGCAGAAATATAATCAACATGCTCAAATCTGCCGGCAACACTATTGTATACGTTAACACCCTGGCGGGTACCTATCCAGATATTATTGTCGAGGTCTTCATTAATAGCCAGTATCCAGTTATTGACAAGGGAAGTGGAATCGCCGAATTTATTCCTGAAGACGTTAAAATTGTTTCCATCGTACCTGTTGAGTCCGTCGTAGGTGCCAAACCACATAAACCCCCTTCTGTCCTGGAATATACAACGGATAGCATTATTGGAGAGACCATTTTCTATACCCAGGTAGGTAATGGATGGAATGGGCTGCCCAAATGAAATTTGCGTCCATGCAATACACAAAACGATTAGCCAACACCCATATTTTTTCTGCTTCCATTTCATATTGACAAACAATGGATGATTTCAACAATCCCGTCATTAGCTGCTGAAGCAGTTATTAAAACATCTGCCACGGGCAATCATCGGGTTAGCTGTTGCCCGGTACTGGATTTATTTGGTAATGTACTCATATTTTCCACTCTTAATGTCCAGTGTCCAGGGCCTGGGTTCGGGCAGCCATAATTTACCTTCTCCAATTTCTACCGGCATCCAAAGGTAAGCCGACTCCCACTGTGTTTTAGGTTTCCATATATCGCCCATATAAATAATTGTTGTTGTCTTTGCGCCAACAACTTTTAACATCATTGTTGATTGTGCTCCGTAGGTATTTTTTTCCGGCGGGGCAATATCTTTGAAATCTGACCAGGGCCCTTCCAATGAAGTTGCGGTGGCATATTTATTTGGATTGGCGCGCCAGCCGGTGAGTGCAGAACCGATTGCGTAATACAGTCCTTTAAAATGCACAATCGCCCCACCCTCCATGTGTTCTTTGATAAGGCACATTTCTTTGTCGAGACTCATATAATCATCGGCCAGCCTCGCTATCCTGAATCCGAAAGGCCGGTCTTCAAAAACAAGATAGGCAGTTCCATCATCGTCTATAAATTGACCAATATCCCTGCTTTCGTGATCCAGCGGGCGAAAACTTTTGACATACCTGAACGGACCCGCGGGGTTTTCGCTTACGGCAATGCCAACACGCGCTGCTTTATAGCTACTGTTGTCGAGATGAAAATACATCAGATATTTCTTTGTTTTACTATTGTAGTAGACCTTGGGGCGCTCCAATACCCAGCTTTGCCCAAGGTTTTCCGGATCCGAGAGCTGCAGTGCATTGCCCGAAAATTTCCAATGTATTAGATCGTTGGATGCGTAACAACTGACATAGCGCTGGTTGGTATCCAATCCCTGTGCACGCTGCTCGCCATACCAATAATAGGCTTTACCGATTTTAATGATTCCACCGCCATGCGCCTGGATATGGTTGCCATCAGCATCGGGCCACAAAGCACCCGGGTTAATGGAATTGGTATTCTGAGCGTGTATACTATTCATTAATAAAACCAGCCAACAGATTGATACTATTATAATTTTCATCTAATGGAGTTTATTGCGTGATTTTGTTTGTATGTTATTGCCGTGCCGGCATTCCGGGAGGGCCTGGCTGCCACAGACAAAGATGATGAAACAGTGGCATTTCCACCTGCACAATTTTATTACTGCGGCCATGTAATTAATATTGCTGTTCATTGTTCCGGTTTGAGCCATTTGCCAATAACCCCAGGCCCGCAGTTGTTTCGTAACTGCGAGCCTGGGGTGTATAATTTATTGCCGGTGTTATTTTGTTACCAGCCGGGGTTCTGGGTCAGGTTCGGATTTAATTGCAACTGCGTAGTGGGTATCGGCAATAAATAATTTTTTTCGGAAAATGATCTCGCGGCATCAAGCACCAGTGTACCATCCAGGAACGGATTGCCACTGCTGTATTTGGGAGTAGCAGACTGTGAAGGCCATGCTGTCTGAAACTCTGTGCCCATCCATTTAATGCCCAATACTGTCTGAAGCATTACGTTGGAACCAATAAGTGGATCTTCACTATCGGCACCAAAATCAGGACCTCCAAACGCATTATGCCAGCGTTTCAGATCGTCTGTTCTGAATCCTTCTCCTACCAGTTCTATGGTTCTTTCTCTTCTTATTTCCCTTCGCATGTCGAGGCCATTCGTTGATACAAACGCATTACTGAGTTTGGGCATTGTCTTATTTACGCGGTTACGTACCGGGTTTAAGGATTTATCCAGATCAGCATCTGTAATCGCTCCGTTCCTTTCAAAAACAGCTTCGGCATAGTTCAATAATATTTCCGCATAGCGTATAACCGGGTAGTCTTCACCTTCTTCATTATCGGGCACCTGTCTCTCAGAAACAAATTTCTGGCCACCGTACCCGGAGGTAGAATTTGCGTATGGTTTCCACGGAGAAGCGTCTGCATTGGCCAGGTCAGGTGCGCTCCAATCCCAGTTAATATGCCAGTTATTATTGCCGCTCCAGTAATAGCCACCGGCTTTTTTCATGGTATAACGCATACGGTTATCCCTGTTTGCAAATTCAGCTACCATGCTGGCATAGCCCTGGAAAAGCGGTGATTTTTCGATGGGCAATCCATCATTGCAAAGGTATAAATTAGCTCCCCTGCGACTGAACCCGGGAAACCCGGTATGTGAAACGTTAAACCTGATTTGCCTGATTGCCTGGTCATACCGGTTAGCCTGGATATATTCTTTGTTGGCGGATTTTTGAATACCTGCAGGATTTGATTTCTGGTTCTCCAGTATAAACATATATTTCTGTGCCGAATCACCCAGCGCAGCAGGAGCAAAAAGCGCATATTCATTACTGGTGATAACCGCATTGCTTGATGCTATGGCGAGATCCAGCAACGCATTATATCTTGCGGTGCTGCCGCTCCTGAATTTTTGCCAGGTGCCTTCATACAATGCTACCCGGGAGAGAAAAGCCTGGGCAGAACCCTTGGTTACCCTGCCTTTATCGGTAGCAGCATTGGCACTTTCAAGCGGCAGATCCGGAATAGCTGCATTCAGATCGGCAATAATGAAATCTGCGATTGAATCACGACTTGCCCTGGGTGCAAGTAACTCAGCAGATGATGTTCCCAATGGTTTCGTAACCAATGGCACGGCTCCATATAATTGCAATAAATCAAAATAAATATACGCCCTGAAAAATTTTGCTTCGGCCACATACTTTTTAATATCTGCCGGGCTGGAATAGGCGGCCGCCTTGGCCAGTAAATAATTGATCACACGAATACGGCTCCAGGCACCCGTTGGTAAGCTACCATTATTACTATAGTTGTTATTCCAGATGCCATCTGTGGTGGGCACTGTATTGACGCCACGGCTGAACGCGTTGATTCCGCCAAAATCGGACCTTCCATCTGAATGCGGATTATCCTGCTGCACGTCAGTAAATGTACGCTGATAGGTATAAAATTGATTGGCAGCCAGCATAAAGTCATTGGGCGTCTGCCAGTAAGAGGCATCCGAGAGCTGGTCCAGTGGTTTTAAATCCAGTTTTTTATTACAACTGTACTGGGTAACCGCAATGAGTACTGTTACCGCTGACATATATATAGTTATTGATTTTTTCATTTCAGCAAAATTTAAGATTAGAAGGTAACATTTACACCAAAAGTTATATAGCGGTAAAAAGGATAACGGCTAAAAGTGGATTCATTGTTCGCACGGCCTACGCTTCTGGTTGCTTCCGGATCCCATCCATCGCGTATATGTGTAACTTCCCACAGATCATTACCTGAAAAATAAATTCTTAATTTCTGGATTTTAACCTTCTGCATTATCTGCTGGGGAATGGTATAACCCAATACCAGGTTTTTTAATCTGATGTAAGCGCCGTTTTCAACTGACCAGGAAGATACCTGGTAGTTATAATTATTATAGCTGGTACCGTTCTGTCCTACGCTCAAAACAGGATAGTAAGCGCCGGTATTATTGGGTGTCCATGTTTTGCCTACCCAGAAATCAGTCTGCCCCTGAAAAATGGAACCGAACGGAACACGCCAGTTGCCTTCTCTGAAAATGGTTCTTTTACCAACTCCCTGGAAAGTAGCCGAAAAATCAAATCCTTTCCATTCGGCTCCCAGGTTGGCGGCATAGGTATACCGCGGATCATCGCGTCCAAGATAAACCAGATCAGCAGGTGTAGTTAATTTGCCATCTTTATTCTGATCAACAAACATATTATCACCCATCCTAACGCCGGGTAAAGTGGCTGTGGTTAATGGCATGCTGATATTATTGCCCGGTGCCAGCAGCCTGTAAGCATCCCGTGTTTTTTGATCCTGAATACGTCCAGCATATTGCAATCCAAAATAGGAACCAACCGGGTATCCCTGTACAGCGGCATTATAGCCCGCACCTATTACATTGTTGGCAGAATAACTGATAAGTTTGTTATTATTATCTGTAATGGTAGCACTGATATGATAATTGAATTTGCCGATGTTATCCCTCCATGAAAGCAGTGCTTCCCATCCATGTGTTCGCAGGTGCCCGAGGTTTAAACTTGGCGCAGTAGCACCCAATACTGCAGGAAACTGCTGACCTAACAGCATATTAATATTATCCTTTATAAAATAATCGAAACTCCCGGAAAGATGATTTTTTAAAACAGTAAAATCCAGTCCCAGGTTTTTTGTCTGTACTTTTTCCCAGGTACGGTTCAGACTTACCAGGTTGGCAGTAGGCGCCGCATAAACTACCGTGCCTGTACCTATAATCGGGAACCCATTATTGGTGGCGCCCGTAGTATTGGAGCTTACATTTAATAACTGCAGGTAATCATATAGATTTATACCGCTTTGATTACCTACCGTGCCAAACGAAGCGCGGAGTTTCAGATCATCGAGGAATGTAACTTCCTTCATAAATTTTTCCTGCATGATCCGCCAGCCAGCAGAAAAACCATAAAATAATTTCCACCTGTCTGCGGCTGCAAATTTGGAAGACCCGTCATAACGCGCATTGGCTTCAAATAGATATTTATTGTTGTATGCATAATTCAACCTGCCAAAATAGGAACCAATTGCATAGTGGCTCTGGCTTTCAGTAACAGATTTTGTTGTAGCATCGCCAATACCCAGGTTAAGGGAAGGAACATTGTCATTGGCAATATAATTTGTTCTGGCGGTGTAAGAATTTAATTCGTCACGCTCATAATTTGTTCCAACTGTTATCCCAAGATCATGTACTCCTTTAAATGTATTCTGGTATTCCAAATAAGCATTCAGGTTATAATAAGGATCCTTAATCAATTGCCTGGAATAAAATGAATTCTGCTGCGATGGATTGTCCGGTGAACCTTTCTGATAGCCTGCATAATTGTACCAGTTGTTAATTGTTTTTTGCTGCGTCTTTATATCAGTGATATTCCAGTTGTAACCGCCCTGGCCTATTAAACGCAGGTGTTTGGTAAATGAATACGTTGCGCGCATGTTTGCAAATATTCGTGTATTGTACTCATTCTGATCTCCGCCCAACGCTGCCAGCCAGTTGGGGCTGTACTGTGTACCCCATCCATAGGGTTGGCCCAATTTGGTAGCGATTGGAAGACCGGGCTGCTGGTATTGGCCCAGCACAGCACCTGCCTGCGTAGGTTGAACAATATCATTTTTTTCAAGCGATATGATCGTTTCCAGTTTAAACTTATCTGAAAAAGAATAATCGTTGGATAACCGCATATTGTATCTTTTATTTGAATTATCGCCCCATTGCAACAGACTGCCGTCATCCATATAGCCAAGCGATAAACGATAGCCTGCTTTATCAGTACGGGAGGATAAGCTGATATTATGTTGCGTGGAAGTGGTGCTGCCCCATAGTGCATCTACCCAGTTGGTATTAAAAAATGTAAAATCTTTTACATCACCAAACCCGGGATTAGCGGGATTGGAAGAAGGCGTGGTAGGTGTGCCCACATAGGTAAGTTTGCCTGTAGCCCAATCCATATTATAGGTCACATTCATATCCAGGTAACCGCTGTCGGGCGCATTCAACTGCAATTGTCCGAACTTATACCAGATAAAACTGGTGGGTGCAACACCGTAATAGTCATTGGTGGTACCATCTACCAACCCCTGTCCAAATTGTTTGACATTAATCAGGTGTGGCTGTAAACCTATTTTCTTAAATGAAACCGACCCGTCGTACTGAACGGTGGGTTTACCCGTTTTTGCTTTTTTGGTAGTGATCAGCACCACGCCACCAGCCGCCCTTGCGCCATAAATGGCGGCTGATGCATCTTTCAGAAACGACATGTTGTCGATATCATTGGGATTGATTGAGTTTAATGCATTTAAACTAACAAGCGGAATACCATCTACGATAACCAATGGGTCGGAACCATTGGTAGATGTAGCGCCCCGAATCTGGAAATTCCATCCCTCTCTTCCAGGTGCGGCAGCACTGCGGGTAACAACCACACCGGGCACTTGCCCCTGCAAGGCCGCCAGGGGATTAGCTGTGGGGCCCCTGTCCTGAAAAATTTTTGAATCAATAGTGGCGATAGCACCGGTGAGCGTGGCTTTCTTTCTGGTACCATAACCAACAACCACTACATCACTCAGCTGCTGGTTGTTGCTCACTAATTTTATCGTAACTATTCCGTCGGCCCCAGGCATTATTTCCTGTTGATCGTATCCCACGCTGCTAATTAATAATGCGCCGCCCTGGTTTACGGTAAGCTTAAAATGCCCTTTTTCATCAGTCGAAGTTCCTCGTTTTGAATTGTTGGCTGAAACGGTGGCGCCTGAAACCGGCTCGCCTGTTTGTGAATTGACAATGGTTCCGCTAACTGTTCTGGTTCCCTGGGCCAGGGATTTGTTGCTGATGATTGCTACGCAGAACAGCAGGAAAGAACAGATAGCCACCAGCTTCCGCTGAAAATTACTCATAATGACAAGTTTGATATTTTAAAAAAATGCTACTGCAGGTTTTGGTTTTTTCGATGAATGTATTTGCCGGCACCAACGAAACGTGCTGTTGCCGGCAAACTGATTCATGGTTTTTCAACGGGAAACAACAGGCTTTCTGTTGTTTTAATATGTTGTGACGATTGACGAATAATTAATTTTGTTGGCAGTATTATGGTCTCACTGATCTTTATTGCCTGCTCATCCGAAAGTTTTTCGATCAGTTTTTCGATAACGGTTCTCGACATCTCTTCGATTGGTTGCGCAATGGCGGAAACAGACGGAGAAAAAAGAGCAAAATGAATGTCGTCGTCAAAGCCTACAATTCCAATGTCGCCCGGTACGGCTAAATTCATTTGATGAATAGCTTCAAGACCGCTGATGGCCAGGTAATTGGTTGCAAAAAATATCCCATCCAGCGCAGGATGTTTTTTAAGAAACGCATGTATCCTGGAAACCCTTTGTTCGTGACTCAGGTTATACGGTATTCTTAGAACATGAGAAGTCAAACCGTTTTCCATGATAAGCCGTAGGTAACCTTTCAGGCGGTCAACCATTTGTACCTGTTCAGACTCCAGCGTTATCATGGCAATACGGCTACAACCATTTTCAAAAAGGTGCCGGGCAGCGACATACGCACCCCCGGCATTATCGACCACCACATTCATTGTTGGAACGCCTGAAAAATAACGATCAAACAGGATGACGGGGAGCCTGTCATCGATTAATAACTGTATATCTTTTTCGATGCCGGCAGAAGGCGCTATAATATAACCATCCACCTGCCGCTCACGCAAAACTTTAATAAGGGCCCTGGCCCTTGACATGTCATTTTCGGTGCTGGAATTGAAAATTTTATAGCCCGCTTTGTACGCCTGTTCTTCCACAATTCTTGCAATCGCCGAAAAAAAAGGATCTGATATATCCTCCACCAGCATTCCTATTATTTTGGTTTTACCGGTGCGTAGGCTTTGGGCAATCTGGTTGGGTTGAAAATTTACCTGCTGCACGTAATCGAGCACCTTTTTCTGAAGCCTGGCGCTGATACGTTTTTCCTTGCCCTTGCCATTTAATATAAATGAAACGGTGGTAGCCGAAATATTTAACTGGCTGGCGATATCGTGTATGGAGACTTTCTTTTTCAAGCTATTCTCCGGGGTTTAAAGGTTACTGACATAAGCAATCGTCTTTATTTTTTTGCAGAAATGGTTAGTTAAACCGATTTAGCTATGTAAAAATAGAGTCGCGATCAAAAAATGGTCAGGGGGGTATTCTCATAAAAAAGGGGGTATTTCAGTTATTTTTGAATAAAGCGCACTATTAGCGCTTAATAGCTGGTGGCAAAAGATTTTCCGGCAATCCGCTAAAAAATACTGCTGGTTTTTTAAAAAATGGAGTTAAATGGATTTCACGCGGCGGTAACGGCGGTGCAGCGAGCGCTGCGTTCTTTGCTCCTTTACGCCCTTTGCGTGAAACACGGGCGGAAATCATTCCAGTTGGTATGCGAGGGGGAAATAAATCAGGATTGGTCGCTGAACATCTTCAGCAATTGTGTTATCCGCGCCAGGTGGTGATCATCATGGTCGGCTACAAATAAAAACAGATCCTGCGTGCGCATGGGCGTCTGCAGCCGGGGATGAAGCGCCGATTTAAAAACGGTTTCCTCATCAATGTCTTCCAGGCCGATAAGTGTTTGCTGTCTTATATTTCTGAAGCCAAGCAGTAGTTGATCAACCGGTATTTCATTATGGCCGGCCATACTGGTCCTGGTATTCTGCAGATCGGTTGGCCTCAATTCATTTTTCCCATTTTTAATATCCTCAAACCTGCCCTGCCAAAGCGGTTCAAGATCGATCAAATGCCCTATGTTTTCCTTTATGGTCCAGGTGCTGCCCATCCTTTCTGTTAACAGCCGCGGGGGGATGGCTTTCATCTTTTCTTCCAGTCTTGCAGGCGTACCCGCAAGTCTTTCAATAACTGATGGAAAAATGTTTTCGTTACAATCAAAATTGAATTTTCTGTCGAACCATTTTACCTGTTCCATTACGACAATAGTTTATATGATCATTGAGCGCTGTCTATAAAGTACTATAACGGCAAAGTTAATGATCTCCCCAATGCATAAAAGGCAATAAGTTGTGTTTATTCCAGGCACTAAAGACCGGCATTAAAATTTTAAAAAAATATTAAAAAAAATTGCGCAAGCAAATGCTTGCATATATATTTGCAGTCACAATCTGTGCAACATGATAGAAAGAAGAGATGTTTTCCAGGCTATTGCCGACCCCACGCGCCGTGCTATTATTAATATGCTGGCAAAAGAACCGCTTAATGTGAATGCCATAGCGGAAGGCTTTGACATGAGTCGCCAGGCAATTTCATTACATATAAAAATTTTGGAGGAATGCGATTTATTGCAAATCAGAAAGCAGGGCCGCGAAAGATATTGCCAGGCAAAGCTCAGTCAACTAAGCGAGGTGTCTGTTTGGGTAGCACAATACCGCCAGCATTGGGAAAATAAATTAGATAAACTGGAAACCTATCTTGAACAACTTAAAAAACAACGCAATGGAAAACAAAAAAAGTAATACTGCCGACAGGGAACTAATAATAACAAGAACCTTGAATGCGCCGGTGGCCCTGGTCTGGGAAGTATGGACCCAACCCGAACACATTACCAACTGGTGGGGACCCAATGGGTTTACCAATACCATTCATGTCATGGACCTGCAGCCTGGCGGCAAATGGGATTTGGTAATGCACGGTCCCGATGGAACGGATTACAATAACAGCAGCCTGTTTAAAGAAGTCATTCCTTTTAAGAAGATAGTATATGAGCATGTTTCGAATCCCCATTTTACTGCAACCATCCTTTTTGAAGCGCAGGGCGAACAAACAATAATTACCTGGCACATGCTGTTCGACAGTGCAGAACAATTTATAGGTGTGGTAAAAGCATATAAAGCTGACAAGGGATTAGAACAAAATGTAGACAAACTGGAATTGTACCTGGGACAAAAAATCAGCGGCAAATCCTGAAACATCCGCATAACGTAATAGTCATAACGTAAATCATTAGCTATGCAGGTAAAACATTTTATATGGACTGTATTGTTTCTTTCAGCGTTGGCGCTGTCTGCGCGTGCGCAACAAAACAGCAAATCCCGAAAATTAAAAATAACAGGCTATGCAGAGGTGAATGGCCTGAAAATGTATTATGAAATATATGGCAGCGGCTCCATTCCGCTGGTGTTGATACATGGAGGCGGTTCAACTATTGAAACAAGTTTTGGAAATATACTGCCCTTTCTTTCAGGCTATGGAAAATTGATCGCAGTAGAATTGCAGGCGCATGGCCGAACCAGCGACAGAAACACACCCGAGTCTTTTGAACGGGATGCGGATGATGTGATAGCACTACTCAGGCACTTGAAAATCGATAAAGCAAATATTTTAGGTTTCAGCGATGGCGCCTGCACCACCCTTCAGATTGCCATCACGCACCCCGAGATCGTAAACAAGGCGATACTGGTTTCTGCCAGTTACAAACGAGATGGAATGGTGCTTGGCTTTTTTGAAGGATTGCAAAGAGCAACCCTTGACAGCATGCCAGCATTGCTGAAAGAAGGTTATAATAAAGTAGCGCCCGATAAGAACCATCTTGTGGTGATGTTTGAAAAAGACGTGGCCCGCCGGCTTGCATTTACAGACCGTACCGATGATGAGCTGCGGTCTGTAAAAGTGCCCACGCTTGTAATGGCATCCGACCACGATGTAATAAGAACTGAACACACTGTACAGATGGCGCAGTTGATACCAGGCGCAGAACTGGTAATATTACCAGGCGCTCATGGAACCCCTCTTGGAGAAATTTGCGCGGTAAAAAAAGGTAGTAACCTGCCCAAAATAACCGCCGCCCTTGTAAAAGAATTTTTGCAGGAATAATTGCCCGGGTAATTATCGTTGGTAACCTACTTCTTTCCGGGCCGCCCCGGTCCAATTTTTAAGAATGGCAACCTGCCCGCTGTCAAGCCTGGCATACCCATGAATCAAGGTATAAGACCACAGTGGCATTTCTTTATCTTCTACTGTTTCGGCGATATCGCCCAGCCGGTGATCCAGTTTTCTTTTGTCGAATGCAGAAAGATCAGAAAAGTTAATGGCCCTTTTGCCATCTTTAATATGGCTCCGCATCCATAAGCCAACCGGGTTGATATTGGTATACCAGGGATACACGGTGTTGTTGGAATGGCAATCATAACATGAGACTTTCAGTATATGCATAACGGTGTCGGGTACGTGTACATAATGCGTGATATCAGTTGAAGTGGCGATGGGACCATGATTGCGTGCAGGACGGATAAACTGAATAATAATGAGCACAATTAAAAGTATTACCAGTATTTTTTTTACCATGTAGTTTCAATGATGGATCATTTATTAAATACTATGCCATGAAAGCGCCCGGGCTCTTTATGAATGCGGCTTGCTCTTCCAGTTCACCCGCCTTCCAATAATTACTTTGAACACAAACCGGTCTGTTGCAGATGTAAGTCCAAAGCCCGCGCCCATATTAAATTCCCATTTGGCATTGTTCAGCATATCGTATGAAATAAAAAGTGCATCGCTCTGTTCAGAGAATTTCTCCAGGCTGTTTATGTAGCCAATATCGCCATAGTACTCGATGCCAATTCCTGCATTCTTAAACAGGTTGTAATAGATTTTCAGGTTTGGTTCAAATGTTGGTGTAGACTTATCATAACTGCTCTTCAGGGCAATGCCCAGGGTGGGATTAAACGATGCATACCATTTGTTCCACTGTTTGTCGATGATAGGTCGCAATTCAAGACTCCAGGTGCTGGTTGAAAAATCAGGTTTCTGGTAACCGATTTCGGTTGATAGGCTCAATCCTACCGGTAGCTTCCAACCGGCGGGCGCCATAATTCTCGGCCGCAGATGACTACCTACTACCTGGTAGCCATGACCTGGTATATATGCAGTAAACAGGTACACGCCGATTTCAAAAATATTGCTGATGCCGGTGGTTATTTCCAGTGTTTCATGCAATGCATGGTTGCTGGGCAACACTGCGTCCGAAATATTTTTCTCACCGTTAAAAGTGTAGTTGCTGTGCAATTCAAACATGGTAGAACCCGGCAACTGCGTCTGGGAGCCATATACCTGGATCTCATAATTGTCCTGCGCCTGCATGCCTGTAGCCGCAAACAACATGACCATCAATAACCAGTTCCGTCCGCGATGTGCACGGCTTGATAAATCCATCGATGCCTTGGTTTGAATAATGCGTTGGCCTAAAATAAAACAATCCGGCAAATGATCGGCACAAAAAAGACAAAAAGACCAATCATTTATAATAAATGGCAGAAGTATTGCCAGGTGCTGAGCTTATAAAAAATAATGAACCTGTTCGGGAATCATCTTTGTACCGGGCTAGCATAACCGGGCGCTAAGCCCTTTTTGCATTCTGCAAATGAAAAGAAATCTTGCTGTGTAAGTCTTCGGGGCGGAAAGGCTTTGGTATAAAATCGATAAATCCTTTTTGCAGCAGATCGGCCAGCATATTATCGTATGCGGCAGCGGTAAAGGCCAGTACAGGTACTTCAGGATTGAGTTTTCTTATTTCTTTTAACGCAGTGGCACCGTCCATCTCGGGCATTTCCAGATCAAGCAGCAATAAATCATAGACACCGTTTTTAAATGCTTCCACCGCCAGTTTGCCATTGACAGCTTCTGTAAGTACCACACCCCATTTTTGTAAGAACCTTTTTGCAATGGCCATGTTCACAGGATTGTCTTCAGCCAGCAGGATACGGGTGCCCTCCAGCGAACAAAGATTTTTAGGTTCATTGATATACATTTTGCGATGCATATTAATCTTCCATTCTGTGGTAAACTGGAACACGCTGCCCTTGCCCGGTGTACTTTCCAGCACCAGTTCGCTATTAAACATGTGCACCAGCTCTTTGCTGATGGAAAGCCCCAAACCCGTTCCACCGTATTTACGTGTGGTATCCACATCGGCCTGGGTAAAGCTGGCAAATATTTCTTTCTGTTTTTCTTTGGGGATGCCAATGCCGGTATCTATTACCATAAATTGTATGGTAACCATACTGCTGGAGGCAAAAAGTCTTTTAACGATCAGGCAGATACTTCCTTCCTTTGTAAATTTAATTGCATTGGACAGCAGGTTCGACAGCACCTGGTTTAACCTGGTTTGATCGGTAAACACTTCAACATCCAGTTCCTCATCGATTTCCTGATAAAAATGCAACCCCTTGGCCGTTACCTGTGGTGCAAACTGGGCCGCGATTTTTTCGGATACCTGGCGGATATTGACCGGCACTTCTTCGAGTTCAAGCTTACCGGCTTCAATTTTATTATAATCAAGAATATCGTTTATCAACAGCATCATGTGCTCCGAGGAGAACTTAAGGATATCCAGTTGAGGCCGCTGTCCTTCCAGGTAGTTCTCGTGCAATAATAAATTAGAGGCGCCGATGATACCGTTCAACGGGGTTCTTAATTCATGGCTCATATTAGACAGGAACCGCGATTTTGCCTTGGCCGCTTCTTCCGCTTTTTGTTTGGCTTTCATCAATTCAAACTCGGTCAGCTTTATTTCAGAAATATCCAATATACTCACCTTGGTATAGCGTACACTTTTATAGGTAAACGGTACAATGCTTACATAACCATAAATTTTCTTCCCGGTTTTTGTGTTAAAAGACAGTTCTCCCTGCCAGTTTTTTGCGCTGCCCGCAATCGTTTGTTCGATAGAGCTAAAATGCTTTACCTGTTCTTCAGTGAACCAGCTTGCTACCGGGGTGCCCTCCATATCAGCCAGGTGGCTTGCCTCAAATAACTCGAGTGCCCGATGGTTGCAATTGGCAATGGTATTGGTTTCGTTGAAAATAATAAATACACCATCCAGGGAGGTATTAAAAATGGTGTCGCCAAATTTTTTCTCCTGCAAAATAGCGACCTCGTTTTCTTTGTTCAGGCGGAGAATGGCATAGGAGAAGAAAATAGTTGCTACCAGCGCAACAAAAAGGTTGCTGTTGTACAGGGTAGCGTACATAGATTCTTTAATGATCTGTATATCGTTTACTGCGGGATTGCCGAATATACAAACCAGTAGTGATACCAGTGTAATACCGCATATCAGCAGCAGCTCGCCAAAATTCCGGCGCATGCTAACAACAAAGGTGAGCGCCAGGAAATAGGGGAAATATAAAAGATAGCCACCTGCCCGGAGGCCTTCTACATGGCTGATAATAATTAAATAAAGGTTGATGTTGATAATCGACAATATCCGCCCCGCATCCAGCTTCCTGATATAATTAAAGTAATACGCCAGCAGGAACAGATAGGCAGAAGTAACATTAATAAGACCACTTATGTACAATTTGTGGTATATATATATGCCAACAGAGAAACAGTTGACCAGCAATGCCAGGATAATGAACTGGTTGAACCGTATTATTTTCTTTTCCTGGTCGCGGGAAATGCCCTCATTTATGCCGGTATAAATAATATCCTGATAAATTGACCATGAAATATGTAATAATTTTTGCTTCATAGAGTTATTAGATAGGTATTTTCTTTGTTTCATCGAAAATATCCTGCTTTATAACGAAAAACCTGAACATCTATTTCCTATGGGAAGCGAAACTTTACCTAACCAGTTCATTTTTAATGAAAAAATGGATAAAGACACCTTATATGGTCTTTATACCGACGATTTCCCCTACATAGAAGAAATCTTTGCCACCACCCTCCAGCATTTTGACGCAGACTTCGGCGCCGTACAATTAGCCTTTGAACAGGAAAATATAGAGGATCTGAAAAGAGCAGTCCATAAGATTAAACCAACTTTTGGGTTTGTAGGATTACTGGAGACACAGGCCTGTTGCAAAAAATTTGAAGATGACTGCAGCCGCGCATCTTCTTTTACCCAACTGACGAATGAGTATACCAATATTAAAAACATGTTGCTGGAAGCGAAAGATATTATTCAAAGTGAATATCTCCGGCTGAAAGCTTTTAATGCCAGTTTACTATGAGCCTGAGTTGTATTATTGTAGAAGACCTGCAGGTAGCCGCCGATTACCTGAACCGCTGTTGCGAAAAAAGTGGCCAGCTTACCGTTAAGGGACATTTCCAGGCGGTGCCGGAAGCACTGGCATTCCTGAACAGTAATGTAGTAGACCTGATTTTCCTGGATGTAGAAATGCCTGGTGCTACCGGGTTTGATTTGCTGGATCAAATCGCCTATTCACCAAAAGTAATCCTCACTACTTCCAAACCCGAGTATGCTTATGATGCATTTGAATACAATGTCACGGATTTTCTGAAAAAACCCTTTACCTATCAGCGTTTCCTGGATGCGCTTAAGAAAATTCCGCCCACGGCCCCGGAAGTAACGGATAACAGCGTTACTGAAACCGGTATTGATCACATTTTTATTAAATCAGACGGCAAACTGATACGACTCAACAATGAAGATATATTGTATATAGAAAGCATGGGCGATTATGTAAAGTTTGTAACCGGTGAAAAAAAATACATCACGCACAATACCATTAAAAACCTGGAGGAAAAAGTAAGCAAGCAGAGTTTCATGAAAGTGCACCGTTCGTACATTATCAATATCGATAAAATCAGCAATATCAGGGAAAATGGCCTGTTCATCAGCGGCAAGGAAATACCCATCAGCAAAGCGCACAAACAGGAAGTATTGAAAAGACTGAATATCATTTAAGATATATACCCGCAGGCTGTCGCGAATGTGGTAAGCCTGCAATCATTCCAACCCTATTTCATAATGTTGCGCAGGTATTTCTACATCTGTAAATCCTTTTTTTAGCAGGCGTTGCTGAAATGCCTGTTGCACGTCGTATTCACCATGCACCAGGAACAATTTCTTCACCGCCTTTGCATCCTGGCAGGCAAGAAACTGGCTAAGGTCTTCGTAATCTCCATGCGCACTCATACTGCGGATGGCGCCTATTTCTGCGTTCACTTCGTGCTTAATACCATAAATACTCACTTCTTTTGCGCCTGCCATTAGTCTTCCGCCCAGTGAATTGGGCTCGCAGTAACCTGTCAGTAAGATAGTGTTCCGGCCGTTTTCTATGCTATTGCTGATATGGTGCTTTACGCGCCCGGCATCGGCCATACCGCTTGCAGAAATAATTACGCAGGGACTGGTAAAGTAGTTGAGTGATTTTGATTCATCTACTGTTTTTATGTACCGTAGCCCTTTGAACCCAAAAGGATCCTGGTCGCTTTCCATAATCCGCTGGATATTTTTATTGAAGTAACGGGGATAGCTTTTCATTACTTCAGTAGCTTCTATACTCAAAGGGCTGTCAACAAAATAAGCAATAGCAGGCAACCTTCCTTCCAGTTCAAGCTGGTTTAGCGAGAACAATAATTCCTGCGTGCGCCCTACACTGAAAGCGGGCATAATCAGTTTGCCTTTTTTTTGCAGGCAGGCTTTATCAATCCATTGCAGCAATTGATCGGGCGTGGTGGTATTATCATCGTGCAAACTGTTGCCATAGGTAGATTCAATCAAAATATAATCAGCCTGTGAAAATACTTCCGGCGATTTCAGTATTACATCGCGGTAGCGTCCCACATCGCCGCTGAAAGTTAGCCGGGTGGTTTTGCCATTCTCTGTAATTTTTAAATGCACCGCAGCGCTGCCGATAATATGACCGGCATCTGTATACTGCAGCGATACATACTCATCAATAGCATACCAATCGCCGTACTCAACCGTAGAAAACCGGTCAAAGCAGGCTTTTGCATCTTCAATCGTGTACAGTGGCCCGATATAGGGTTGCCCGTTAACCGCTCGTCTTTTATTTGAAAATTTTACGTCGTCTTCCTGTATTTCCGCAGAATCCAGCAACAGCACCTGGGTAAGCTGTTGGGTAGCAGGTGTACAAAAAATTTTGCCGCCGAAACCATCTTTCACCAATTTTGGTATTAAGCCGCTGTGGTCTATATGTGCATGCGATAAAATCAAAAAATTTATTTCCTCCGGCAC
>Ga0268264_10001943_pt1 | contig 18604 bp, 12 predicted proteins | sample KBSSwiS32_FD_190357 | JGI IMG/M metagenome (GOLD analysis project Ga0268264, IMG submission 190357) | Switchgrass rhizosphere microbial communities from Kellogg Biological Station, Michigan, USA - KBS Switchgrass S3-2 (SPAdes) (version 2) | ecosystem: Host-associated > Plants > Roots >...
TCCCAGTCGATCTCGTGCTTGTACTTGCCCTGGTAGGGCTGCACGTACGCCAGCGACTTGCCGAACCACCCCTGCGAGTAGAACTCGTCGATGCCGACCATCTTCTGGTCGTAGACGTCGCCGGCGGCGCGGGCGAGCTCCGCCACCTGCTGGGAGGCGCGCTGGCCGGCGGTGCGCTGCGGGGCGGAGGCGGCCTCCATCGGTCCGCCGGCGCGCGCCGAGAAGCCGAAGGACGCGCCGCCCTTGCGGTCGTAGGCGGCCACCACCACCGTGGGCACCTCCCCGCCGGAGCGGAACACGCGCACCACCACCACCGCGTCCACGGGCTGGTTGGCGGCGCGCTGGACGATGGCCGCGTCGTCCAGCCCGGCCAGGCTGCCCAGCGGCGCCTCGTCCATCACCAGCTCCACCCGGCCGGTGCCGCGAAGGGCTGCCTGGAGCGCCTGGGCCGCCTCCGCCGACTCGGGGCCGGCGGGCGCCACCAGCACCGCCAGCTTCTCGCCCTCGGGCAGGTGGGTGGCCAGGCGGTCGGGCGCGAAGGTGGCCGACCACTCGGAGCCGAACGCGACGAGCGGCGCGAGCGCGGCGAGGACCACCGGGACGCGGATCACCGTTCACTCCCTCCAGTCCCCGAGCCCTGGGGACGCTGATGCGGCAGCCTTCGGCCGCGTCCTCCAGGCACAGTGAAGCCGGCCAGAGGGTACCCGCGGGCCGGCAAAGCTGCTAGAGCCGTGGAGCGTGGGAGAGGTCACCGTCATCGGCGGCGGGCTCGCCGGCACCGAGTGCGCCTACCAGCTGGCGCGGCTGGGTCACCGGGTGACGCTGCGGGAGATGAAGCCGCAGCGGCGGTCGCCGGCGCACAAGAGCGACCACCTGGCGGAGCTGGTGTGCAGCAACTCCTTCCGCTCCGACAACCCGGAGAGCGCCATCGGCATGCTCCACCAGGAGCTGCGGTGGGCGGGGTCGATGATCCTGCGTTCGGCGGACGCGCACCGGGTGCCCGCGGGCGACGCCCTGGCGGTGGACCGGGAGGGCTTCGCCGCCGCGGTGACCGCCGCGCTGGCCGAGGAGGCGGGCGTCCGCGTCGTCCCCGGCGAGGTGACGGAACTTCCGGAGGGCGTGGTGGTCATAGCCACTGGACCGCTCACCTCGGACGCGCTCGCCGCGGCCCTCGCCCCGCTGGTCGGCGAGAAGCTCTATTTCTACGACGCCATTGCGCCCATCGTCTCCGCAGACTCGGTCGACCTCTCCATCGCCTTCCGGCAGAGCCGGTACGGCAAGGGCGGCGGCGACGACTACCTCAACCTCCCCATGACCGAGGCCGAGTACACGTCGTTCGTGGACGAGGTGACGCGCGGCCAGCAGGTCGCCCCCCACGGCTTCGAAGAGGCGCGCTTCTTCGAGGGCTGCCTCCCCATCGAGGTGATGGCCTCGCGCGGGAGGGACGTGCTGGCCTTCGGGCCGATGAAGCCGGTGGGGCTCACCGACCCGCGCACCGGGAAGCGGCCGCACGCGGTGGTGCAGCTGCGGATGGAGGACCGCGCGGGGACGGCCTACAACCTGGTCGGCTTCCAGACGCGGCTGTCCTGGCCGGAGCAGAAGCGGATCTTCCAGGGCTTCATCCCGGGCTTGAGGAACGCGGAGTTCCTCCGGATGGGGCAGATCCACCGGAACACCTTCATCGACTCGCCGCGGCTGCTGTCGAAGGACCTGTCGCTGCGCGCGGAGCCGCGCCTGTTCTTCGCCGGGCAGATCAGCGGCGTGGAGGGGTACGTGGAGTCCGCGGCGTGCGGCTTCCTGGTCTCGCAGATGGTGCACGCGCGGCTGGGCGGGCCGCCGGAGTCCGCGGCGCCGCCGCCGGCCACCACCGCGATGGGCGCGCTCTACCGGCACGTCACCGGCGAGGCGCACCCGGACGGCCACGCCTACCAGCCGTCGAACGTGATCTTCGGGTTGTTCCCGCCGCTGCCGGGGCGGGTGAAGAAGGCGGACAAGCGCGCGAGGTACGCCGAGCGCGGCCGCCGGGACTTCCAGGCGTGGCTGGCCTCGCGGCCGGGCCGCGCCCCACTGCAAGAGGCGCTCACCGCATGAAGAGGTGGATGGCCGGAGCGGCGGCGGCGCTCGCGTTGGTCTGCGGGTGCAGCAAGGGCTCCTCCGAGGCAAACGGACCGAAGCGAATCGGCGTGGGGGTGGCGGTCGCGCCGGGCCGCGCCTCCGACGTGCGGCTGACCCCGGACGGGGCGGCGGCGGCGTACCTGATGGACGGCCAGAAGCCGCGCCTGGAGGGCATCCCGCCGCAGATGCTGATCGGCCGGCTGCGCGCGGTGCGGCTGGACGGCTCCGGCGAGCGCGCGCTGGGCGACGGCGTGACCAACGTGCCCGGCGGGTTCGTGCTCTCGCGCGACTCGCGCTGGGTGGCGTTCCTGGGCAACTACAACCCCGCCAGCCAGATCGGCGCGCTGCACGTGGCCAGCCTGGCGGACTTCACCAAGGAGCCGGTGAAGGTGGCGGAGGGCGTGAGCTGGGTGGTGCTCAGCCCGGACGGGAAGTGGCTGGCGTTCGTGGCCGGCGGCGTGCTCCGCGCGGGGCCGCTGGACGGCGGGCCGTGGGCGGAGGTCGCCGGCGAGGTGGCGCTGGCGGACTTCGCGCCCTCCTCGGCGTTCCTGTTGGCCAAGCGGCGAGGCACCGCGGGCGGCGCGCTGTTGATGGTGGAGTCCGGGAAGTGGACGGCGCCGAAGAAGCTGGCGGACCAGGTGGGCGACTTCGCCGTCTCGCCGGACTCCAGCCGGGTGGCGCTGGGCGTGCGCAGCCCGAAGGTCGCCGCCACGTACGACCTGATGGTGGCGTCCGCGCCGCAGTACGCGCCCGCCAAGGTGGCGGAGGGCGTGGGGTCGTTCGCCTTCTCCGGGGACGCGAAGTTCCTGGCGCGCATCCAGAACCAGCCGCCGGGGCCGGACCAGCTGGGCGACCTGTACGTGGGCCCATCCGACGGCAACGGCGCGCACCTGGTGGCGGCCAAGACGCACGAGTTCACCTTCGCGCCGGGCTCGGGGGCCATCGGGTACCTGGCGGGCTACCGCCAGCAGAACCACGCCGGCACGCTGGGGGTGGCGCCGCTGCCGGAAGGGGCGTCCAAGAACCTGGGCGACCTGGTGCCCAACTTCGACTGGAGCCCGGACGGGAAGTCGGTGGCGTACCTGGAGCGCTTCCTCCGCCCCATCTTCTCCGTGGACCTGATGCTCTACCGGCTGGGCGACCCGGACCCGGTGAAGGTGCAGCAGGGCGTCTTCGGCTACTCCTTCACGCCGGACGGCAAGCGGCTGCTGTACCGCTCCGCCTGCATCCGCGAGGGGCGGGCCTGCGACCTCTGGGTGCGCGACCTGGAGGCGCCGATGTCGATGACCGACGCGGGCGTGCTGGAGAACCGGGGCAAGAAGGTGGCCGAAGCCGTGTACGGCTACTTCAAGGCCGCCGAGAAGGGCGACCGCGTGCTGGTCACCTTCGCGCGGTTCGACTCGGGGCTGTACGACGTGGGCGTGGTGAACCTCCAGAGCGGCCAGTACAAGACCATGGACGAGCGGACGCTGCTCCCGCCGTACTTCGCCAATGGTGAAGGGACGAAGGTGGTCTACGCCGTGAGCGAGCGGGCCCATCCCGGCGTGTACGTCGCCGAAAAGGTGCCCTAGGGTTCGAGGACCTTTGGAGGGGTCCCATGAGCTCTGGATGGCGGTTCTCGCTGGTGGCAGTGGTTGCGGTCGGTCTCGCGTGCAAGGGCGACCCGGGACCCACGGGTCCTCAGGGCGATCCGGGGCCGCCGGGTGACCCGGGCGTGGCGCGCGCCAACGCGCCGCTCAGCCTCTCCGGCACCAGCAACGCCACCATCTCCATCGCCCGCGCCACCTCCACCACCGACGGCTACGTCGCCGCGTCGGACTTCAAGGCGCTCCGGATCACCGGCGGCGGCAACCTGATCGACTGGAGGGCGGACCTGGCGCGCTGGACCAACAGCTGCGGCTCCGCCCCCGCGGTCTCCATCGCGGCGACGGACTCGCAGGAGGGCGACACCTCGTTCGAGTTCAACGTGTCGACGCAGAACGCCGCCGGCTCGTGCGAGGAGTACGGCGAGCTGATCGAGATCGACCCCAGCGCGACCTACTCCGGCCAGGTGTGGGCCAAGATGGTCACCGGCGCGGGCGGGTTCAACGCGGGGTTCGCCACCTACGACGCCAGCAAGACCTTCATCGACAACCGCTACTTCATCGCCCAGGTCACCCTGACCACCGGGGTCTGGAGCCAGTTCGTCGGCACCATCGGCGGGGTGGGCACGGGCCAGAACAACTTCCCGGCGGCGGCGCGGTTCGCTCGCCCCATCGTCAACCCCAACTTCAACAACACCGGCAACACCCGCGTCGACGGGCTGAAGGTGTTCGACGGCGCGCGCCGGCTGCCCACGCTGTACCGGCAAGGTCTCACGGTGGCGAACCAGACCTTCCCGAACACGGACAACCAGTGCGCCGTTTCTGCCGGCTCGCCGTGGACGAACGTCACTGGCATGAGCATCGCGGTGAACGTTCCAGCCCCCACGGAGATCGAGCTCAACTTCGCGGGCACGATGGGGGACATGAACCTCCGGACGGAGGGGTTGCACTGCGCGCTGCGCTACCTGATCGACGGCCAGGTCCTGCCCGGCGCCTCCGGCGACTTCGGTCACTACGCCTGGTCCACCAACACGTGGATGTGGCACGGCATCGGGGCGCGCCGGCGCGCGTTGATCGGCGCCGGCGGCCACACGGTGACGGTGCAGGCGCGTTCGGGTCTGTGCAGCACGCCGGGCGGCTCCGACACCGGATATTGCGTCGTGAACAACGACCCCGCGCTCGGCCTGTATCTGGAAGTCATCGTGCCCTGACCTAGACTGCCGCTCGTGCTGCTCGAGCGGTTCCAGGCCCACCTCGAAGCGAAGGGCGCGTCCCCGCAGACGGTCCGCGCCTACCTCTCCGACCTCCGCCAGTTCGAGGCGTACCTCCAGGGCCGCGACCTGACCCTGGAGTCCGCCACCAAGGACGCCATCCGCGCCTGGCAGTCGATCCTCTCCGTGGACCACAAGGCCACCTCGCGCGCGCGGAAGCTGGCCAGCGTGAAGGCGCTCTTCAAGTTCCGCGTCCGCGCCAAGGAGCTCCCGCAGAGCCCGGCGAAGAAGGTCCGCTCGCCCAAGCTTCCCAAGGCGCTCCCCAAGGTGATGCCGGTGGACGAGGTGTTCGCCGTCCTCCGCGCCCCCACCGACCGCACCGCGCTGGGCCTGCGCGACCGCGCCATCTTCGAGATGCTCTACGGCGCCGGGCTCCGCGCCGCCGAGCTGTGCGGGCTGACGCCGGACGCGGTGGACCTCCGCGGCCGCGTGGTGCGCGCGCTGGGCAAGGGCCGCAAGGAGCGCCTCGTCCCCTTCAACGAGCACGCGGCGGACGCGCTGGCCGCGTACCTCGAGCGCCGCGGAGAGCTCCTCGCCAGGCCGCACCCCGCCCAGGACCCGGACGCGCTCTTCCTCAACCACCGCGGCGGGCGCCTCACCCCGCGCAGCGTGGCCCGCCACCTGGACCGCTACGTCCTGCAATGCGCGCTGGCCCGCAAGGTCAGCCCGCACGCGCTCCGCCACTCCTTCGCCACCCACCTTCTGGCCGGCGGGGCGGACGTGCGCAGCATCCAGGAGCTCCTGGGCCACGCCAGCCTGTCCACCACCCAGCGGTACACCCACGTCGCCTTCGAGCAGCTCCAGAAGGTCTACGACGCCGCGCATCCCCGAGCCTAGGGCGCGTCACCGGCACCTGTCCGATCCACGGCCTGGATCCTCCTGGCACATGGCGGTCCAGGGGCCGCCCTGTTAAACGGAGCGTGATGTTCCACGGCACGACCATCCTCTGCGTCCGGCGCGACGGAAAGGTGGCGCTGGCGGGAGACGGCCAGGTCACCCTCGACAAGACCGTCCTCAAGGGCACCGCCCGCAAGGTCCGGCGCCTGGCCGACGGGCAGGTGATCGCCGGCTTCGCGGGCAGCACCGCGGACGCGTTCACCCTCTTCGAGCGCTTCGAAGGCAAGCTCAAGGAGCACCAGAAGAACCTCGCCCGCGCCTGCGTGGAGCTGGGCAAGGACTGGCGCACCGACAAGTACCTCCAGAAGCTGGAGGCGCTGCTGCTCGTCGCCGACAAGGAGAAGACCTTCATCCTCTCCGGCGCGGGGGACGTGGTGGAGCCGGACCACGGCGTGGCGGCGGTGGGCTCCGGCGGCCACTACGCGCTGGCGGCCGCGCGCGCTCTGTTGGCGCACAGCCAGCTCTCCGCCAAGGACATCGCCCAGGAGGCGATGAAGATCGCCGCGGACATCTGCATCTACACCAACGCCAACCTCAGCTTCGAGGAGCTCTAAAAGCCGCATGGCGCCGCCCGACCAGGTCCGCAGGATGCAGGCGCTCACGCCCCGTCAGATCGTCACCGAGCTGGACCGGTACATCGTGGGCCAGGACAAGGCCAAGCGCGCGGTGGCCATCGCCCTGCGCAACCGCTGGCGCCGGCAGCAGGTCCACGACGAGCTGAAGGACGACATCTACCCCAAGAACATCATCCTCATCGGCCCCACCGGCGTCGGGAAGACGGAGATCGCCCGCCGCCTGGCGAAGCTGGCCCAGGCGCCGTTCGTGAAGGTGGAGGCGTCCAAGTTCACCGAGGTCGGCTACGTCGGCCGCGACGTGGAGTCGATGATCCGCGACCTGGTGGAGGCCGCCATCGGCCTGGTGCGCGAGGAGGAGATGGGCAAGGTGGAGGAGCGCGCCGCCGAGCTGGCCGAGGACCGGCTGGCGGAGCTGCTCCACGGGGCCGGGCGAGGCGGGCCGTCCTTCGGCTTCGGCAGCCAGGCGGCGCCGGAGAAGCTCTCCGAGAACGAACGGGAGAAGCTCCGCGCGCAGATCCGCGTCGGCGCCCTGGACGACCAGTACGTGGAGGTCGACGTCGCCGACACCGGGATGACCTTCCTCCGCAACTTCACCGGGCAGGGGATGGAGGAGGTCGGCCTCAACATGCAGGAGCTGTTCAAGAACCTGCCCGGCTACAGCAAGACCCGGAAGAAGAAGGCCAAGGTCCCGGACGCGCTGAAGCTCCTCGCCCAGGAGGAGGCCGCCAAGCTGGTGGACATGGACCGCGTCACCCGCGAGGCCATCGTCCGCGCCGAGCTGGCCGGGATCGTCTTCATCGACGAGATCGACAAGATCGCCTCCCGCGAGGGCGCCCGCTCCGTGGGCCCGGACGTCTCGCGCGAGGGCGTGCAGCGCGACATCCTCCCCATCGTCGAGGGGTCCACCGTCACCACCAAGTACGGGCCGGTGAAGACGGACCACATCCTCTTCATCGCCGCGGGCGCCTTCCACGTCACCAAGCCGTCCGACCTCATCCCGGAGCTGCAGGGCCGCTTCCCCATCCGGGTGACGCTGGAGGCGCTCTCCGGCGAGGACCTGGTGCGGATCCTGAAGGAGCCGAAGAACTCGCTGCTCAAGCAGTACACCGCGCTGCTCGCCACCGAAGGGGTGCGGCTGCACTTCGCGGACGACGCGGTGGTGGAGATCGCCAGGCTGGCCCAGGGCGTGAACGAGCGCTCCCAGAACATCGGCGCCCGCCGCCTCCACACCGTGATGGAGAAGCTCCTGGACGAGATCTCCTTCACCGCCTCCGAGCGCGGCGAGCAGGACCGCGACGTCGCCGTCGACGCCGCCTACGTCCGCGAGAGGCTGGTGGAGCTGATCCAGGACGAAGACCTGTCCCGCTACATCCTCTGAGAGGGGAAGACCATGTCCCAGGAAGCGATCATCGAGCGCGCCAAGGCGCACCTGCTGCAGAACTACCGCACCCAGCCGGTGGTCATCGACCGCGGGCAGGGGACGCGGGTGTGGGACGCGGACGGGAAGAGCTACCTGGACCTCCTGGGCGGGATCGCCACCTGCGCCATGGGCCACTGCCACCCGGAGGTGGTGAAGGCGCTCAAGGCCCAGGCCGACAAGCTCTGGCACATCTCCAACGTCTTCTACAGCCAGCCGCAGATCGACCTGGCGGAGATGCTGGCGCAGGCGTCCGGCCTGGAGCGCGCGTTCTTCTGCAACTCGGGCGCGGAGGCGAACGAGGCGCTGATCAAGCTCGCGCGCAAGGTGCAGAAGGACCGCGGCCAGGCGGACCGCTTCGAGATCATCTGCTTCGAGAACTCCTTCCACGGCCGCACCCTGGCCACCGTCACCGCCACCGGGCAGCTCAAGTACCAGAAGGGCTTCGAACCGCTCCCGCCCGGCTTCCTCCACGTCCCCTACGGCGAGCTGGAGGCGGTGAAGCACGCCATCTCGGCGCGCACCGCCGCCGTCCTGGTGGAGCCCATCCAGGGAGAGGGCGGGGTGCGCCCGGCGCCGGAGGGCTTCCTGCGCGCCCTGCGCCAGCTCTGCGACGAGCGCGGGTTGTTGCTGCTGGTGGACGAGATCCAGACCGGCATGGGCCGCACCGGCAAGCTCTTCGCCTTCCAGCACGAGGACGTCCGCCCGGACGCGATCTCCCTGGCCAAGGCGCTGGGCAACGGCATCCCCATCGGCGCCATGCTCTGCAGCGAGGCCTGCGGCAAGTCGCTCTCCGCCGGGACGCACGGCTCCACCTTCGGCGGGAACCTGCTCGCGGTGGAGGCCGCCAAGGCGACCTTCAAGCTGATCGCCGACCCGAAGCTGCTCCAGTCGGTGGTGGAGAAGGGCGAGTACTTCCAGGGCCAGGCCAGAAAGCTCCTGGAGCAGCACCCGCAGCACCTGGCCGCCGTCCGCGGCCGCGGGCTCCTCTGGGGCATCGAGGTGAAGGGGGACGCCGGGAAGATCGTCGCGCGGTGCCGGGACCTGGGGCTGCTGGTGAACCTCGCGGGCGAGAAGACAGTCCGGTTCGCCCCGCCGTTCATCGTCACCCGCGAAGAGCTCGACGAAGGGCTCCGGATCTTCGGCCGGGCACTGGCGGATTGAGCTCCGGTGTTACAATTGTCTGAGGGTGAGCTCCGCGTTGTCGTCCGAAGCGATTGTAGGACTAGGTAATCGTTCGGACTACCTGGCGGTCGCTCCGGGCGCGGACCTTCAGCGGCTCACGTTGCTGGCGGACGAGCGCCTGGTGATCGCCTCCATCGGCCGCGCGGCCACCATCAACGAGATCGTCACCCGCACCGGCCTGGAGGAGGCGAAGACCATCGCCGTGCTGCTGGGCCTGCGCGCCAAGGGCGTGCTGGTGCCCGGGCGCGCCGCGCCGCCCCGGTCGGGCGCGGTGGACGCCTCCACGCTGGAGGAGGTCGACCTGGAGGCGGACCGCAAGTCGGAGATCCTGGCGCTCGAAGGGTTGATCGACACCGCCTCCCACTACGACATCCTGGGGGTCTCCCCCACGGCGGGTCCGGACGAGATCCGCCGCGCGTACTACGAGGCGTCGCGGCGCTTCCACCCGGACCGCTACTTCCAGAAGAACCTGGGGAGCTTCCGGGCGCGCATCGAGCGGCTGTACCGGCGGGTGAACGAGGCGAGCTCGGTGCTCTCGGACCAGGAGCGGCGCGCGGCGTACGACCGGGCGAACCCCGAGCTGTTCGAGCACTTCCGCGCCACGCCGCTCCCCATCTCGATGACGCCGGCCACGCCGACCCATCCCATGCCCGCGGCGAACCTGCCACCCGAGCGCGCGGCGGAGCGGCGGGCCCGCCTGGCGCGCCACCCGTACTTCGCGCGCGGGCAGAAGCTGCGCGACCTGGCCGCCGAGGCGAAGGAGGCCGTGGCCAAGGGGGACCTGGACCGGGCCGGGACGCTGATGAGCCAGGCCGTGCAGATGGAGCCCGCCAACGAGGAGCTGCGCAAGGAGCTGGCGGACCTGCGGCGCCGGCAGAGCGCCTCCCGGGTGAAGCAGGAGCTGGCGCGGGGGGTGGAGCTCGAGGCGCGGGGGGAGCTGGACAAGGCCCTCACCCAGTACCGGATGGCCGCCTCGACGGACCAGGGCCACGCGGAGGCGGCGGTCCGGGCGGCCGCGCTGATGTCCAGGATGGAGGGAGGGGACCTGAAGGAGGCGAAGGCGCTCGCCCAGCGAGCGGTCGACCTGTTGCCCAAGAGCGCGAACCACCGGGTACTCCTGGCCAAGATCCTGGTCCAGGCCGACATGAAGAAGCTGGCGCGGCGAGAGCTGGAGGAGGCGGTCCGCCTTGACCCCGACCACGCGGACGCCCGAGCGCTGCTGAAAAAGCTGAAGTGGCCCTTCTGACGCTATAAACGGTCGGAACGGGGCGGGAATGGCTGCGTCGCAGGACCCAGTAATCGGCATCGATCTCGGCACCACCAACAGCGTGGTGGCCACCGTGCAGGGCAATAGCCCGGTGGTGATCAAGAACCGGAGCGGCCAGGCGCTCACGCCGTCCGTGGTGGCCCTCACCAAGCAGGGGAAGCGGCTGGTGGGGCAGATCGCCAAGCGGCAGGCGATCACCAACCCCCTGGACACGGTCTTCGCCGCCAAGCGCCTCATCGGCCGGAAGTTCTCGTCGGCGGAGGTGCAGGCGGCCCTCAAGGTGCTCCCCTACGAGGTGGTGGCCGGCGAGCACGACGACGTGCGGGTGATGCTGGGCGGGCAGAAGGTCTCGCTGCCGGAGATCGCCGGCCTGGTGCTCCACGAGCTGAAGCAGGACGCGGAGGCCTTCTTCGGCCGCCCCGTCACCAAGGCGGTGGTCACCGTCCCCGCCTACTTCAACGACGGCCAGCGCCAGGCGACCAAGGACGCGGGGAAGATCGCCGGGCTGGAGGTGCTGCGCATCGTCAACGAGCCCACCGCGGCGGCGCTCGCCTACGGCTTCGGCAAGAACGTCCACGGGAAGATCGCCGTCTTCGACCTGGGCGGCGGCACCTTCGACATCTCCGTGCTGGAGGTGGGCGGCGACGTGTTCGACGTCATCGCGGTGGGCGGGGACACGTACCTGGGCGGGGAGGACTTCGACAACCGGGTGATCGACTGGCTGGTGCTCGCCTTCGCCAAGGAGCACGGCATCGACCTGCGCAAGGACCGGATGGCGCTCCAGCGGCTGAAGGACGCCGCGGAGAAGGCGAAGATCGAGCTGTCCTCCACCCGCGAGACGAACGTCAACCTCCCGTTCATCGTCACCCCGCCCGGCGGCGGCGCCGCGCTCCACCTCACCGCCACCGTCACCCGCGAGCGGCTGGAGGAGCTCACCGGGGACCTGGTGACCAGGGCGGTGGGCCTCGCCGAGGCGGTGCTCAAGGACGCCAAGGTCCGGCCCGCGGACCTCAAGGAGATCATCCTGGTGGGCGGCCAGACGCGGATGCCGCTCATCTCGGAGCGGGTGAAGGCCTTCTTCCACAAGGACCCGTGCAAGGGCGTCCACCCGGACGAGGTGGTGGCGCTGGGCGCGGCCATCCAGGCCCACGCGCTCACCTCCGAGGCCGGCCAGGTGCTGCTCTTGGACGTGACGCCGCAGAGCCTGGGGGTGGCCATCGCCGGCGGCTACGCCCGGCGGATCATCCCCAAGAACACCACCGTCCCCACCTCCGCCACCGAGCTGTTCAACACCTCCAAGGACATGCAGGCCATGGTCAAGATCATGGTCCTCCAGGGGGAGAACGAGATCGCCCACCAGAACGAGCTCTTGGGCGAGTTCGTCCTCAGCGGGCTGCGCGAGGCGCCGCGCGGGGTGGTGGAGATCGAGGTGACCTTCGACATCAACGCCGAGGGCATCGTCTCCGTCTCGGCGCGGGACCGGGAGACGGGGAAGCGGCAGTCGATCACCGTCACCGCCTCCGGCACGCTCACCGAGGAGGAGCTGCAGAAGATCCTGGAGTCGCAGCGCGACTACCTGCTGGAGGCCAAGTCCTCGGAGGCGGTGGCGCAGCGGCGGGTGGAGGCGGCGACGCTGGTGAAGGAGATCAAGGAGATGATCCCCCGGCTCCGCGACCTCACCCACGGGTCGGAGTTCGGCAACGAGGCCATCGGGCGGGCGGAGAAGGCGATCGCCGCCGCCGAGCCGGCGCTGGCCGGCCACGACCTCAAGGCCCTCACCGAGGCGGTGGACCAGCTCTCGCGCACCGCGGCGCTCTTCAAGGGCGTGATCGAGCGCATCGGGGCGACCGGGCCATGAAGAAGCAGCGGGCTTTCCAGCTCGTGGAGGCCGCGGTCTGGCTGGAGGCCACCGGCGATCTCGCCGGCGCGCGGAAGCTGTACGAGCAGGCGCTCAAGATGGACCCGGAGAACGCCCGCGCCAAGCAGGCGCTGGAGCGGGACGAGGCGCGCCCGCCGCCGAGGATGACCCCGCCCAGGCCGATGCCCGCGGTGGTGAGGGCCACCCCGGCCCCGCCACCTCCGCCGCCGCCCGAGCCGAAGATGACCCCGGCCCCGCCGCCGCTCTCGGCGGAGCCGAAGCGGACGCTCACTCCGTACCAGAGCCTCCACGACACGCTCCCGCCCATCGACCCGGAGATGGAGGAGCAGGCCACCGTGGTGGACATGTCGCTGCAGCACCACGCCTCGCCGGACGACCGGGTCTCGCCGGATCACCCCACGCTGCCGGGCTTCGCGCGCCCGGACATCGACCTGGGGCCGAAGCGGGCGCCGCCCCCGCTCCCGGACGACCCGGAGCCGAAGACGCCGCCGCGGCCGCCGCCTCCGCCCCTCCCCCCGGACCCGCCGGACCCGCAGCGGGCGCCCGCCTCCGAGCGGCGCTACCTGGAAGTGAACTGGAGCGCGTTGCGGACGCCCGACCCCTCATCCGCGCCCACCCCGCCGTGGATCCCGAAGGAGGCCCTGACCGGCGAGCTGGACCGGACGCCCCCGCCGTCCCGGGTCCCGCCCAACATGAACCCGCGGAAGCGGCCGGCGCCCCCCCCGGCGGACCCCACCCCGCCGCCGCGCAACGCCTGGGAGGAGGACGGCACCATGCCCGGCGTGGACCTGAGCCCGGTGCTCACGCCGCCCCGGACCCGCGACGCGATGGACCTGCTGAGCGACCTACCGCCGCGCGCCACCCCGCCGCCGATGAAGAAGCCGGAGAACGTGCGCCAGGAGGTGGAGTCGCTGATCAAGGGCGCCCGCGACCTGCTGGAGCTGGACGACCACACCGGGGCCATGGACCTGATCGAGAAGGCCGCGCAGCTCGCGCCGGACGACCCCATGGTGCAGCGCCTCAAGGCGAACAGCGAGGTGGTGCTCCAGTCGATGTACGAGTCCAAGCTGGGCCGGCTGGACGCGCGGCCGCGGCTGCTGCTGCGTCCGGACGAGATCATCTGGCTCAACCTCGATCACCGCGCCGGCTTCGTGCTCGCGCAGATCGACGGCAGCGTGACCTTCGAGGACCTGGTGGCCATCTGCGGCATGTCCCGCCTGGACACGCTGCGCATCCTGGCCCAGCTGGTGGGCGCGGGCGTGATCGCCCCCTCCTACGGCGGGTGAATCAGACCGGCGGCCGGTCCAGCGGGTCCTCCACCTCGGCGCGCTGCTCGCGCTGGCGGCGGTAGTAGTCGCGGACGTAGTCCACCAGCTTGTCGAGGTACGAGGAGAGCGGCGGGCAGCGGATCCCCGTCCCGTCCAGGAGCTCCAGCGTGTTGTGGCAGTTGAAGATGGCCAGGTGGTTCACGTAGCTGATCGCCGCGCGCTGCGGTCGGGCCAGCTTCTCCAGGAACGGCAGCCGCAGCACCGCGTCGGTGGCGCGGGCGGAGAGGCGGATGCGCGGGAGCCGCTTGTTGTTCTTCTCCGCGATGATCTCGTAGACGCGGCGGGCGGACATCGGGTTGGGGTCCACCAGGTGGAAGGTCCGCCCCGCGGCCCTGGCGTCGTGCGAGAGCTTCCACACCGCCTGCACCACGAAGTCCACCGGCACCACGTTGAGCGGGGCCACGCCGTTTCCGGGGAGCGGCAGCGGCATCGCCAAAGGCGAGGTCACCAGCAGGATGCCCAGGTAGTAGGGGCCCTCGAAGCGGTCGATCTCGCCGGTGGTGGAGTCCCCCACCACGCTGGAGGGGCGGAAGATGCAGACCGGGATCTTCTCCGCCGCGCGGCGCACCAGCTTCTCGGCGTGGAACTTGGTCTCCTCGTAGAAGTTGCGGAACGTCTGGCCGCAGTCCAGCTCGTCCTCGGCGATCACCCCCAGCCGGTCGCCGGAGACGTAGCAGGTGGAGAAGTGCGAGAGCCGGCGGAGGTGCTTGCACTCCTGCGCCAGCTCGATCACGTTGCGCGTGCCGTCCACGTTGGTGCGCCACGCCGCCTCGCGCGACACGCCCAGGTACGAGAGCGCGGCGAGGTGGAAGATGTCCGTCACCTGGTCGCACAGGCGCTGGTACTCCTCCCCGGAGAGCCCCAGGTGCATGTCGACGGCGTCACCGGTGAGCACCTCCGCTTTCACGCCGGAGCGCTCGAGCTCCCGGTGGGCGTCCTGCTCCTGCTTGGGGAGGACGAGGACGGAGATCTTCGCGCCGGGCTCCTGCTTGGCGATGTGCCGGATCAGGCGCTTGGAGATGAAGCCCGGGTATCCGGTGAGGAAGTACATAGATCCGAAACTCCACCGCTGACGTAAGCGAGAATCAAGGACGCCCCTCGGCTTACTGGAGAAAGTCGATGGAAATCGCAGGGTTGAATCCCGCGCCTCCCCCGGCGCAGCCTGAGAACCCGGACGTCGCCGCGCCGAGCGATCCACCTTCGCCCGCTGCGCCGTCTCAGCCCGCGCCGTTCCAGCCCGCCCCCGCGCCGTTTCAGCCCAGCGGGTTCGATCCGAACGGACCGCAGCCGGCGCCGCAGCAGCGGCTCCCGCCCTTCAACCCGCAGCTCCTCCCGCCGGAGACCAAGGCGGCCTACGACAAGGTCGTCGGCGACGACCACAAGGTCCGCGACGCGGGCCTGGCGGACCTGAAGAAGGCGGCCGCGACCGGCGACTTCACCGCCATCGAGGCCCTCTCCAACCTGGCGGGCGATCCGCTCCGCACGCGGCACCTGGACAAAGGCACCGCCCAGACCGTGCGCGCCGAAGCGGCCAAGGGCCTCCGCGACGCCTCGGGGCTGCTCCGCCCGACCGACGTGAAGCACCTGCTCAACGCGCTCGACAACCAGTCGGTGGTGGGGCGCGAGGCGGCGGCGACGCTGGGCATCGTGGCCTCCGGCCAGGGCCCGGTGGCGCGCGAGGCCGCGGACGGGCTGCGCGCCCGCGTCTACGACAACACCCCGCGGCCGACGCGCGAGGAGCAGATCCCCGGCGGGCCGCCGGCCAACCGCCGCGCGGCCGACGGCCTGGCCAAGCTCTACAACACGCCCGCGTTCCGGCCAGACGACTACCGCACGCTGCTGCAGGGCGCCGGCTTCGGGGACGGGAACGTGGCGCGCCAGACGCTCACCGACGCGGCGAAGGCCGGCGACCCGGACGCCATCGCCGACCTGCGCGCCGCGCTGCGAGGGCAGGGCGGGGCGGACGACGACAGCCGCGACCTGGCGGCCCGCATCCTCTCCGACGCCGGCCGGCTGGGCCCGGAGGACCTCCGCGCGCTGGAGAAGACGGCCGCCGCGGGCGGCTCCCTCGCGGTGGACGCGCTGCAGAAGATGGCCACCGGGGACCAGCCCTCCGCGGCGGCGATGGACGCGCTCGCCCGGCTCGCGCAGGGCCCTTCGCCCGCGGCGGGCAAGGCCGGCTCCGCCTTCCAGGACGCCTACGCCAGCGCCGGCGCGGAGCAGCGCTCGAAGTACGCGCTGCAGCTTCTGGGCATGGACACCGCGCGCCCCGAGCAGCTCAAGGACGCCATCCAGCTCGCCGGCGCCCGCGCCGCCAAGGGTGACGCGGAGGCGGTGAAGGCGCTCGAGGCCCGCTACGGGAGCGAGGGGCCCCGCGGCTTCGGCCCCAGCATCGCCGGCCAGCTCCGCGACGCGGCGGTGAAGGGCAACGACGGCGCGGCGGAGGCGCTGGCGCGGCTGTCCCAGGGCACCGGGACGAAGGCGGAGGTCGCCACCACCGCGCTCGGCGGCGCGGCGGTGGGCGGCAGCCAGAAGGCCACCGAGGCGCTGGCCTCGCTCGCCGCGTCCGACCAGGCCGAGGAGCGGGCGCGCGCGCTGCCGGCGCTGGGCGACGTGGCGGTGGCGGCCAAGCCCGGGAGCAAGCAGCTGGAGACCTCGCTGGAGGGGCTCCGCGGCGCGCTGGGCCGGCCGGCCGACGCGCTGGCCGCGGCCAGGGAGCTGGGGCGGGCGGCGGACAAGCTGGGCCCCAAGGACACCGACGCGCTGCTCAAGGCGGTGGACCCGGCCAACCAGGACGCGGCCGTCGAGGCGCTGCACGCGCTGGCCAAGGCGTCCGCCACGCAGCCCGGACTGGCCAACAAGGTGCGCGGCACCATCGCGGAGAAGGCCAAGGACCTGCCCGGGCTGGACGCGGACACCGTCGCCAAGCTGGTGGGCACGGACACCAAGACGCCGGAGTCCCGCGCGGCGCTGGCCAAGCTGGTGGAGGAGAGCGGCGACCCGGCGGTGCGGCGGATGGCCTCCACCGCGCTCTCCAAGCCGGGGGTGTTCGAGCAGCTCGACGAGAAGACGAAGACCATGGTGGCCGAAGCGGTCGGCTACTCCGGGGACGCGGAGGCGGCGAAGTCGCTCCTGGCGCGCAACCCCCAGTGGGCGAACGGCCCCATGGGCGACGCCAAGCTCGAGCAGATCGCCCAGCAGTACACCGACCTGCTCACCAAGAAGATCCAGCAGGCGGATCCGAATTCGCCCCTGGGCAAGTTCGGGCGCCTGTTCGCCGCGCGGCACCTCGCCTACGACATCCACAACCCGGACCCGAAGAAGCAAAAGCTGGCGTGGAACGTCAACCTCCCGAACGTGGAGGCCGACCTCCGCCAGCTGGTGCAGTCCAAGCCCTTCCTCGACGCCTGCGAGGGCGTCCGCCAGGAGGTGCTGAAGAAGCACCAGGACCTCGGGCCGGCGCAGGAGAAGTACCTTCTGGGCGAGGACTTCCAGCGGCGGCTGGCGCTGACCCCGGAGAAGGAGCGCCCGCTGCTGCTCACCAAGGAGATCGCCGCGCTGGCCTCGGTGGATCCGGCCGCGGCGGAGCGGGTGAAGACGGAGCTGACGGCGCGCGAGGCGGAGAACAACCTGGGCGAGCTGGCGCGACAGGCCCTGAACAAGCCGGGCGGCGCCGAGCTGATGGCCTCCGTCATGGACGAGGCCACCGCGGGGAAGATGGGGACCAAGTTCTGGAAGAACGCCGTCAAGGGGTATGCCTTGCTCCCCAAGGGCATCAAGGGGCCGGCGATGATCGCCACCCTGGCCCGCAACGCGCAGGCGGAGATCCGGCAGATCGAGACCGCGGTGTCCCTGGGGCAGATGAGCGCCGAAGCGGGCAAGGAGGCCAAGTCCTTCCAGGAGAAGTTCAAGGAGCTCCTCAAGGCCCCGGAGAAGACCCGCGGCGCCATCAGCACCTTCGCCACCTGCGCCAGCCTGTTCGCGCTCGGCGTGGACACGGCGGAGAACGGGCTGCCCAAGGGCGTCAAGGACATCCGCACCTGGAGCGCGGTGAAGGACTTCGCCAGCGCGCTCGGGTCGGCGGACAGCATGGTCAAGGCCTACTGGGGGGCCAAGGGCACCCCCGCCGAGACCTTCCTGGGCAAGGCGGTCAAGGGCGCGCGCATCCTGGGGCCCATCGCCGACGCGGGCGGCGCGGTGATCGACGGGGTCAAGGCCTACAAGGCCTATACGGAGGCGGACGTGGGGCGGACCATCGGCAACGGCGTCTCCGCGCTGGGCGGCCTCGCGACCGCGGGCGCGGGGGTGGCGATCCTCGCCGGCGCCTCCGGCCCGGCCGCGCCCGTCGTCCTCGTCGCCGGCACCGCGGCGCTGGTGGGCGGCGCGCTGATCAACCACTACCTGGGCGACACCGCCGACGAGAAGTTCCTCAAGGAGATGGGCCGGATGTACTCCCCGGACGACTACAAGGGGGACAAGAACGACCGGTACATCTACCCGTACATGGGCGGGGACAGCGTCCGCCGGCGCGTGACCGTGGGCAAGGGCGAGATGCCGCCGCTCATGCCTTGAGCTCGCGGTAGATGCGCTCCACCTGGGCGCGGGTCGCCTCGACCGGCCCGCCGTTCTCCACCACCCAGGTGGCCAGCGGGACCTTGTCGCGCAGCGGCATCTGCGAGGCGAGGCGGGCGTCCGCCTCCTCACGGGTGAGGCCGTTGCGCTCCATCAGGCGCGCGCGCTGCACGTCCTCGGGTGCGTGGACCACCACCACCGCGTCCATGAGGCGGTGCAGGCCGTTCTCGATCAAGAGCGCCGCGTCGTAGACCACCAGCGGCCTCCCCTCCCGCTCCAGCGCCTCGGTGCGGCGGCGGAACTCCTCCTGGATCAGCGGGTGGAGGATGGCGTTGAGCGCGGCCCGCTCCTTGGGGTCGAAGAAGATGCGGGCGCCCAGCTTGGCGCGGTCCAGCCGGCCGTCCGCGCCCAGCACGCCGGGGAAGCGGCGGGCCACCGCCAACAGACCCGGCGTGCCCGGCTCCACCACCTCGCGGGCGAGGGTGTCCGCGTCGATGACGTCCACGCCCAGCGCG
>Ga0268264_10001944_pt1:0-17500 | contig 18598 bp, 6 predicted proteins | sample KBSSwiS32_FD_190357 | JGI IMG/M metagenome (GOLD analysis project Ga0268264, IMG submission 190357) | Switchgrass rhizosphere microbial communities from Kellogg Biological Station, Michigan, USA - KBS Switchgrass S3-2 (SPAdes) (version 2) | ecosystem: Host-associated > Plants > Roots >...
GATCCAGCGCACCGCTGGCCACCAGCGCGGCCAGCCAGCGCTGCACCAGGTGCTTGTAGCCCGCACCGATGCCGGTGATCGCCAGCACTTGGTCGACGTCGTGGCGCTCGCCGGCGCGAACGAACACGCCGGCATCGCGCAAGGTCTGCACCGCATGGGCCACCGTCACGCGTGCCAGCAGCGCCCACTTCGCTGGGTACGAGGCCGCGTTGAGGTCGAACGGGCCGCGCTGCGACTGTGCATCGAGGCTCTGCACCAGGCCGGCCCAGCGGTCGGCGGTCGGGGCGGCATCGACAGCGGCGGCGAAGGCCGCGTCTTCCCAGTGGCGCCGGCGCTGGAAGGGGTACGAAGGAGCCGCCACGCGGCGGCAACCCTGTTCGCGGTCGACAGCGGCCCAGTCGATGTCGGCGCCGTCGCAGTACAGCGCCTGGAGGCTCTCGAACAGCACCGACCATTCGCTGCGGCCCTCGCGCAACGAGGGCAGCCATTGGCCCTGGCTCAGGACCTCGGAGGCCATGCTGAGCAGCACCGGGTGCGGGCTCATCTCGATGCAGTGGCTGATGCCTTGCGCAGCCAATGCAGCGATCGAATCGGCGAAGCGCACCGGCTCGCGCAGGTGGCGCCGCCAGTAGCGGGCGTCGCCGATCAGCGCGCGGTCGGCGATGCGCCCCGACAGATTGGACACCAGCGCCAGGCGCGGCTCCTGCGCATCGATGCCGGCCAGTTCGCGCTCGAACTCGTCCAGTACCGGGTCCATCAGCGGCGAATGGAAGGCGTGCGACACGCGCAGGCGCTTGGTGCGTGCACCGGCAGATGCGAAGCTGGCTGCGATCGCCTCGACGGCCTCGCGCTCGCCGCTGATCACCGTGTTGGCGGCGCCGTTGACCGCGGCGATCGCCACCTGACCGCGGTGCCGCGACAGCGCCTCGAGCACCTGCGCTTCGGTGGCCTCGATCACCATCATCGTGCCGTCGCGCGGCAGCGCCTGCGCCAGCCGCCCGCGCGCGGCCACCATGCGGGCACCGTCGGACAGCGGGATCGCCCCTGCGACGCAGGCGGCTGCGTACTCACCGAAGCTGTGGCCCATCACGGCCACCGGCTCGATGCCCCACGACCGCCACAGCGCTGCCAGCGCGACTTCGATGGTGAACATCGCAGGCTGTGCGAACTGCGTCTCGTCCAGCGGCGATGCGCCGTCGGCGGCGGAAAAGATCACGGGCCGCAGCGGCTGCGGCAGCAGGCGATCGAGGGTGTTGCAACAGTGGTCGAACGCCTGACGGAACACCGGGGCGGTGTCGTACAGGCCACGGCCCATGTTCAGGTACTGCGGACCTTGCCCGGGAAAGAGAAACGCCACGCGCAGCGGCCGCGCCCCGATGCGGCCGCGCTGCACCGCGGGATGCGCCTCGCCGCGCTGCCAGGCGGCCAGCGCATGCGACAGCTCGCCACCGCCGGCGCCCAGCACGCACAGGCGCTGCGCGTGATGCGTGCGCCCTGCGTTGGCCGTATGGCACAGGTCGGCGACTGCGGCATCGGGCTGCGCCAACGCCAGCCGGTACCGATCGGCCAGCTGCGCCAATGCCGCGTCGTCGCGTGCCGACAGAGCGAGCAACTGAAGCGGCCGCTGCGACGCCGCGGCTGCCGGAGGGTCGACAGGCGGCGCCTCCTGCAGCACGACATGGGCATTGGTGCCGGAAAAGCCGAACGAACTGACGCCGGCGATGCGCAGCCCGTGCGACGGCCACGGCGTGGCAGTGGTCGGCACGATGATTGCCGTGCGCGTCCACTCGATATAGGGGTTTGGGGTTGTCAGGTGCAGGTGCGGCGGGATCTCGCGCCGCTGCAGCACCAGCACGGCCTTGGCAAGCCCGGCGAGGCCGGCGGCTGCCTCGAGGTGGCCGATGTTGGTCTTGAGCGATCCGATCGCCAGCGGCGTGGCGGCATCGCGGCCAACGCCCATCACGTTGGCCAGCGCGTTGACCTCGATCGGGTCGCCCAGCGAAGTGCCGGTGCCATGCGTCTCGACGTAGCCCACCTCGTGCGGCGCCACGCCGGCCGCCTGCAGCGCCGCTTGCAGCACCGCTTCCTGGGCCGGGCCGTTGGGTGCAGTGAGGCCATTGCTGCGCCCGTCCTGATTGATCGCGCTGCCGCGCACCACTGCGAGCACACGGTCGCCGGCCGCCTGCGCATCGCGCAGGCGGCGCAGCACGATCATCACGCCGCCCTCGCCGCGCACATAACCGTCGGCCGCGGCATCGAAGGTCTTGCAGCGGCCGTCTGGGGCCATCATGCCGGCCTTGGAGAAGTTGACGTTGATCTCTGGCGTCAGGATCAGGTTGACGCCGCCCACCAGCGTGAGATCGCAGTCGCCGTGGCGCAGACCCTGGCAGGCCAGGTGCAGCGCCACCAGCGACGACGAACACGCGGTGTCGATCGACACCGCGGGCCCCTGCAGGCCGAGCAGGTAGGCGATGCGCCCGGAGGCCACGCTGTAAGCGTTGCCCGAGCTGTAGTACGGGTCGATGTGCTGCGGCCGAGCGAACAGCGCGCGGCCGTAGTCGGCATTGGCGATGCCGAGGTACACACCGGTGCGGCTGCCGGCCAGGCGCTGCGGGGCCAGGCCGGCATCCTCCAGCGCCTGCCATGCCAACTCGAGCGCGAGGCGCTGCTGCGGGTCCATGCTGGCCGCCTCGCGCGGCGCGATGCCGAAGAACTCGGCGTCGAAGCGGTCGACCTCACCGATGAAACCACCCTGGCGCGTGGTCATCTTGCCGGGCGCATCGGGATCGGCGTCGAACCAATCGTCGAGTTTCCAGCGCTCGGCCGGGATCTCGCCGATCGCATCGACGCCGTCCCACAACAGCCGTGCGAAGCTGTCGGCGTCGACCACGCCGCCGGGCACGCGGATCGCCAGGCCGACGATGGCGATCGGCTCGCGCGCTGCGTCCTGCAACTGGGCCAGCTGCGCCTTGAGCTGGCGAATTTCCAGCAGCGCGCGCTTGGTCGGCGACAACTCGGGGCTGTCGTGCGCCGCCGTCATCGCACACCCCGATCGGCGCTCGCCGACAGCTCGGCGAGCAGCTGCGCTTCGGCTTCGTCCTCGCTCAATCCCGCCACGGCGGCGTCCGGTTGAGGCGCTGCGCTAACGGACGGCGCATCGAGCTCGAGCCGTCCCATCAAGTAGTCGGTCAGCGCGAGCAGGGTGGGGCGGTCGAACAACAACGTGGCCGGCAGCGCGGTGCCGAGCGAGCGCGCCAGCAGGTTGCGCAGTTCCACCGCCATCAGCGAGTCAAGCCCGTATTCCTTCAGCGGGCGGCCTGCATCGATGGCCACTGTCGGCGCGCTGCCGATCACGTGCAGCGCCTGCTCGAGCAGGTGGGCCTGCAACGCCGCCCGGCGCTGGCTGGCCGGCAGCCGCTTCCATTGCTGGGGCCGCGACTCGCTTGCCGGCTGCGCGGCCGCGCTCGGTGCGGCAGGCGCGGGTGCCGACGTCAGCCGTTCGAAATACGCCGGGTCCGCGCCCGGCGGGAGCGTGGCGAGAAAGCGGTTCCAGTCGATCGGCAGCACGGCGGCCGACGCGGCGCCCTCGCGCAGCAACACCTCCAGCCGCGCGAACGCCGCGTCGGGCTCGATCCAGCGCAGCCCCCTCGAGGACCAGCCGTCGTGCCCGTGTGCGGCCATCGCGGTGGCCATGCCGCCGCCGTGCCACAGGCCCCAGGCCACACTCAACGCTGGGCGCCCAGCAGCGCGACGCGCCAGCGCGATGGCGTCGAGCTCGGCGTTGGCCGCCGCGTACGGCGCCTGGCCTGACGCGCCGAGCAGCTGCCCCGCGGCCGAGTACAGCACGAAGAAGTCCAACGGCAGCTCGCGCGTCAAGTCGTCGAGCACCTGTGCACCCACCGCCTTGCCGCGGCGCACCCGCTCGAAGCGCTGCGCCGTCTGCCGCATCAGCACGCCGTCGTCGAGCGTACCGGCGGCGTGCACGACGCCGCGCAGCGGCGGTCTCGTGCGTCGCAGATCGTCGAGCAGCATGCGCATCGCCGCGGCATCGGCCGCATCGAGCGCGTGCACGTCGACCTGCACGCGCAGCGCAGCCAGCTCGTCGAGGGCGCGTTGCGCCGCGGAGTCGGCGCCGCGGCGCGCAGTCAGCACCAAGTGGCGTGCGCCGCGGTCCACCAGCCAACGCGCCGTGTGCAGGCCGAGCGCACCCAGGCCGCCGGTGATCAGGTACGTGGCATGTTCGTCGATCGGAACGTTACGCGCCGTGCGCTGATCGAGTGGTGCGCGCAGCACCAGCTTGCCGATATGACGGGCTTGCGCCATCCAGCGCATTGCGTGTGCCGCGTCCGCGAAGTCGAATACACGCAGCGGCAGCGGCCGCAGGCTGCCGGCACGCAACGCCTCGACCAGTCCGTCGAGCATCGTGCGCACGAGTTCGGGTTGCTGCTGCGCCGTCTCGCCGAGGTCGTAGACCGCGTAGCGCGCGGCCGGGCGCTCGCGCGCGAAGCGCGCTTCGGGCCAGACGTCGCGTTTGCCGAGTTCGAGGAAGCAGCCATTGCTGGCCAGCGACTGCACACCCGCGCCGATGAATTCGCCGGCCAGCGAGTTGAGCACCACGTCGACGCCGGCGCCGGCGGTGATCTCGGCAATGCGCTGCGCGAAGGCCAGGGTGCGCGAGTCGAACACGTGCTGCACGCCCAGCCGCTGCAACCACGCGCGCTTTTCGGCGCTGCCCGCGGTGGCGAACACCTGCGCGCCGGCGCGCTGCGCGATCTGCAGCGCGGCCAGCCCGACGCCGCCGGTTGCCGCGTGGATCAGCACACGTTGTCCGGCGCGCAGCCCGGCGATGCGCTCGAGCCCGAGCATCGTGGTCAGATAGGCGACCGGCAGCGAGGCCGCCAGCTCGGGCGATCCCAACTCGGCCGGCCAGAGCGCAACGAAGCGCGCGTCGACGTCGACGACGGTGGCCAACGAACCGGGCGCGAAGCCGAACACGACGGCGCCGACCTCGAATGGGCTGACACCGGGCCCGACCGCCTCGACGATGCCGGCGCACTCGGCACCGAGAAAGACCCGTTGCCCGGGCACCATGCCGAGCGCGATCAGCACGTCGCGGAAATTCAGGCCGCTGGCGAGCACGCGGATGCGCAGCTGGCCCGCGCGCACCGCGGCCTGCGCCAAGGGCTGCCAGCTGAGGCCGTCGAGCGTGGCGGCGCTGCTGGGCACCAACTGCCGCGGCGGGGACATGTGGGCTGGCGCTGCGCGGCGCACCAGGCGAGGTTCGAACCACTGGCCCGCGCGCTGCGCCAAGCGGCGGGCGGCGGCACGCAAGCATTCGGCAAGGGCGCTCGCATCCCACGTCGGGGCCTCGGGATCGAGGTCGATCAGGCGCACGGCCAGTTCAGGGTGCTCGATCATCACCACGCCGCCCAGGCCCCACAGGTTGGCTGCGGCGGCGCGTGGCACGGTGCCCTTGACCCCCTGCGCGCCAGCCGTGACGAGGGTCAGCTCGATCGGCGGGTTGGCGCTGCGCTCCACCAGGGCCTGCATCAACGGCAGCGTGGCGGCGTCCAATTCGGCGGCGTCGGCAGTGTCATCGACACCCCACAGGTGCACCACACCGGCCAGGTGTTGGCTGCCCAACCACTGCGCGTCGTGTAGCAGGGCGTGCCACTGCGCAGGATCGCGCGGGTCGATCGTGCGATCACACGCTGCCGCCGCGCCGGCTTGCTGCCGGCCGACCAGCAGGCAGCGCTGTCCTTGCTCGCGCAGCACCTGCGCCAGTGCGTGGCCGGCACCACCGGCATCGCACAACACGATCCAGCCGGCCGGTGGCGATGGCAACCGCGGCCGCTGCGGCGCTGGGTCCCATTGCAGTTCGTGCAGCCAGTCGTCCCCCAAGCCTCCCGCAACCCGGCCCGACAAGAGACGTGCGCCATCGAGGCGGGCCAGTTCACGGCCGTCGGCGCCATGCAGCACCACATCGGCGACCACCGACGCGCCGTCCCACTGCACGGTGACCTCGGCGCGCACGCTCGACGCCGCCGGTCCCGACCAGCGCAGGCGATCGACGGCGACCGGCAGCAGCGCTTCATGCGGCAAGCCGCCGCCGCACGCCACGGCGCAAGCCTGCAGCGCGCCGTCAAGCAGCAGCGCCGGCGCGTCGTCGCCGCCCGACGTGCGCAGCCAGGCGGTGGCCGCGCCAGGGCGCACTGCCACATGATCGAGCGTGCGAAACGCCGGGCCGAAACGGCTGCCTTGGGCGTCGAAGGCACGGTAGATCGACTCGATCGCCGCTCCGTCGTGCGCTGGCCCACCGGCCGCGGCGAAGTTCGCGGGTGATGGTGCGGCGGGGCTCGCCGCTGCGGTGGCGATGCGGCGCCAACCGCCCGCCTGCGACGGATCGGCGGCGTGCAGCGACGGCCTCACGACTCCGCCGATCGCTTCGGGAACGATCACCTGCCAGGTGGTCGGTACCGCCGCGGCCTCATCGAGCACCAACGGCTGGTGAATGACGAAGTCGCTCAACTCGACCTCGTTGCTGCCGAGGGCGGTGGCCGCGGCACGCCGCAACGCATCGAGCATCACCATGCCCGGCAGCAGCAGACGGCCGCCGATCCGATGGTCGCTCAACCAAGCTGGTGCTGTTCCGGGCCATTCGGTTTCGAAGACCAGGGCGCCGGCCACCGGCAAACGGCGGCCGAGCAGCCCATCGGCAGGGTCGGTGCTCCACCCGCCCGGCGCGCGTGCGGGCGCGGGCAGCCAGTGCCGCTCGCGCTGCCACGGATACGCTGGCAGGTCGACCACCGCCGCGGGCCCACCCATCAGCGCCGGCCAGTCGGGTGTGCGGCCGGCGACGTACAGGCCGGCGCAGGCGCCGAGCATCGTCTCGACCTGTGGCTTGCCGCGTCGCAGCGACGCCAGGATGTGCACCGGCTCGGCCGCGTCGGCGGCACATTCGGCGATCGCCGAGGCCAGCACCGGATGTGCAGCGATCTCGACGAACGCGGTGAAGCCGTCGGCCAGCAGCGCCGCCACCGCGTCGGCGAAGCGCACCGTCTCGCGCACGTTGCGCGCGAAGTAGTCGGCGTCGACGGCGCCTGTCAGCGGCGCGCCTGTCAGCGTCGAATACACCGGCAGCGCAGGCTCAGCGGCCTGCACCGGGCCGAGCGCGACGCGCAGCGCATCGGCGTGGTGCTGCATCTGCGCGCTGTGGAACGCGTAGTTCACCGGCAGCCGGCGATGCGAGACACCGTCGGCGTCCAACTGTGCCAACAACTGATCCATCGCTTTTGTGTCGCCCGACAACACCACCGCGCGCGGTGCGTTGACGGCGCCGATCGATAGCCGGTTGCCCAGCGCGGCCAGTCGTTCGCGGATCTGCGCCACGGTTAGCCCGACGGCGGCCATCGCGCCTTCGCCGGTGGCGCGCTGCATGAAGCGGGCGCGCTGCACCACGATGCGCAGCGCCTCGTCGAGTGACAGCACGCGCGCCGTGTACAACGCGCTGATCTCGCCGACGCTGTGGCCGACCACGCCGTCGGGCACGATGCCCCAGTGCGCCCACAACGCGGTCAGCGCCGCCTGCAGCGCGAAGATCACCGGTTGCGCGACTTCGGTGTCGTCGAGCCGTGTTCCATCGGGCGGGGCGTTCAGCTGGTCGAGCAGCGACCAGCTGGCGAGCGGCCGCAATCGGGCGTCGATGTCGGCCAGCGCGTCGCGGAACACCGGCTCGGATCGCATCAGCTCGCGGCCCATGCCCAGCCACTGTTGGCCCTGGCCGCTGAACACGAACGCCACCTTCAGCGGTGCCGTTTCACGCACGCGGCCGACTGCGCTGGCGCCCGCCGGGTCGCCGCGCACGAAGGCCTGCAGCTGGCCGCCCAACTCCTGCGCGCTCGAGCCGACCAGCGCGAGTCGATGGTCGTGGTGCGAGCGCCGTTCACCTGCGGCCGCGCACAACACCGACAGGTCGTGCGAGGGATGCTCGAGGAATCCGATCCAGCGTTGAGCCAGAGCCCGCAGTGCCGCTGCACTGCGCGCCGACAGTGGCAACAGCCATGGCGCCTCGCGGTGGCTGACGGCGGGTGCCTGCAGCCGCGGCGCCTCCTGCAGCACCACATGGGCGTTGGTGCCGCCGACACCGAAGCTGCTGGTGCCGATGGTGCGCGGCTTCGGCCCGGCCGGCCATGGTGTCAGCTGGGTCGGGATCGCGAGCCGGCTGCCGGCCAGCGAAATGTGGGCGTTGAGCCGCTTGAAATGCACTTGCGACGGAATCGCGCCGTGCTGCAACACCAGCACCGACTTGATCACCCCGGTCACGCCGGCGGCGGCTTCGAGGTGACCGACGTTGGCCTTGGCGGCCCCGAGCCAGCACGGTGCCGCACCGTCGCCGCCGAGGCCCACGGTGGCGGCCAGTGCCTCGACCTCGATCGGGTCGCCCAGGGCAGTGCCGGTGCCGTGGGCCTCGATGTAACCGACGTCGGCAGGCGCGACCTGCGCATTGGCCAGCGCTTCGCGGATCAGGTCTTGCTGCGCCAGCCCATTGGGCGCGGCCAGCACCGTCGAGCGGCCGTCCTGGTTGACGGCCGAGCCGCGCACGATCGCCAGTACGCGGTCGCCGTCGGCCACCGCGTCGGCCAGGCGCTTGAGCACCAGGACGCCGCAGCCCTCGCCGCGGCCGAAGCCATCGGCCGCGGCGTCGAAGGTCTTGCAGCGCCCGTCGGGCGCCATGAAACCGACTTTGGACAGCGAGATCATCTGCGCTTCGGTGACCATCAGCGACACGCCGCCGGCCAGCGCGAGATCGCACTCGCCGTGGCGCAGGCTCTGGCAAGCGAGGTGGATGGCCACCAGCGACGACGAGCACGCGGTGTCGACCGAGATGCTCGGCCCGCGCAGATCAAGCAGGTAGGACAACCGGTTGACCAGCACGCTGTGCACGGTGCCGGTCAGCGTGCGCGCGTCGATGTGCTGCGGGTCGTTGTACTGAAGCTGCGCGTACTCGTTGTAGTAGCTGGCGACGAAGGCACCGGTGCGCGAGCCGGCCAAGCGCTCGCGCGGCATGCCGGCTTGATCGAGCGCCTCGACGGCCACCTCGAGGAACAGCCGCTGCTGCGGGTCCATGCGTTCGGCCTCGCGGGGCAGGATGCCGAAGTAGGCCGCGTCGAAGGTGTCGATCGTGCGCAGGAAGCCGCCCCACTTGGTGGCCGTCTTGCCGGGTGCCGAGGGGTCGGGGTCGTACAGCGCGTCGACGTCCCAGCGGCCGCGCGGCACCTCGCAGACCGCGTCGACGCCATCGCGCAGCAGATGCCAGAAGCCCTCCGGATCGGTCACGTCGCCGGGCAGGCGGCAGCCCATGCCGACGATGGCGATCGGGTCGGCGCGCAACAGCGGTTCCCCGCTGGCGCGCGCTTGCTGCGCCAGCAGCGCCAGTTTGATCGGCGTCAGGCCGGTCAGCGTTTGGCGCGGTTCAGTCGTGCTCATGGCCCGCTCACCGCTTGCGCCGAAGCAGGCTCACCGCCTCGTCATCGCTCAGGTTGGCGATGTCGTCGTGCACCGCCAGCACAACCGCCGCTTGCGCGCGCGCCACCGGCACCACCGGCTCGCCACACAGGAATCCCACCAGCGTGTCGAGGGTCGGGTAGTTCCAGGCCAGCGTGGCCGACAACGGCCGCCCGAGCGTGGATTCCAGGCGGTTGCGCAACTCCATCGCCAGCAACGAACTGAGGCCCATCGCACCGAACGGCTTGCGAGCGTCCAGGCGCGCGGCCGGCAGCTTCAGCACCTGCGCCAGCGCGTCGCGCACGATCGGCTCCAGCAGCGCGCGGCGCTCGCGCGGCGCGGCCTTGGCCAAGCGCTCGGTGAGATCGCCCGACACGCCGGCGCCACTGGCCGGCACGCGCCGCGCGAACAGAGCGACGTCGCGGCCGCGGCGAGCGGTGAGCATGAGTCCCCAATCGATCGCCACCGCGGTGATCGACGCTTCGGGCCGGCCCGCCAGCGCATGCAGCAGCGCGATGCCTTGCCGCGCGTCGAACCCCTGCACCCCCTGACGGTGCAAGTCCTGCATGTTGCGCTCGGCGACTTCGCCACTGTGCATGCCCACGCCGTCCCACGGGCCCCATTGGATGCTCAGGGCCGGCAGGCCGCGCGCGTGCCGGTCGGCCGCCAGCGCGTCGAGCGCGGCGTTGGCAGCCGCGTAGTTGGCCATGCCCGGGAGCCCGAACACCGCACTGATCGACGAGAACAGGATGAACTGCTCTAAGCCTGGCAGCAGACGGTCGAGGTGCAGCGCACCGTCGAGTTTGGGGCGCACCACTTCCTGGTAGGTGTGGGTGTCGAGCTCGAGCGCCAGCCGATTGTGCAGCACGCCGACCGCGTGGATGACGCCGCGGATCGGCGGCCACGCTTCGTCGGCGAAGGCCTGCAGCGCGCCTGCGACGGCCGCGCCATCGCACAGGTCGACCTCGATCACGTGCACCGCGGCGCCGGCGGACTCCAGCGCGCGGACTGCGGCCACGCGTTGCGCAATGCGCTCGTCGAGGTCGCCGGCCGACCAGCGCGAGCGCGGCGGCAGGCCGTGGCGGCCCATCAGCACTAGGCGCCGCGCACCCTGGGCCACCAGGCTGGCGGCCACCTCGAGCCCGATGGCACCGAGCCCACCCGAGATCAGGTAGCTGCTGTCGGCACGCCAGGCGACCGGCACCGGCTCCACTGGCTCGGAGGCCAGCGGCTGCAGGCGCAGCACGTAGCGGCGCGAGTCGCGCAACGCCGTTTGCGGCGCCGCCGTGGCCAATGCATTCACCAGGGCGCCGGCGTTGTGCTCGGCCGATGCCGCTGGGTCGAGGTCGACCAGTCCGCCCCACAGATCTGGATGCTCGTCGGCGATCACGCGGCCGGCGCCCCAGGCCGCAGCGGCTTGCAGCGCCATCCGCTGGCGCGGCGCATCGCCCACTGCTTGCGCGCCGACGGTGACGATCCACAACCTGGGCGGGCGGGCGGCGGTACCGGTGCAGCGCACGAGGGCCTGCAGCGCGCGCACCGGCTGGTATCCGGCCTCGGGTGCGTCGGCCACCAGCCAGACCACGGCCTCGCAGGCGGGGCCTTGCGTCAGCGCGGCCTCGAAGTCGGCCGGCGCCACCCGTCGGGCGACAGCGCCGCCTTGGATCAGGGCATCACGAACTGCATCGCCGAGTCCGGCCTCTGCGACCACGCACCATGAACCGTGCAATGGCGCGGCAGCGGCCGTGTCGTCGGCGATCCAGCGCAAGGCATGCAGCCACGAGGGCTGCGGCGCGGCGACCGTCGGCGCATTGTTGGTGCGCGTACCGGCCATCTGTTGGGCCTGCCGAACCCAGAGCCGCTCGCGTTGCCATCGATTCAGCGGCAGATCGGTGGGCGCCGCCGCGGGCAGCACCCGCGACCAGTCGATGCGATGGCCGGCGGCCCAAAGCCCGCCGAGCAACATCATGAACTGCACGTGCTCGGCTTCGTCGCGCCGGCCACAGGCCAACGCGGTGGCCGCGGTGCCTGCGGCCTGCGCTGTTTGCGTGACCGCCGGCGTCAGCACCGGGTGCGGGCCCAGTTCGACGAACGTGCGTGCGCCGCGCTCGAGCAGCGACTGCACGACCTCGGCAAATCGCACCGGCTGGCGCAGGTTGTTTCCCCAGTGTGCCGCGTCCAATTCGGGCCCCTGGACCGCGCATGCCAGAACGGTGGAGACCATCGGGCGCGTCGCTGCTTGGGGCCGCAAGTCGGCGAGTTCGCGCGCCAGGTCGGCGGCCGAGCGATCCATCTGGGGGCTGTGGGAGGCGACGTCGACCTTCACCTGGCGGCAGAACACGCCTTCGGATTCCAGCGTCGACATGAAGGCCAGCAGCGCGGCCGTGTCGCCCGACACCACGCACGAGCGCGGGCTGTTGCTGACAGCCACCGAGAGCTCGCGCTCGCGCCCGGCCAGCCGTCGTTCGGCTTCGGCCATCGGCAACTCGACCATCGCCATGCCGCCTTGGCCGCTGGTGCGGCCCATCAGGGCACTGCGGCGGCAGATGATGCGCATGGCCTGCGGCAGATCCAGCACGCCGGCCAGATGCGCGGCGCCGACTTCACCCATGCTGTGCCCGATCAACGTCGAGGGTTCGATGCCCAACGCCTCGATCAGGCGGGCATAGGCGATCGCCACGCCAAGCAGCAGCGGCTGGATCCATTCGATGCGCTCGAGACGCGGGTCGGGTGCGCCGGGATCGGCGCACAGCAACTCGATCATGGAGCCACCCAACCACGGCCGCGCGGCCTCGTCGCACGCCTGCAGGGCCTGCCGGAACACCGGCTCTCGGCTCAGCAGCGCGCGCGCCATGCCCGGCCACTGGCCGCCCTGTCCGGGCACCACGAACACCGGGGCGCTGGGCGTCGGAGCATGGGTCACGCCTTCGGCGACGGCGTTGCCGCCATCGGCATACGCGTACAGCTGTTGCACCAGACCGAGCGCGTCATCCGCCACGAAAACGGCGCGATGCGTCAGCGGCGTGCGTCGCGTGGCCGCGCTCCAGCAGACCGCATCAACCTCGACTCGCGAGGCCTTCGTCAACCGTTTGGCGTAGGTGGCGGCCAGCGCACGCAGTGCATCCGCACTGCGTGCAGACAACACCAGCAAAGCGGGACGAGCGACAGCGGCCGCTTCTGCACCCTCCGCGCGCTGCGCCGCGCTGCCGAGCACGACGTGGGCGTTGGTGCCCGAGATCCCGAAGGCGCTGACTCCGGCGACACGGCCCGCGCCTCTCCATGCGGAGCCGCTGCGTGCGATCTCCAGGGGCACGCGCGACCAGTCGACGGCGGGCGTCGGCACTCGGCAATGCAAGCTCGCGGGGATGTGCTCATGGTGCAGCGCGAGCGCGGTCTTGATCAGGCCGGCGACGCCGGCGGCACCTTCGGTGTGCCCCAAGTTCGACTTGATCGACCCGACGCGAGCCAGCTGACCTGCAGCTCGGCCCTTGCCGAGCACCGTGGCCAGGGCGCTGAGCTCGACTGGATCGCCCGCACGCGTGCCGGTGCCGTGAGCTTCGATGTAGCCGACGCCACCGGGTGCAATGCCGGCATCGTCATAGGCCGCATGCAGCAGATCCTGCTGACCCTCGGCGCTGGGCGTCCCCAGCGAACCGCTGCTGCGCCCGTCGTTGTTGACCGCGCTGCCGTGGATCAGTGCGTAGATGCGATCGCCACTTGCCAGCGCATCGTCGAGGCGCTTGAGTACCACCACCGCAGCGCCTTCACTGCGCACGTAGCCGTCGCCCTCAGCGTCACCGAACTTGCAGCGGCCGTCGGGCGCCATCATGCGACTTTGCGAGTACGCGATGCTGATGTGCGGCTGCAGGATCACGTTGACGCCGCCTGCCAAGGCCATGCGGCATTCGCCGCTGCGCAGGCTGCGCACTGCCAGATGGACCGCGACCAGTGAGGACGAGCAAGCCGTGTCGACCGTCATGCTGGGCCCGCGCAGCCCCAGCGCGTAGGACACGCGGCCTGACGTCGCATAGCGCCCGCTGCCCGTTGTCATGAAGAAGTCGGTGTCGCGCGCGTCGGTGAACAGTCGCGACTCGAAGTCGCTCAGCCATTGACCGATGAAGACCCCTGTGCGGCTGCCGTCCAGCCGGCTGATGTTGGCGCCGGCGTCTTCGAGGCTCTCCCATGCCGTCTCGAGGATCAAACGTTGCGCAGGGTCGATGCGTTCGGCCTCGCGTGGAGAGATGCCGAAGAAGTCGGCGTCGAACGCATCGAGGCGGCCCAGGAAGCCTCCCCAGCGCGTCATCACCTTCCCAGGCGTCGCCGGTCTGGGGTCATAGAAATGCTCCAGCTCGAAACGATCGTTCGGGATCTCGCTGATCGCATCCCCGCCGGTCGACAGGAATTCCCAAAGCTGCGATGGGCTGTCGAGGTGGCCGGGAAACCGACAGCCGATGCCGACGATCGCGATCGGCGAGCACGTCGTGGTGAGAGGCTCCGCGGCCTGGCTCACAGCGGCACCCACGAATCGTTCGTCTGCGCGACGACGGGCCGCAGCGACTCTGAGACCAATGCCAGCAGGTGACTGCGTTGCGAGTTGATGAAGAAATGGTCGCCCGCGAGCATCGTCAGGCGAAAGGCCCCGCAGGTCGTGGCTTCCCACGCTTGCAAGTCTTCGCGGCGTGTCCGGGAATCAGCATCACCACCAAACACGTGCATCGGCGAATTCAGCAGGGGCAGCATCGCGTGCCGATGGGTTTCGACCACTGCCATGTCGGCTTGCAACGCCGGTACCAACAGCTCCATGAGCTCGCGGTGCGCCTTCACCTCCTTGGGAATGCCACCGTAGCGCCGATCGACTTCGGTGACGAAGTCGTCGTGACCGAGCCGATGAATGGGTGGGTCCGTGTCCGGCACAGAGGGTGAACGCCGGGCCGACAGCATCAACAGCGCTGGTTCGCAGCGCCCCTGCAGCTGCAACGATCGCGCCAGTTCGCATGCCACCAGCGCACCCATGCTGTGGCCAAAGAATGCAAAAGGCCGATCGAGCAGCGGCGTCAGCGCCGGCATCAGTCCATTGACAACGGCTGTCATCGAAGTCAGCGCCGGCTCGTGCAGACGAGTCTCGCGGCCGGGTAGTTGCACTGCCCAAACTTCCACGGCGGGTGACAATTCGCCAGGCCACAGGCGATACACGGACGCCCCAGCGCCCGCGTAGGGGAAGCAAAACAGGCGAACCCGCGCCTGCGGTCGCACCGAGAGACACCGGACCCAGGCGTTGCTCAAACTGCCCCTCCAGTGGCGACCGGATGGGGCGGGACATGTGGCGAGGCAGCGGGCATGATTCGACTTGCGGCCCCGACGCTCGTCGGACCCCGTAACTCAGGCTTGGAGAGCGAAAGAATGTATCCGTCATCGATGCTAACGCGGGGTTGCGGCGCGAGTTCTCACCCCCCCAAATCGAGGTCGCGCGGTCGTGATCAAGTTGCAAGGTTTCGATGCCGGCCGTAAGAATGGTCCGGCGGCTGTTCCGATCACCCGCGATTCCCGCGGCGGTGATGGGATCGGACAACCACGTCGGTGTTGCCTTGGGGCAATGAAGTGTCCGTAGCGGCCGACCGACTGCCGTGCGTGAACTGGGAACGGACCACGCCGAGCCGTGCGGCAGGGCAACTGGACAGTCAGCACATTCACCTGTGGGTGGGCGGGCTGTCCCGCGTTGACGAGACGCTGGCGTCCGAAAAGGAATGTTTAAGCGACCCCGAAAGGTCGCGCGCCGAGGCGTTCACCAGGGACGTGGATCGCGAGCGCTTCATTCGTGCACACGCGTTCAAGCGGCGCATTCTTTCCGCTTATGTCGGCGTGTCGGCGAAAGATCTGCGCTTCGAGTCGACCCCAGATGGCAAGCCAGAGCTCGCATGGCAGCAGCGAAGTGGGCTTGCTTTCAACATCTCGCACTCCGGTGATTTGGTGTTCGTCGGGGTTGCTCGCGACATCGCAGTCGGAGTCGACGTCGAAGTCGTGCGGGCGCCCCACGACCTGGATGCACTGGTGCGCTCGACCTTCAGCGACAGAGAGCGCCGCTCCTTCGAGGCGCTGGACGCGGCGTTGCAGCAGGAAGCGTTCTTCGCCGCTTGGACGCGCAAGGAGGCCTTGATCAAGGCGGCGGGCAGAGGCCTGTCAATTGAGCCGCACCGCGTCGAAGTATCGATCGACCCCCGCCTGGCACCGCGCGTTTGGGCGTTCGATCCGTTCAATGCCCCAAAGCGGCGCTGGACGCTATGGGGGGCGCGTTCCAGTTCGGCGTGGTTCGCGGCGGCTTGCTGCGGTCAAGTGAGGGCTGTGCGCCGCTTCCTGCCGCCATCCACTTAGGTCCGCTGCGCCCGTGTGGCGGGCGCGCGGCATCGGTCAACGAGCCACGTCTGTCCTGGAGAAGCGAGGCAACTGACCGGTCGTTTGCGGGCCTCGCCGGATGTGCGATGGATCCATCGCACATCGGCGATCATCATTGGCGCCGCGCGACCCCGTACTGTGGCCGGTCGTTGAACTTGACGGCGTTTGACGCCCAGTTGCTTGCTCCGGTGAGGCGAGCATAACCCTCGGCTGCTCCGGCTGCCCCGTGATCCGCGGCGTACGACAGCGCTGTCCAAACGTGGCCCCAGTTGCTCTCCGGAAATGCGACCGCACTTGGATCGTCGGCGTAGCTCTCGATGATCGGAAGGCCTGCCGTGGAGTCCAGCGCATCGCCGTAGGTTGCGGTATAGACCTGCCCCCAGGTCGCATAGTAAGTGCTTGAAGTTGGGCCCACGGTTGTGCGATAGGGTCCGGTGGCTCGGCGCCAAGAGAATTCACCGAATCCGGGTCCACGACCGGTCAAGCCGGCAGGGATCCGGTAAAGGTAGTCGCGGACCTGCTGCATCGTTGTCCGATCGGTCGCGCTGAGCTGCATCTCCTGATCCCACGACCAGCCGACACTGGCTACGAGGAACAAGTGTTCGAAGAGACTGCGCTGGAAGCCGGCGGCACTTGCGTCCTGATCGTCGTAAGTTGCCGCCAGGCCGGTCGCGGGGCTGTTGGTGGCGACATTGTCGCGTTGCCAACGATTCAGGTTGGACATCACGCTCGCCCTGCATTCGGCCTTGAACGCATCACCGTCGGGCGACACGGCCGCAGCTGACGCGATCGTGCGATAGCGCCATGCGCGCGCACGCGTCTGTGACGTGTACAGCTTGTTGGCTCCGGTCTGGCCACCGCCCGAGTCGGTGTACCACGCTGCCCAGGCATTGGCCTGCAGAGTCTCCAGGTGGAATCGCTCCGCGGTCACCAGCCAAGCCAGATAACCCGCATGGGGATGGTGCGCGACTTCCCAACGCAGCGAATTCGTCCCCAGCCCCGTCATGCCTTCTTGATCGCCGCCGTTTACCGCAGAAGGAAACGCGCTGAAGAGAGGCACCGCTCGAGTCGTCGGATTGCGATAGAAGACGGAATAGGATCCGAACGCGCGCGAGTGCGCGATGCTGCTGTTCAGCGCGCGTCCGTCCCCGGTGGTGGCAAAGAGCGCGTCCCAGTGCGGCAGCAGCCCGATGCCTTCTGTATAGCCCGGCGAACCCATGTCCTGCTCCCAACCGAGCTTTGCCATCGGGGTATACGACGTTGGCAGTGCAGTCAGGGTCGATGAGGCCGGCTGGGTATAGCCATAGTTGGGTAGCAATTTGGTCGAACGCAGATACGCGGCATCGTGCTGCACGGCAACTTCTGGGGCATTGGACCCCACCGCGTCCCAGCGCACACCCTGGGGCATCGATACGCTGCCGTTGAATTGCTGGACGCCAGCGATCGTCACCGTTGCCGTTCCGCTCTTGCTGGACGATGTGGACGGTGCTGTCCCGTTCTCAACCGCAACCCTCACTCGGTACTTGCCGCCGGCCCACAGCTGTACGTAGAAAACAGCCCTCAGGCTCGCCTCATTTGGAAATGAGGTGATGTACTGGAACGAGGC